>JACCEB011925042.1_pt1 | contig 13396 bp, 10 predicted proteins | sample 7454761 | NCBI WGS metagenome assembly JACCEB01 (sample SAMN15323454, study PRJNA562643) | freshwater metagenome | isolation source: river surface water | place: USA:Blue River Watershed | collected 2017-08-18 | reverse complement strand
ATATATAGGAGAAAATTTAACAAAAGATAAATTAATAGGATATGTTATATATAAAGAATTAATTGAAAAAGTATTTAATCCAAATAGATTATTATATTTATCAAACATGTATAATGTTAATTTTATAGAATTAATACTGAATTTTTAATTTTTATATAAAAATTAGAAAAAGTATTATATCAAAATATAAATATAATAATTTAATTTATTTAGATTATGTTAATATTATAAAAATTGATTTGTTTTTTATACAGATAATAATTATATTTATATATAAATATATAAATATATAATAATCTATATACAAATCTATATAATAATCTAATAAATATGGATACACAAATTGATTTATACAAAACTATATTATATAATAATATAATAATTTAATAATTATATTTATTAAATTAAAAAACCATATAAGATTATAATTATAGTATAATAAAGATATAAAAATGAATATTGATTTATATAAAACTATTTTAAATAATTATATTGTTATAAATGATGATAATAATGAAAAAATTAATCCAAAAAAATTTATATATAGTAAAAAAACATTTGATAAAATTAATGAATCCAATAATGTTCATAATGTAAATATTAAAGATAATGGAAGATTATCAATATCATTACTAAATATTATTTCAAAAAGTTTTTGTAAATATTTTACTGTAAATAATCATATTAACTATATTTACTATTCAGGAGATTATATTAAAAATATTGTACCAAAAAGTGTAACTCATTTAACTATTGAGGATGAATTTAGTAAAAAATTAAAAAAAGATGATATACCTAATGGTATTAAAAATTTAACTTTTGAATATAATTTTGAATCATCAGATGAAAATACTATACCAAATAGTGTTACTCATTTAACTTTTAATGGAGGATTTAATCAAGTATTGAAAAAAGATGTTGATTCTTCTGGATATCATATTAAAAATATTGTACCAAAAAGTGTAACTCATTTACAGATTGATAATATATTTAATGAATCATTTGAAATAAAATATATACCAAATAATGTAACTCATTTAACAATGGATTGGAAGTATGATATACCATTATCAAATAAAATTATACCAAATAATATTACACATTTAACTTTTAATAATGGTTTTAATAATCGATTGAATGAACACAGTATACCAAAAAATATTACACATCTAAATTTAGGAAAAGATTTTAATTTGCAATTTAAAAAAGGTGTAATACCAAATAGTGTTACTCATTTAAATTTTGGTGAATATTTTAATCAACCATTAAATACAAATCTTATACCCAATAGTGTAACACATTTAAATTTTGGTGAAAAATTTAATCGACAATTAAAAAAAGGTGTAATACCAAAAAGTGTAACTCATCTTACTTTTGGAGGTAATTTTAATAAACCATTAAAGTTAGGAGATATACCAGATAGTGTTACTCATTTAACTTTTGGTTATTGTTTTAATCAGTCATTAGAAGAAGGCATTATACCCAATAGTGTAACTCACTTAACTTTTGGACATAATTTCAATCAACTATTGAAAAAGGAAGATATACCAAATAGTGTTATACATTTAACATTTGATAATGATTTTAATCAACCACTGGAAAAAGATATTATACCAAAAAGTGTAACTCATCTTACTTTTGGATGGAGATTTAATCAACCATTAAAAGAAGGAGATATACCAAAAAATGTAACTTATTTAACTTTTGCATTTGATTTTAATCAACCATTAGAAAAAATCGATAATTCTTTAAAATATAATATTGTAAAACTTATACCAGATAGTGTAACTCATTTAGTATTAGGATATAATTTTAATCAAAAAATTAATGATGATAACATACCAAATAATTTAATTACATTGACTATTTTAAATACCTATTACAATAAAGAGATAAAGACAAATAAAAATATAGTGATTGGTAAATCGTTCAGTAAAGAATATATGACATATATACAATATAATATAAATAATTTAAAAATGGATAATCTAGATAAATTACAACAACTTGATACATACATTGAAAATAATTTTAGTGACGATAAATTAATTGGAAAAATAATTTATCATGAACTTATTAAAAAAGTATATTGTCCAAAAAGATTAATTAGATTATGTAATAAATATAATATAGATTTATATGATTTAATGAATATTTATTGATACAAATTAATAATTAATAAAAAATAAGTATGTAATGACTTTTATTTATAAAATCTTATAATATATGTAAACATTAAAAATGAAAATTGATTTATATATGACTATACTTGGTAATTATTTTATATATATAAAATAAAATATATATATGATGAATTCAACAAATTAGTTCGAAAATTAAGATATACATCTATAGATGATCATCAAAATATAATTCCATATGTCATATATAATATTGAAACTAAAAATATTCAAATTGGTGATTATATATTGATTTTCAATAATTATTATAAATATAATCCTAATCAATTCAATTTACAAATTACATATAATAATAAAATATATTTATTATTTATTATTTATTATTTATTATATTTATTGATATAAAATATACTTATTTTACCAACTTTTTTCTCTTGTATAATTTATAGTGGTAGTTATAAGATATAATATAAATTTACAAAAAGTATTACATCAAAATATAATATTAATCTTTAAATTATTTATATTATGTTAATTTTATAAAAATTGATTTATATTTTTTACAGATATTTATTATATTTATACATAATAATTTAATAAATATGGATACACAAATTGATTTATACAAAACTATATTATATAATAATAAATATCTATATATGGATAATGATGATGAAATTAATAATTATACCATTAAATCATCTATAAAAACATATACATATGAATTAAATATACCATTAACATTAGGAGATATACCAAATAATGTTACACATTTGAATATTGGAAATGAATTTAATCAACCATTAAAAAAAGGAGATATACCAAATAATATTACACATTTGAATTTTGGAAATGAATTTAATCAACCATTAAAATTAGGAGATATTCCAAGTAGTGTTACACATATTACTTTTAATGAATATTCAAGATTTAATCAACAATTGTACGTTGGATTAATACCAAATAGTGTTACTAATTTAAAATTTGGAATGTCATTTATACAACAATTAAAGTCAGGTGATATACCAAAAAGTGTTACTCATCTAGAATTTGGAGCATTTTTTAATCAACCATTAAAGGAAGGAGATATACCAAATAGTGTAACTCATCTGTCTTTTGGATATTATTTTAATCAACCATTAAAAGAAGGAGATATACCAAATAGTGTTACTCATCTGTCTTTTGAATATAATTTTAATCAACCATTAAAAGAAGGAAATATTCCAAGTAGTATTACTCATCTTACTTTTGGATGTTTATTTGATCAACCATTAAAAGAAGGAGTTATACCAAATAATGTTACTCATCTTAAATTTGGAGGACAATTCAATCAATTCTTAAAGGTAGGAGATATACCAAATAGTGTTACTCATCTTACTTTTGGATGGAATTTTAATGAACCATTAAAAGAAGGAGATATACCAAATAGTGTTACTCATTTAGAATTTGGTTGCGAATTTATTAAACCACTAAAAAAATATAATATACCAAATAGTGTTACTCATCTTAAATTATTTAATTATCATTTATGTTTAAAAAAAGGTGATATACCAGATAGTGTTACACATCTTACTTTTAAGAATAGTTTTAATCAACCATTAAAGGAAGGAGATATACCAAATAGTGTTACTCATCTTACTTTTAGTAATGATTTTAATCAACCATTAAAAGAAGGAGATATACCAAGCAATGTTACTCATTTAAAGTTTGGGATTTATTTTGACAAACAATTAAAAGCAGGTATAATACCAAATAGTGTTACTCATTTGGAATTTGGAACTTTTTTTAATCAATCATTAAAAGAAGGAGATATACCAAATAGTGTTACTCATCTTATTTTTGGAAGAGATTTTAATCAACCCTTAAAAAAAGGAGATATACCAAATAGTGTTGTTCATCTTATTATTGGTGATGATTTTAACCAAGAGTTAAATGATATAAATTTACCAAATAATATAATTGAAATAATATTGGATAAAAGTTTTAATATGAATAATCTAAAAACAAGTAAAAATATTGTTATAGGTACAATATTCAATGTTTTTTACATAAAATATGATAATGATATCTATATAGATTTTGATTATCTTGAATATATTCATAAATTTATATATAATAAAAAACTTATTGGAAAAGTTATATATAAAGAATTAATAGAAAAAGTATTAAATCCAAATAGATTATTACATATATCTAAAAAATATAATATTGATATAAATCAATTGTTGGAATTTTAATATTAATAAATATTAATTAATAAAAAAATGATTTAATTTTTTTATTAATTATTGACATAATTACTATTATAAAGAATATTACTTACATAATTAAATAAATCTAAATAATAAAAAATAAATAATTATCTATAAATGGATAAACAAATTGATTTATATAAAACTTTTTTATATAATTATGATCATAAATCATATATTATATCTAAAAAACGCAATATAAAAAGAAAAAGAGATGAAAAAAATAAATATGTAGAATTAATATCATATGAATATAAATTGAATAAACCATTGAAAGAAGGAGATATACCTAATAATGTTACTTATTTAGAAATAGAAGGTGAATTTAATCAACCATTAAAAGCAGGAGATATACCAAAAAGTGTTACTCATCTTAGTTTTGGATTGTATTTTAATCAACCATTAAAAGAAGGAGATATACCAAATAGTGTTACTTATCTTAGTTTTGGATTGTATTTTAATCAACCATTAAAAGAAGGAGATATACCAAATAGTATTACTTATCTTATTTTTGGAAGAGATTTTAATCAACCGTTAAAAGTAGGAGATATACCAAATAGTGTCACTAATCTTACTTTTGGAGATAATTTTAATCAACAATTAAAAGTTGGAGATATACCAAATAGTGTTACTTATTTAACAATAATGAGTGATATAAAGTTAGAAATAGGTAATATACCAAATAGTGTCACTAATCTCTGTATTTCAGGAAAATATGATCAACCATTAGAAGTTGGAATTATACCAAATAGTGTTACCCATCTTAAATTAAGTGGTTATTTTGATCAACCATTAAATGTTGGAGATATACCAAACAGTGTTACTCATCTTAGTTTTGGTTGTAACTTTAATCAACCATTAAAGTTAGGAGTTATACCAAATAGTGTTACTAATCTTGAGTTTGGTTATTCCTTTAATCAGTTATTAAAAGAAGGAGATATACCAGATAGTGTCACACATCTTAGTTTTGATGCTGAAGAAAATATTATATTGGAAATTGGAAAAATACCAAAAAGTGTTACTCATCTATTTATTCGTTTTAATCAACCATTAAAAGAAGAAGATATACCAAATAGTGTTACTCATCTTACTTTTGGGATTGAATTTAATCAACCATTTAATAAAGGAGATATACCAAATAGTGTTACTCATCTTACTTTTGGAAATAAATTTAATCAACCATTTAATAAAGGTGATATACCAGATAGTGTTACTCATCTTACTTTTGGAGATGATTTTAATCAAGAGTTAAACGATAGTAATTTACCAAAAAACATAATTGAAATAATAGTAAATACAAATTTTAATATAACAAATTTAAAAACTAATAAAAATATTGTATTTGGTATATCACAAATATGTGAAGTAATATATAATAATATTAAATTATCTATTGTAGATAAAATAAATATTGATAAACATATCGCAAATAAAAAACTTATTGGAAAAGTTATATATGATGAATTAATTAAAAATGTATTAAATCCAATTAGATTATTACGTATATCTAATAAATATGGTATTGATTTTGATGAATTAGTTAAAATATATTAATATTTGAATATATATATTAATTATTAATTTTAACATAAAAATTGATTTATATTTTAATATATAATAAATTACCGACAAAACTATTATAATAATTAAGATAGATATTATTTTAAGATAAAAATTAATATATAATATGAATACACAAATAGATTTACAAAATACTTTTTTATATAATTATCAAAGTTATTTAGACAGTAATATATCCATTAATAAATTTAAAACTGAAAAAATATATGAATATTTTTTAAATAAACCATTAAAGTCAGGAGATATACCAAATAGTGTTACTTATTTAGAGTTTGGAGAAGCATTTAATCAACCCTTAAAGTCAGGAGATATACCAAATAGTGTTACTCATTTAAAGTTTGGAGATGAATTTAATCAACCATTAAAAGAAGGAGTAATACCAAATAGTGTTACACATATTGATTTTGGACATGATTTTAATCAACCATTAAAGTTAGGAGATATTCCAAATAGTATTACTCATCTTACTTTTGATCATTTATTTAATCAACCATTAAAAGAGGGTGATATACCAAATAGTATTACTCATCTTACTTTTGGAGATTGTTTTAATAAACCATTACATAAAGGAGTAATACCAAATAGTGTTACTCATCTTGTTTTACATGGATATAATCAAAAAATAGAAGAATATGGTATTCCAAATAGTGTTACACCTATATGTTTTTGTGAGGAATTTAATGAACCATTAAAAAAAGGTGATATACCAGATAGTGTTATAATCTTAGTATTGGTAATGTAATAGGTCAATTAAAAGAAGGTGGAATTCCAAATAGTGTAAAAACACTTTTATTTGGAACATTTAAACAACCATTTACTAAAGGACTGATACCAAATAGTGTTACACATCTTGAAATCATTAATTTAGAGCAAGAATTAAAGTTAGGAGATATACCAAATAGTATCACACATCTTTATATTACAGATAAATATAATTATCCATTAAAGTCAGGTGATATACCAGATAGTGTAACACATTTAACTATTGCAAATAATTTTAATAAACCATTAAAAAAAGGTTCAATACCAAATAGTGTTACTCATCTAGAATTTGGCCACGATTTTAATCAACCATTAAAGTCAGGTGATATACCAGATAGTGTTACTCATCTTACTTTTGGATACAATTTTAAGCAAGCATTAAAGTCAGGTGATATACCAGATAGTGTTACTCATATTCAATTTATTTCAATATATAATAGAGAAATAAATGATAATAATATGTCAAAAAATATTATATCAATAATTTTAAATCGAAAAATAAATACAAATAATATCAAAATAACTAAAAATATTTTAATTGGATTAAATATTGATGATTTATATATTAAATATAATAATTATATGTGTATTAGTTTTGATAATAAATATTTGATAGAGAATATATACAATGAAAAACTTATTGGAAAAATCATATATAAAAATTTAATTGAAAAGGTAATAAACCCAAAAAGATTATTATCAATATCACAAACATATAAAATTGATGTTGAAGAATTATTAAATTTATATAAATTAAATTAGAAATTTAATATTTTAAATTTATTATATCTAATATTAGATATAATACTATAATTATATAACTTATAAACAATAACATAAAAATGGATACAAAAATAGATTTATACAAAACTATATTATATAAATGTCATTATTATGATAATTTTTTTGAATCATATGTAATTAAATCAAATTATATAATTAAAAAATATACTGTAAAAAAAAATGAAGAAATAAAAAAGGAAATATATCAAATGACATTACATATGTAACATTTCAACCAAGATTTAATAAAGAATTAATAGAAGGATATATTCCAAATAGTGTTGTTAATCTGGACTTTAGAGGAGATTTTAATCAATAATTAAAAAATTGATTTATTTATTTATATATAAATATTTATATATAAATATATTATATAAATATATAAATTCATATCATAATTTATATAATATAAAATAATATATAAAATGGATACATATATAGTTGCTAAAAAAACACCAATATGCGTACAATGTAAAAAATTTAAAACTAATAATGATACATATATAGAATATAAAATACCAAAATGTAAAGACAGTAAAAATAAAAAAATAATTCATTTTTGTAGTAATACATGTAAGGATGAATTTAAGAAAACATCTCAATGTCAAGTATGTTTATGTACAAACCGTAAACAAGAATTGATTAATGGTTTTGCTATATGTACCGATAATAATTATGATAGTGATGATACTTGGGAAGATAAACCGACATGTAAAGAACGTTATACGGGTATATTTAAATGTGATTTTTGTGATACTGAATCAAGTGGAAAATTATATTGTATAGATACTAGTGATGGCGATGATGATGATGATTATCCACCACAATTATTAATGTGTGAAAGATGTTTTAAACCACATATAGAATATTCAGTACTTAAATCACATGGATTATATGTAGATGTTAATTTTCCAAATATAACATATTTAAGTCATAACAATACAACATATTATCCAATATTAAAAGAATATTTAAATAAAGTACAACTTTATAGTAATATTAATATAGCATCTTTTATACATAAACTATACAATGATAATGAGATAGATAAATTAAATGAAATATATGATATGATTGGACATTTATTAAATAAATGAAATATTTGTGAATTCTATATAGAATAATATTATTTATAAATTACTACACAATAAAAATAAATAATTTTAATTTATTATTTTAATTATAAATAATAATATGTAGTAACTATTATAAAGTAACTATTATAAAGTAACTTGAGTCTCGGGTTCTAACAAGAACCCTCGGTGCCGACCCTTAAGGGTCGGTGGGCAGGCTTAAGCCTGCCCTTGTACAGTTACTGTGATTAATTTACTTTTATACAATAACATTATTGTAAGTAATTTAATAAAAGTAATTTGATTAGAAGTAATTTGATTAGAAGTAATTTAATAGAAGTAATTTTATTAGAAGTAATTTAATAGAAGTAATTTGATTAGAAGTAATTTATTTGAAGTAATTTAATAAAAGTAATATATAAAGATATCACTATAAATATATTATAATAATTATAAAATGTTATATCAAACTGTTATATTTCAACTAATTTCTAATGATATAAAATATTTAGGTTTATTGTGTTATGATGAAGTAAATACATCATTACAAGATTTAACCTTTAAAAATATAATTTATAATAAAATAACTAAATTTAATAATGACATTATAAATAATGAATCTTATGATATAAATGTCATTACAAAATATTATGATAAACCATCTGTAATGGATAATATTATTTATGATATTGTAATAAATAATAAAGATAATAAAATATTTATTAACAATATTGAATATAATGATATTATAACAGAATCCAATACTGATATATTTACTGTATGGAATGGTAATATATATGATGATGATGAATTAGAATATGTTTTACCTGAAAATAATGCAATGCAAACTTATACTATACCATACTATGATTATTTAGATAAAGAACACGAAAATTATGACTTGAAAAATATATTTGATATAAAAAATGTACAAGGATATAATGATTTTACAGATTATCAAAAAGAAGAAGCAGAAGAAAGAATTAAACAAAATATTCAATACAGAGATTTATTAAAGGATTTTGATAATAAATCTTGCTTTCAAACAGATTTTATAAATGCAAAATTAGAAGATACTGATAAAAAATTAAATTCTTTGGAAAATATTTTTAACGAAAGTTATGACTTGAAATTAACTTATGGATCATTATTATGTAGAAAATATAAATATATGAATAATAACTTGAAATATATTAAATATAATTTTATAGTTACTGATATAAATGAAACTACTGATGATCATGATACTACTGAAATAATTATTTCAATTAAATCTTTTGACAGTAATTTTGAAGGATATTATAATAGATTAAAATCATCATATGGTGAATGTTATAATTTATCTATGCATATTGATGAAGATGCTAATATTGAAAAATATTATGTTGAAGGTTTATTAACATATTTATATGAATATTTATTTTGTTAAAAAAATTATATAATTTATAATAATATATTTGTGTATTATTTGTATAATTACATTAATTTTATTTAATTGATATAAATAAATAACTGATATAATAAAATATAAAATAATTTAAAATATATCAATTATGTTATATTACCTAATTAAATTTAATGGTATATATGATATCATATGTGCTTTATCTATATTACATTTTATCAATATTCCTTATTTCCGCTATATACATTTATCTATGATTAAAAACTATAATTATGATAATATTTTATTTGAACGGTTTTTTGGATATTGGATATTTACATATGGTTTAATTAGAATACATGAAAATTATACACTTATATCATATTCATATTATTTAGAAGCATTATTTTTTTCAAATGAATACATAAATAGTACTGTATATTACAATAAAACATTATTTGTAATTATATCATCTTTATATTTAGGTTATTTATGTAATCTATATTATTTATAATTATTTAAATTTTATATTTTATTATGTTTAGACACTTAAAAACTAATATTTATATATTACTATTTATTTATTATGTAATAAAATATTTCATAATAATATCATCTTTTTCATTACGTTTTTTGATCCATAATTTAAGATGAAATATTATTTCAGCAGGTGTATATTTATCTTCTGGTATCAATTCTAAAATTTTTTTATCCAAATCTCTTTGTATAAAACGTTTATATATTCTTGATATTTGATAATGATCACATTTTTTCATTTCTATTAAATTATCCATTCTACCTGCTCTATATAATGCAGGATCTAATTTTTCTATATGATTTGTTGTTATTATTACAATAGAATTATCATAAGTTAATGTACCATCTAATAAATTTAACAAGTATTCAAGTGTAATACTATTATCAGTTGAATCAATTAATTCATTTAATGTATTATTTAGTAATGTTTTATTAGTCCTATTATGAACAATATCACTCATTGCATCAATATCTTCTATAATAATAATACCTCCTCCATTAGAATGTTTACTATTAGCATAATCAAATGCCATTTTTAGTTCTTCATTAGTATGGATTGCCTTTAAGTTAATATAAAAGATATCTCTCTTGAAAAAACTTGCTATTGTTAAAATGGTTGTAGTTTTACCACATCCAGGTTCTCCATATAATAATATTCCAAGTTTATTAGGAATACCTAAATCAGACATTAACTTTTTATCATTTAAAAATGATTGTACAATATCAAATAAATAATTATCTTGTCCTTTTCTTAAATATAAATTTTCAAATGAACAAAATTTATTATTTATTAAATTTATCTGAACTTCTTTTTGTATAGTTGAAGTTTCAATATATTTATTTGGTTCAATACCAATTAGTTTTATTATATCTTCTAATGATTTTTTTTCTTCAATTAATACTTTTTTAGTTTCACCATATTTAATATATTCCTGATTATCACTTTTTTCAATGATACTTTTAGAAGTGATAGTTAAAGTATAAATATTAATTTTATCTCCATTAGTAATACGTTTTGACATATTACTAATATATTCAAAAAAATTATCTAATTTTTTGTAGATGATTAATTTATCATTTGTTTCATCACAAGAAACATTAAATATTAATTTATTTATATTTGAATCTGTATTTTTTTCATTATCTATTATTGATTCATTTTCAATAAAATTAATGATATTTTTAAATATACTTGACGAACTATATATTGATTTTAATAATAAAGTAATTCTATTGTATAAATTACTATTATATATAAACATCTTATAGTGAGCTTCGGAAAAGAAATTAATAAATTTACTATTAGAATTATATTGTTTATCATTTAATATTTTTGACATTTCATTTTTGAAATTTATATTATTATCTAACAAGGTTAATAATTCAATTATATATAATGCAGTTATGTTTATCAAAATTATATTTAATAAATTTTTATTGGTATTATTGTCAAAATAATTAATAAATGACTCAATTGAAAACCCTTCAAATGCTTTATTTAAAATAATTTCTCCATATAGTTTAGATGGTAATACTAAAGAACTATCATTTGAAACTTTTATATTATATAATGTAAATTTTATGATTGAATTAAATATTAATTGATATTTTCCATATTTTATTGTCAACATAGATTTTATTGGAATATTTTCTAAAGATACTAATAATATATCATATATACCACTATTTTTAAATTCTATATATTCTTTAGTCAATATATCTAATAACATCAAATTATTATTTGTTGAAACTATTTCACTATTGTTATTATATGATATTTTATCAATTTCAATATTTAATATATCATATTTAATTCTTATATTATTAATATTTTTTGTAAATGTTGATTTATTTGAATTATCTTGATATGTCAATACATCATCATATTGATTATCATATGATATTTTTATATTATTATCATTATTATCATCAATTACAATAAGTAAATTTTGTAATAATGGTTTTGATAAATTAACTTCTATTCTATGTGTATTATTAATAAAAAAGTTTTCATCAAATTTTATTATTTCATTATTTTCATTTCTAAAATATTTAAATATATTAAATTTGAATTGAATAGTATTTTTCATATAGATTGATATATTATATAAATTTTCAAATGAAATTAGTCTAAATCCACACATTAAAAAATCATTTATATGTTTACTGTTTTCTCTGGTAAAATTTTGAATAATATTTTTTGTAATATCTGCTGTAATTAAAATACCTATACCAAAAAAAAGTGTTTTTATAGACTTTTTTTTTTCAGGATTCATATAACTAAAATATTCTATAATTATCTCATTCATACCTTTATTTATGTAATCATATGGATTCAATTGAATTGAATTTGTACTCACAGGTACATTAACTGAAGTACTTGTACTTGTTGACATCATATATTAAGTATATTAAGATTTTATCTGTTTTTATATATTTAACAATATTATAAATAAATAATCAATTTTTTATTTTATATATATTATAAACAACTCTGAAGTATAATATTTAATATATTTATTGATTGTATAACATTCCAATATCAATATATGTAAGACTATTTGGTTATGAACTAGGTATTATTTATATATTATAGTCTTTAAATAATAATATCAATTAAATTATTATATATATCTTGATAATTAGATATTTAATATCTCTTTATATTATCGTATTTTGTCTGTATTTTATGTATTTATATACAAATATTCATTCATATATCCAATCTTTATATAATTTATATTATCTATAATATTATAGATCAACATTCATTATTAAAATATATATTATTTTGTCTTTTATATTTTTATATATTAAATATTTATTATACAATACTTTTTATATAAATTTAATTATAAATATTATTATATGTATGTACTTTTT
>JACCEB011089368.1_pt1 | contig 13400 bp, 18 predicted proteins | sample 7454761 | NCBI WGS metagenome assembly JACCEB01 (sample SAMN15323454, study PRJNA562643) | freshwater metagenome | isolation source: river surface water | place: USA:Blue River Watershed | collected 2017-08-18 | reverse complement strand
GCTCTTTTGATTTCTCTAAGATAATCTTTTCTTTTCTTTCTTAACTTGTTAAGAGTAGTTTCCATATTACCAGATGCTAACCCACGAGCTGCTAATCTATCCATAACATCTCTTACAATTCCCTCTCTAAGCTCTTCTGGTACGTCATCTCCTATATGTTTATCTAAGTACTCACCTGTACCGTTTTCAATGTCTTGAAAGATTTGTTCAGTTGACCAAGTATCAATGCTTCCACTTCCACCTTTTGCAGGGTTTTTACCGTAAGGTCCGTAAGATGGTTTCCCACTTGAATCTTTACCGTTTTCACCACCCTCTTGTCCTGAACCTCCACAAGAGTCACAATCTTCTTGTTCTTGTTCACCTCCACAACCTTGCCCATCACCTTTTTCTCCTTCACCGGGAGCATCATCAGATCCTTCTTTTTTCTCTTGCTCAGAATCGTTTGATTGTCCTTTATCACCTTTTTCTTTACCTTGCTCGTCTTTTTTATCTTGTTTACCAGAACCACCACAAGAAGAACATTTCTTATCTTTTTGTTGTTTATCCCATTTTTCTTTCTCGTCTTTCAACCATTCATACAATTCTTCAAAGATAAGATTACCAGTGTACTCTTTTGGTACGAATAAAGCCATATTTTTACCATCTTTGTCTTTAGGAATTTCAACAAAGTTATGATTAATATCTTCCCAAATAATATGATTGATAATCATATCTTGAGCAATATTTGACATCTTGTGATTGTATTGTCCTGTAACTGTTCTTTTTGGATGGTTAAACAACAAGTGGAAATCTTCATGTAAGTTGATAAAGTTAACCTCTTTTTGAGACATATTTTCAAGAAACGTTGGAGAGTAATAAAAATTCATTCCTTTAGTTCCAACATTAACACCACAAGTTCCAATAGAATCATTTTCATGAAAGTTGATATGGAGTCCGAATTCACCGTAATATGGGAGATTAATTTTCGTATCGATAAGCATTGACTGAATCGAATTTAATAATTTCTCGTGAATGTTTTTGATTACCATAGAGTATATATATTTTTTTTGTTATTTATTCTACAAAGATAATACATAAAGTTGAATAAACAAGAACTTTTTTAAAATTATTTATTATAATTAATATGACTATCCGTAACTAATAAAATTGCGGATAGTCATAATAATTAATAACCATATTATGAAGCATTTGCTTTTTTGATATATAAATAATTAAACTATGATACTAGATGATAAAATAAAAGTTAAAATAAATAAACAAAATATAGAACATTTTTCCCGGTTCTACAAGGTTGAGTTAAAGAATATCATTGAGATAGAACCTATACACTTACAAAGTGCTAGTAATCTAAAAATAAATGTACAATGTGACATATGTGAGACAAAACGGATTATTGCATTTCAATCATATTATAAAAATATAAACTCTTGTAAAAGATATCCAATATACACTTGTGATAGATGCTCACATATAAAATTAAAAGAAACTAATAAAGAGAAATATGGTTGTGAATATTATTCACAACACCCAGATAAAAATGAAAAAATGAGGAAAACTAGTTTAGAAAGGTATGGTGCTGAACATTTTTCAAAATCTAAATATTTTCATGAAAAAGTTGATAAAACAAATTTAGAAAAGTTTGGATATATAAATCCATTTATGGATAAAGACAGGATTAAGAGTATATTCAAGGATAAATATGGTGTTGAACATCCATCACAGGTTTATGAGTTTAATAGGAAAATTAAACAAAGCAATTTAGACAGACATGGATACGAAGAAATACTATCATCACCAGAGATTAGACTGAAAATAAAAGAGACTAATTTAGAAAGATATGGCAATGCATCAATATTAAAAACAGAACTATTTAGAGCAAATAGTAATATGAAAATTTCAAATGATAAAAATTATATTAAGTATATAAATAATAATATATCAGAGTTTAATTGTGATAAAGGACATACATTTGAAATGACTTCTGATGATTATCACAATAGAACTAGATCAAATATATCATTATGCACAGTTTGTAATCCAATTGGTGAAAACCGCTCAATTAAGGAAAAAGACTTATATGAATATATTAGAGCCAATTACAAAGGTGAAATAATAACGAGTTATAGAGATAAGCTAGAAATTGATATTTACTTACCTGAGCTTAAAATAGGATTTGAGTTTAATGGCTTATATTGGCACTCAGAAGAATATAAAACTAATAGCTATCATTTAGACAAAACTAATTATTTTAACGAAAAGGGTATTAGAATAATACATATTTGGGAAGATGATTGGACTTTTAAAACTGATATAGTAAAATCTCAAATAAATAATTTGCTAAATTTAAATAGTGAAAAAATATTTGCTAGAAAGTGTATTATAAAAGAGGTAGATGTTAAAATAGCTAGATATTTTCTTGATAATAATCACATACAAGGAAAAGTCAATTCTACAAAAAAGATTGGATTATATTATACTGTTACACAGAGTAACGGAGTTACTAATAATGAGTTGGTATCAATTATGACTTTTGATCAATCAGAGGGTAGGAAGAAGATGGAGGAAGGTGGTTATAATTTGTCCAGATTTTGTAATAAATTAGGTTATAATGTGGTTGGTGGTGCATCTAAATTATTATCTTATTTTATTAAAGAATATAACCCAAGCAGAATAATTAGTTATGCAGATAAAGATTGGTCAATTGGCTCATTATATTATACACTGGGATTTGAAAACGTGGGTGGTAATGGACCAGACTATAAATATATAGTTGATAATAAAAGAGTTCATAAATCAAGATATAAAAAATCAAAACTTAAAACTATAATATCAGAGTCTAAAGCAATGAAAGAATTGGGTATTAATAGAATCTATGATTGTGGCAAAATCAAATTCGAAAAAGTTTTATAATAAAAAAGTCACACTAATTAAAGTGTGACTTTTTTTAATTTAAGTTTTTAACTTTAGCTTATTTTATTGAAAACTAATTTACAACTAATTTTGAAATTTTAACCTCATACTCATAAATATAATCAGATTTACTTATTGATACAATATTATTTAAATAATTCTAACATTTTATCTGCTATTATTGTTTTTAATTCAAAATTTGATTCTATGTTTGAATAATCAACACCTATATTATCTGCAATTAAATATAGGTTTGTAAGTCCATCTTCATTAGCATTTGCACCTTTTAATTTAGAATGATAATCTTCACCAAATAAATATAAAACACCTCTTTCACCATTAGATTTAGACATTTTATTAACAGGATTTTTTAAATCCATTACTTTCTCAACATCACCAAATTCATATCCGAAATATTTATTAACACCAACTCTCTTGGCTATATCATTACATAATTCTAAATGTGATACTTGATCACGACCTATGATTACTATATCAGGCTCATTCATAATAATATCAGCAGTCATTAAAACAGGATATAATAATAATCCTAAATTATATTCTACTGAATCTTTTTTGTCTTTATACTGTGGCATTTTTTCTAATGTTCCTAAATTCATTTTACAACATAATTTAAAAAACAATTCGGTATAAGGTGGTGTTTGTCTAACAATATTCTTACACCCTAATTTAATTAACTCTTTTTCTGTTTCATCTGTATAACTATCAGTTGTTAATGAATGATAATTTGCGATTAAAAATGTTACATCGTGTCCATCTTCTTGATATTTAAGACCTTTCTTTAAACATCCCAAATAATTACCGATATGTATTCTACCAGTTGGTTGAATACCTATTAAATATTTCATAATTTATTTTTTAATTAGTTTTTTCTTCTTCATTAGAAGCTTATTTTCATATCAGTATCAAGCAACACTATTTCAACTTCTTGTAATTGTTCAAAATAACCACACCAAAATGCAGACATTTGCATTAATTTACCATTATCTGTTTTCAACTTCAAACAATTAGTAGCAAAATCAGCATCTATTCTATACTCCCAATCATCAACATACATACTTTTTTGTTTTTCATCAATAGCTCTATTCTGACTTTTACAAAAAAGCTTCTGAACATTAACGAACCACTCTTTATCAGAATTATCTAATATATGCTTATATGCATTTTTACGTGTAGAATAACCTTCTATTAGGTTATACATATCGTGATGTTCTTTAATTGCACGTAGATTTTCTTTAGCAATATCTAAATTACTCCAAGTCAAATCTAAGAAGTCTATCTCATCATGAGAACCAAAGCTGTTTCCAGTTGAATATGATATTTTTATACTATACATTTTCGTCAAGTTTTAATTACACAGCAAAGATAATAAAAATAATCGATTATATAATAGTTTAATCAATTATTTTTGAAACTACATTACTAAGAATTTTGTTTTTTAGTTATCAACACAATCGAATATTTCAATTAATGCTTCATTTGTACTCAATGAATCCACCTTCTTTTTAAGAAGATGGATTTCAGCTAAAGAGCTATTATGAGTTGATACAATCGAGTTTTCCATTACAATGAAGCTAAGTATTTTTCAGCATCTAAAGCCGCCATACAACCTGTACCAGCAGCTGTTATAGCTTGTCTATATACATTATCAGCAGCATCACCTGCTACGAATACACCAGGAACATTTGTTAGCGTAGAACCCGCTTTATTAATGATGTAACCTGTTTTATCTAATTCAATATAATCTTTAAATATATCTGTATTTGGTTTATGTCCAATCGCTATGAACACACCATCTACTGGGATATCATACACATTATTCGAATTTTTATCTTTTACTTTAACAGCATTAACTACACTACCATCACCTAATACTTCAAGTGTATCGTGGTTCATTAAAATTTCTATATTTTCAGTTTTTCTAACTCTCTCTTCCATTATTTTAGAAGCTTTGAATTTCTCACTGCGAACTAACATAGTTACTTTTTTACATAGTTTAGATAAGTAGTGTGCTTCCTCACAAGCTGAATCACCAGCACCTACAATAACAACTTCTAAATTTCTATAAAAGAACCCATCACAAGTAGCACAAGCAGAAACTCCACCACCCATTTTTAAATAGTGTTGCTCAGACTCCAATCCTAAGTACTTAGCTGAAGCACCTGTTGAAATGATTACACTTTCACAATGTAACTCTTTATCATCCACCCAAACTTTATGTACCGAACCAGAGAAATCTACCTTTGTAACCCATCCATTACGAACATCTGTTCCAAATCTTTTAGCTTGATTTTCTAATTGCATCATCATTTCAGTTCCACCAATACCATCAACATAACCAGGGAAGTTTTCAATATCGTTTGTAGTAGTAAGTTGCCCACCAGGTTGTTGTCCTTGATACAAAACCGGATTCATATTAGCTCTTGATGCATAAATAGCTGCTGTATATCCAGATGGACCCGATCCTATAATAAGACATTTTATCTTTTCAATCATAATTTTTTTATATTTACTATTATAATACTTAAATAAGTAATGTTTAGTATTTTTTATTTAAAAATTTATTTAAAAAAGCCACTCTTTCAAGTGGCTATCTATTAAACAATTGCTTGTGGGTATTTTGCTTTGATGTAATCAAATAACGTTACTCCATTTATCGTATATGGCAACCCTCCGTGACTAGATTCTAAATCTAAGTGATATTGATGAGTTAATGAATTTGGGTTTCAAATTTAATGAATACATTCAACATCACTTTTCTCTGATGCAAAAGTAGCTTCTGTCAATTCTTCAAAATGCTTTGGTGTAATCATGCTCATAAACCCGTAATTAGGATCTTCAATAACACAGAAGATAAACACATTACCCACTAAATGTGTTATTGCATTTTCATATGATGGAAAGACAGCAAATTTAAAAAGTTCTGAATTAAAGGTAGTTTTAGCCATATTGATATATTTTATTAGTTTTTTATATAAAAATAAGAGCCATCAACTTATCAGGATGGCTCTCTATATATCTTGTTTTTACTTTTATCTTTTTTTTTGCAGATAGACCTGCAACCGTCTTTATGTAACAATATTGTACAAATATAAATACTAATTCTTGTAAAAAAAAATAAATTGAGTTTTTTTTAACTGTTTTTTTCGCCGTCGGTTTTTTTAGCATCTCGCCCAACGTTTTGCAGTCGGGTATTCCATTTCATCTTCGAAATCTTGTAATGCTTCAACAACATCTTCATCATTCATATCAAATTTAAATGTCTTTGTATCAGCATTATCACTTAATATGCTTTCAATTTTCACATCTCTTATCTTACCAAGAGGAATAGTATGATCAGTCATTTCAACAATAACGGTGCCCTCTGGTAATGTCATAAAGACATCAACACGGTCAACTTTATCATTATCAAATTGATGTGTAATATAATCAGTTATATCAAATTCATCAGTAAATACTTTTTCATCCAATTTAGCAGTTACCCCAATAGTACCTTTGAACTTAGGTAAGAAAAATGAATCACATCCATTATTTTCTAACTCACCACAGTCTTCAATAATTCTGTCTTGAAATTCTTTGAATTGCTCAAGAGTCATTATACTAACGAAACCATCAGACTCGTAATATCCTTTATGCTCTTTGTTACCAACGATAACTTCAAAGGCAGAATAATCATCAGTAAGAGAAAAATCATTACCAGCATAACTAGAACCAACAACAACTAAATCAGTTTCAACATCAAATGTCACAACTTCAACAGATTTAATATCAGTTGAATCAGCTTTAACTTCACTTGTAGCCACTGGTGTTGGTGCACCAACTTGCACCACGTTATTTTCATTTAGAACGAATCCACCATTACCCGCACCAGCACTTAGCATTAATGTTTGTTGGGCTAATAACTCAGCTTCTTCATCTTCTTTTGATTTATAAGAATTTGAGCCAGCATTCTTTTCAAACTCAGCATCTTGTTCAAATCCATTTCTAAGCATCTTAGAAACTAATTGATGCCAATTTAAGTCACCTGTGTACTGAAGTTCACCATCAGCAACTATTGAAAATTCACCACGTAAACCAATGTTAACAATTTTCTCATAGATTTCTTGATTAATATTCTCAACAGAATAAGTATCTTTTGTTGCTATTTTAATCTTGAAGAATCCTTCTGTTAAATTTTCTAACAAAACATCAACTTTTAAATTCATAAGTTTTGCAATCTTAGTAGCAACTGCTTTAGTATCATCATTAAGCTCAATACCATTATCTTGTTTATCAGACACAAAGAAAACATATCCATTTGGTTCATCACCAGGAGTCAATGTTTCTAAACGTGTTTCTAAAACACCCATTGATTTCATAACTTTATCACGATTTCCTTCTGCAAATTTAATTTCTTTCTCATATTTAGCAATGTCTGCTTTAGAGTCATTGATACGAGAAGTCAACTCTAAAACTTTAGCATCATTCATATCTTTGAATTGTTGCTCTAAGAAAGATAACGCTGGTTTTTCAACTACAACTTCAATAGTCTCAACAACTTCTTCGATTGCGGCTTCTGCTTCTAAAACATCTGGCTCTTCGTCCTCATCATCACCAAGTAAGTCACTTAAAAAGTCTAATCCTCTTTTAGAAACTTCTACCGGTGCAACTTCATCATCTTCAAACAAACCTCTCAATCTATCGAATGGTTTAGTTTCATCAACTTCTAAGTAACATAAGTTACCTTCTTCATCTTCAAAATCTAATCCTGAGATTACATATTTATTTGTATAACCAACAACCAATCGAGATTCTATATCATCAAGAAGTCTTTGTCTCATTCCACTATCAGATAAATTAGTGTTTTTACTTTCTTCGAAATCAATAGTACCAGTTTCAGCATGAATAGTAATTTTAAATACTGAACCATTTAAAATACCCGATAATTTTTCACCTTTAATGAAAGCTACTTCTCTATTCAATCTAACTCTAGAACCTCTACCGGTTGAGATAAAACTTAAAAATTTCTTTTTTGGTTTAAACTCACCAACAATTGCAACAACTTCTTCCATAGAATAATTAATTTTTTTACAAATATACAAAAGGTTTTTATAATAACAATATTAAATTGAATCTATTTTACCAATCTTAATATCTCGAATCTCCTCTTTAGTGAAAGGTGCTTTAATTTTATTACCATCAACTGAAACTATATTATTAATATCAATTGCTGTATCACAAGTTTCTAAAGTCAACGCTAAAAGAAATTCGTTGGTAGTTTCTTCATTTTCTTGCAAATCTAATATTTCATTAAGCTCTTCTTTAAATTCCGAAAAGTTTTTTAATACAATTGTATTATTATCATCATGATTATCAACACAAAGCATTAATAATAAATATAATTCTCTTCTATCTAATAATTTCATATCAGATATAACATCGAACACATTGAAGTGTTCATAACATTTAACAAACTCACTAGACACCTGAACTTTATTATTCTTTTTCTCCATATCCATATACATATTCCTCATTTTTTATTTAAAAACCTAACTGCTCTAATTGATAATTTCTATAATCTTGTTTACTCACAGAGCCTAGTTCAAATGCTCTTCGGAAAAACACATCGAATATTTCATCGTGTCCCATTTCTTTAGCACACATAGCTCTATTAAGGGCCTTTGCTTCATTACGAATAAGATTGGCTTGTGTCCTTGATAATGATTTTTGTTTTTCAATATCCCCATTACTCTTCTCAACTATATCCGCAACTCGTTTATAGTTTTTATCAAATTCTACTTTTGATTGTCCTTTATATTTACCTGGCATAACAGATTGATTATTTTTTACAAAAGTAATTACTTTTTACTAATTAAGCAAAGAATCTAGATTATTATTTCTACTAATTGTTAACTTCGTATCTGGTAGAACTCTAAATTCACCATATTTTATAATATGTGATTTATCAGTACCCAATATCTGACAAGTTTTATATTCTATGACATATAAATCATTATATTTTTTATAAACATAATCAACTATCATAAGATCTACAGACTTATCAGCTACTGGTGACACAATTGAACCTACATTATATTTTAATAGATTTATTTCTTCTCCTTCAGTAGTATAACCCCAAATTAAATTAAAATATTCAATAGTATCTTCGATATATTTAAGATAACACATTACACTTGATACTTTATCATTAAAAATATATTCTATCATTTTAAAGTTTCGATTGAATATTTTATGTGTACTCTCTCTTTTCGATATACAACTTTTCTCACTGAAAACAATTTTACTCATTTTTTCAGGAGTTTCATAAACATAAGCATCTATATAACTTTTTTTAACACTATCAAATATTTCAAAAAAATCATCATATCTTTTTTCACATATAGAAAAAGAGAATTCAAAAGTTATTACTGGCTCTGGTATTTTATTCATATCATAAATTCCAACGAATTGACCAGAAGGCCCATTTGGTATATTTGGTGAATAATTTTTAGGCATTGCATAGTATGCAATGACAGGACCTCTACCACCACTAGCATATACAGGTCTAAGCATAAACGTTTTATCATTTAACTTATCATTAAAATTTGATATGTCTTTATCACTGAGAATCATATAATTATATCTATTTGTTATTAAACTTTTTATTCTAAAAATAACATTAGTTTAATAAATAGTAAAAAAATTTAATATATATGAAAAAAGTAAATATTAATTATGATATATTTGAAAAGGTTTAATGAATCATTTGAACAAGAGAAAAATTTTCTTGTTACTGATAGATTTAAAAAGAATAGTGATATTACATTATCACAGAGTGATATTGAAAGAGCTTGGGATTTAAGTGAGCAAGATTTTGATAGTAGTTTAACTCTTGCTGAATATTTAGAAACTTGTGAAACAGGTGATACTTGGGAATCAGCTAGTAAAGTTTTAACTTGTAAATAAAAAATGTCACTTATAGTACATTTTTTATCTTAATTTTATTAGAAAGATTTTTCCAATAAAGATATTTTATAATCTCTACCATATTTCAACTGACATAAATCATAATCGGGTCTAATATTAGCATTATTAATCCAATCGTCAACTGCTTTCACTAAAAGAGTATGCACTCCATTATATAACACATCATTAATATTATATATAGAACCAAAATTGGATTGGAACATATCAATTAGACTTGAAACATTCTTAATACCATAATCATTTATCACATAGGTAAATGCCATTATATATGATATATCATCAAAATCAGAATCAGATAAATTCCATCTATTCTTATATTTAATATATCTGGTATCATTACTAACCTGTGAATAGTAATTTAAATCTTTGTTTGGTTTAAATCCAATAAACTTATTCCACTTTTCAATGATATAATCTGGTGAGTTGGTAAGCATGTCCACATCCATTGTTTTGTGACAGAACAATGCATATCTCACTAAGTTATCTATTTTATTTTTCATAAAACAAAGGTAGTAAAAAAGAATATAAAAAAAAAAATGATTTTTTAAAAAATGAAAATAAAGCATAAATTAATACAAGACTTTCAATACATAACAAATGATAAGAAAATCTTTATATTAAAAAAAGGAACAACTCTTGAAGATTATACTTTAAAAGTTAAAACAGATTTCATACCAGTTGATAAAGCTATTATAGATGGCAATCCTGATTACTTTGGTGTGATCGAATGGCAAGATGAGTTATTAACTCATATTAAGATTTCAAAATTACCACAACCTGCTATTATAACTAAAAAATTAATTCCATTTATTGAAGAAATAATTTTGTCTAATATGTCTAAGCCTAGTACATCTAATACTTTTATTGATGATGATAGAATTAAAGAAATTAATAAGAAGGAAATAGACAATTATAGCAAGGAACAAGATTTAATTAGAAGAGAGAATCGTATAAAACTTGCTGAAGAACGTTTGAAAGATTCTGAAAGCAAAGATGCTGATTTAAACAGAAGAGAAAGTATCATAAAAATTAATGAGGATCGTTTAAAGGATATCGAAAATAGAGAAAGTTTATTAGATAGAAGAGAGAATCGTGTAAAATTAAACGAAGACGAAATCGAAACTAGATTAGAAAGAGTTAAAAAGAAAGAATCTGATTATAAGGAAGATTTAGAAAATTTAGATAAAAGAGAAAAAGATATTAGAGATAGATTGAAATCTATTTCAGATAGAGAGTTAGAACTAGAAGATAAAGTACAGGATTTAAATGAAAGAGAGCGCAATTTAGAGAACGAAATATTAAAATCATCTAATGACATCGATGGTAAATATAATGAGCTACAAGAGAAGATAACGATGGATTTAAAATCTTTATCTGATAAAGAAAGAGAATTGGAAGTTAAACAAAAAAGTATAAAATTACTCGAAGATACATTATTTGAGGAGAAGTTATTAATTGAACACAAAGTTAAAGAGTATAACAATTTCAAGGAAGATACTAAAGAGTGGAGAGAAGAACTTATTAAATTAAACAAAGAGATAAGTGATTGGGAAAACTTACATTGGAAACTAAAAAGAAATGTAACACCACCATCTGCTATACAATAAAAAAGGGAACTTAAAGTTCCCTTTTTTATTAATATACATCATCATTAACTAACTCAGATAATGCTAGATTAAGAGCCATATCATGATCATTATCACCTTCGTCAACTATTTCTTCTTCTTCTAAGAATATACGAAATTCATTAACTAAATCTGAAATTTTTGATTTTAAATCAACATATTCTTTAGTATTAACTATTTTATCATAAACTTCATCATCAATATGTGATTCATTTACTTTTTCACATGACTTTACAACCTCACTAAATTTAACTATTCTATCCATTTTTACTTTTTATTTTCTATATTTACTTTAACATTAACACCGTTATTAAATTGTTTAACAGCCTGTTTATTTTCATTCATATTAACAATAACCTTTTTTGATAATTTAACTTTATATTTATCTTGCCAAGGTATGAATAAATTACCCTCTGCAACAACTTCAAGTTTAATATTACCAACTTGACCCTCTTTAAATATTCCTAACTTTTTAATAGGAACTATACATTTACCATTTTCAATAATCCCTGGGAAAATTAAAGACCATTCATCTGATTCAATAATTATTCTAGCAAATGTCTCATCAGGTGTCGATCCTTCAATAGCAATATCACATACAAATTCTTCATTTATATCCTTATAAAGTTTATAAAAGCTATCTTCAACATTTTCCAATGCTTTATTATCAGATTTTATAACAAAATCATTTATATCAACACCTACTATATTTTCCTTTTCGGTAGTTTTATTTGATTCTTTTTCATCAACCAATTCAACTTCTTTTTTAGGCTCTGCTGATTTAGTAATACTTTCTATATCATAAGTTTCTTCATCTTTTATAGATTCATCAACTTTCTTATTGTTTATATTTACATTTACCTCATTATTTAGAAAATCTTCAAAACTAAATACATCATCTTTCATAATAATTTATTATTTTTATTTATAATCTATATATAGATTTTAGAAACTTACTTTTATTTTTATACCTTCTCTTATATTTTCAGTTATGAAAAATTCAAAATCTTTAGCAGTAACATTAATATTATTATTATTTTCTACTATTTCATTATATTCTATCCCTTTATAATTACAATATAACTTAATAACTCTTTTAGCATTATCATTACCTATATCCTTTTTAAGTTTATCCCAAGGATTTCCTTTAACATAATCAGCATATCCACCACCGCCTTTTACTATCTTATCTATTTCAATAAATATAGAAACATCTTCCCATATATAATTCATATTCTCCCATTTTAAATCACATTCTTCCCAGTTTAAGAATTTCTTTTTCATAGACTATATATAATTTAACTAATCTTTATCTTATTAATTAATTAATTATTGAATTAGAGAACTACTAATATATTATATATAACACATGGATGAAAATTTAAAAGGCTTAACAGTCAGTAATACATTTGGTAGATTGGTACAAATAGTTAATGGTAAATATTATGATGGTTTAGGTAATCTATTAAATTTAGATTCACTATCCAATAACTTCTCTATAGATGGAGGAACACCCGATAGTACAATATCAACAAATGTTTTTAAAATAGATTTTGGTGGTGTTGAATAAAATAGATTTATTTAAATGAGTTTTGGTATATTTCAATTTAGAAGAGGTTCGAGTTTAGAATGGGAAGTTGCAAACCCTGTATTATTAGATGGTGAAATTGGTATTGAAACCGATACTAATTTATTCAAAATTGGTAGAAACGGCTTACGATGGAATTTATTAATATATGGTGGTGTATCAGGCACTGATGGGTTAAATGGAACATCAGGAAGCTCTGGCACATCAGGTATTAACGGTACATCAGGAGTTAATGGAACATCAGGAGTTAACGGTACATCAGGAGTTAATGGAACATCAGGAAGCTCAGG
>JACCEB010420939.1_pt1 | contig 13406 bp, 12 predicted proteins | sample 7454761 | NCBI WGS metagenome assembly JACCEB01 (sample SAMN15323454, study PRJNA562643) | freshwater metagenome | isolation source: river surface water | place: USA:Blue River Watershed | collected 2017-08-18 | reverse complement strand
TGAAAACATAAATAAATCAAGTGTCGCAAGAATTATAAACGTTTCATCTACTGCACATCGTTTAGCAAAACTAAAATTTGCTAATAAATCTGAAATTTTGATGACTGCGGATAATTATTCTCCTTGGGTAGCCTATGGTAATTCAAAAATTGCAAATTTGTTATTTACTAAAGAATTAGCAAGAAGAATAAAAATAGTTAATTCAAAAATCATTACAGCGTCAACTCATCCTGGTTATGCTGCCACAAATTTACAACTTGTGGGCCCAAGTTTAAAAAAAGGAATAAGAAAAACTATTGAACTAAATGGTTCAAAATTGGCTAATATTCTTTTTGGCCAAAGTGCTGCTAAAGGTGCACTTCCTTCTATTGCGGCTTGTACTTGGAGCAATATTGAAAGTAATGATTTTCTTGGTCCAGATGGCCCAATGCAGGCAAGAGGAAATCCTAAAAAAGTTAAAATGAGTTCATTGGCGCAAAATGATGAACTTGCAAAAAATTTATGGTCTGCAAGTGAAGAATTAACTGGAGTAAAATTTTTAAATGGCTGATAATTCATTCGACATAGTAAGTAAAATTGATCGTCAAGAAGCAGATAATGCGCTTAATCAAGCAAGTAAAGAGCTTTCTCAACGATTTGACTTTAAAAATACCCAAACAGAAATTAAATGGTCTGGTGAATTAGCTATAGAACTTTCCTCCAGCACTGAGGAGCGCTGCAAAGCAGCATTAGAAGTTTTTAAAGAAAAACTGATTAAAAGAGGAATTTCTTTAAAATCTTTCAAACCAAATGACCCTCAAGCCTCTGGCAAAACTTACAAAATTATTGGCAATTTTAATTCCGGAATTAGTCAAGAAAATGCAAAAAAATTAACTAAGTTAATAAAAGATGAAGGCCCAAAATCTGTTAAAACTCAAATTATGGGTGATCTATTAAGAGTGACAAGTAAATCTAGAGATGATTTGCAAAGTGTTATGAGATTAGTGGAGAAATCAAATCTAGATTTTGCAACACAATTTACAAATTATCGCTAAATTAATCTACTGAATTAAATTTTCTTAGTCTTAAACTATTTGTAACTACAAATACACTTGAAAATGCCATGGCTGCCGAAGCAATAATTGGCCCAAGAAGTCCAAGCATGGCTAGTGGAATAGCTGCCACGTTATAGGCAAAAGCCCAAAATAAATTAGATTTAATAGTTTTCATTGTTTTTCTCGATAAAGAAATTGCATCAACTGCTGCAGACATAGATGAGCGCATTAAAACAATGTCTGAAGCACTTGCGGCAACATCTGTTCCTTGTCCCATAGCCAAACTTAAATGTGCTTTGGCTAAAGCAGCTGCATCATTTACGCCATCGCCCACCATCGCTACAAAATGACCTTGATTTTGCAATTCGGTAATTTTTTCTAATTTAAATTCAGGTGAACTATTTGAATAATAATCATCAATTTCTAACTGTTTACAAACTTTTTTTACAGATGCTTCATGATCTCCAGAAACCACAATTGGTTTTATACCCATTTGAGCTAATTTGGTAACAGATGCTTTACTCGTTTTTGAAACTTGATCTGCCAAAGCAATAACTGCAACAGGATTTTGATCTTTATGCAATAAAACCACCACATCACCTTGATTTATAAATTCATTTACATAAACTTTTAATTCATTGTTAGGAACCCCAAGCCACTTAACTGAACCAAGTGAATATAAATTTCCATCTATTTTTCCTGTTACTCCAAATCCACTAATAATTTTCACGTCATTTGCTGGATTTGAAGAAATGTTTAAGGTTTGTGCATGCTTTCTTAAACTATTTGCAATTGGATGAAGAGAGCTTGTTTCCAAAGAGTAAATAACTCTCCATAGTTCTGTTTCTGCAATTGTGCTTTTAAAATCAGAAACTGTCATTTTCCCATCAGTTAAAGTGCCAGTTTTATCTAACAAGATTCGATCAATTCTCATACTTGATTCGATGGCATGTGGTCCTCTTATTAATAAACCTAAACTTGCTGCGCGACCAGTTCCAACTAAAAGAGCAGTTGGTGTAGCTAAACCCAAAGCACAAGGACAAGCAATCACTAAAACTGCAATTGCAGAAGTTAATGCGATGGTTGAATTATTTTGAAAAAAGTACCAATAAATTGCTGTAAGAATTGAAAGTCCAATAACAATTGGAACAAAAATTTCAGAAACTCTATCTACCAGGCGAGTAACTTCAGCTTTCCCAGTTTGCGCTTGATGCACTAATCGAGAAATTCCAGAAAGAATAGTATCTTTGCCAATAGCAGTTGCTCTAATTGTTAAAACTCCATCAAGTAAAACAGTTGCTCCAATTACTAAATCACCTGCTATTACTTCAACTGGTAGTGATTCACCAGTTACTAAGGATTTATCAATGTGTCCAGTGCCTGAAACTACAACTGAATCAACTGGAATTTGCGAACCAGTTGGAACATAAAGCAAATCTCCAACTTTAACTTTTTCAATCGAAATAGAAATTGGTTCATTATCTTTTAATAAAAATGCAGTTTTTGGATTTAAAGTTGCAAGATTTTCTAAAGCCTGTTTTGATTTATCTCTTGCTCTAAATTCTAAAAATTTTCCTAAAATCACCAAAGTAGTTACTGCAACAGATACTTCAAAATATATTCCAACTTCATGATCACTTGCAGATCCAATAAATGTTGTAGACATTCTCATATCTAAATCTCCAGCATGAGTGAACAAAATCGCATAAATAGACCAAAAGTAAGAAACTGCAACACCCATACTTACTAAGGTGTCCATAGTTACCGTTTTATGTTTGATATTTAATAGTGCAACTCTATGAAATGGCCAAGCGGCCCAAAATACAACAGGAGTTGCTATAAATGCACTTACCCATTGCCAATAATTAAATTGAAACGATGGAATCATCGTTAAAATCATCAAAGGTATTGCAAAAAAACTTGAAAATAACAATCTATTCTTAAATTCTTTTACGCCATATTTTTCTTTAGCTTTTTGAGTTAAAGAGGCGCTATATCCTGAATCTTCTATAACTTTAATTAAAATTGCTGGATCTATTTGCTTTTCAGAATTAATTACCGCACTACCTGTTGCATAATTAACTGAAGAAGAAACACCTTCTATTTTATTCAATGCTTTTTCTACTCGCCTTTGGCAAGATGCGCAAGTCATTCCACCAACGTTTAATTCAACTTGTTGGTTCAATTGTTTCCTTTATTTAAGTTCGTATCCAGCTTCTTGAATTGCTTCTTCAATTTTTACTTTGCTTATTTCTTCATTTGAGTCAATATCGACTTTCCCTGAATCTAAATCTACTTCTACTTTTTTCACACCGTTTATTTTTGATAATTCTTCGGTTACAGAATTTATGCAATGTCCACAAGTCATGCCACTAACAAAAATTGTTTGAGTCATACATTAATCCTACTCTTGCCAAGAAAAATAATTTTTTGATTTAAAAATAAATAATTCTGGTGGTAGCTAGTGGATTTGAACCACTGTAGGCGTGAACCGGCAGATTTACAGTCTGCTCCCTTTGGCCGCTCGGGCAAGCTACCGAAAAACAACTTTGCGCTTTTGCAATCTTACGGCGAAAGAGTTTTTAGTTTTTCTGCCCCATCTGTTCTGCCATCCATTCCAATCTTTTAACGCGTTCACTGGTTGGTGTATGTGTTGAAAATAACTTGGCCATTCCACTTCCTCTAAATGGATGCGCAATCATCATTGATGATGCTGTTTCCATTTGAGAAGTTGGTCTCATTGGTGCATTAGAAATTCCTGCATCAATCTTTTTCAAAGCACTTGCTAGCGCTAATGGGTCTTTAGTCAAAATTGCACCATCCTCATCAGCTGCATACTCTCTTGATCTACCAATTGCCAATTGCAACATGGTTGCAGCAAGTGGAGCAATAAACATTAAAAATAATCCACCTAATGGATTTGATCTTTCAGAATCTCTTCCACCAAATAACCAGAAAAATTGCACCATAGACATCAAAACACTTGCCATGGTTGCAGCTATTGAAGCTGTCAAAATATCTCTGTTGTAAACATGAGAAAGTTCATGACCGATTACTCCACGTAATTCTCTTTCGTTAAGTAAATTCATTATTCCTTCTGTTGCACATACTGCTGAGTTTTCTGGATTTCTTCCAGTTGCAAAAGCATTTGGAGAAGCAGTCGGCGATAAATAAACTCTCGGCATTGGTTGTTTTGCTTCTGCAGCTAAATCACTAACAATTTTGTATAGAAGTGGTGCTGTTTGTGGATCAACTTGATATGCACGCATAGCTTTAAGTGCTAGACGGTCTGAATAAAAATATGCAAAACCATTCATACCCAGAGCAAGAATCAATCCAAACCAAAGTCCGCTTGAACCCCCAAACCAAGAAGCAGCAAGCATCACTACTAAAGCAAGAAATCCGAATAGAAAAATGGTCTTAAAGGTATTGGTCGATCTTCTCATTATTTTTTTCTAAATCCCTTTCAAAATATCTCCTATATTTATTTGTATCTGATTTCAATTCACTTCGCCACTTCACACCCCTGAAGGTGGGCTTTGTTCAATAAGTACTGACTAGTTGCCTAGAATTAGAAACCGATAATTAAAGAAAAAGTGAATAATTGAACAATCCAGACACCAAAAGTTATAACGCCGGTCTTTTAGCTGGCATTGGTGCCTACATTATTTGGGGTTTTGTACCTCTTTATTGGCAACTATTAAAACCTGCAAGCGCCCCTGAAATTTTGTCACACCGAGTAGTTTGGTCACTTGGTTTGCTTTTAATAATTGTTTACTTTAGAAAACTTAGTAAAGAAGTAAAAAGTGCATTATTTGATAAAAGAAAATTAGGACTTTTAGCTTTAGCAGCAATTTTTGTCACCATAAATTGGGGCATGTTTATCTGGGCTGTAAATAATGGACACGTTATTGAAACATCTTTGGGCTATTTTATTAATCCATTAGTTTCAGTGGCTCTAGGTGTTTTAATTTTGAAAGAAAAGTTAAGAGGATTACAAAAAATTGCTGTTGCTTTAACATTTATAGCTGTCACTTTTTTAACGATTGCTTTTGGTAAACCTCCTTATATTGCTCTAACTTTAGCTTTTTCTTTCGGTTTTTATGGTCTGGTTAAAAAACTTGCAAACGTTGATGCAATTCCGAGTTTAACTGTTGAAACTTTATTGTTAACTCCATTCTTTTCTGCTTTTATGTTTTATCTAAATAGTAAAAATGATTTATCTTTTGCCAATGGTGATGTTGTTCACTCACTCTGGTTAACTACTGCAGGAGTAGTTACCGTAATTCCGCTTTTACTTTTTGGTTTTGCAGTGGTAAGAATTCCGCTGGTGGCAATTGGTTTACTTCAAGCATTAGGTCCAATTTTGCAATTTTTGCTTGGTTATTATGCATTTAGAGAACCAATGACAAGTGCTAGATGGTTTGGTTTTTATTTAGTATGGCTTGCAGTAATTGTGTTTAGTTACGATGCCATAAAAACATCTAGAAAAAATAGAGTTTAAGAATTTCTTTTTGTTAGCCATTCAGCAAATTGCACCAAGGCATCTTTAGCAGCACCTTGTGGTACTAAATCTAGAGACGACATTGCTTGATCAATCAAACTTTCTAGGTGCAAAGTTGCCACATCAAATCCACCTAATTCAGAAACTTTGTTAATAGTTTCTTGAATTGCACTTGGATTGTTTTTGACTTTTTCAAGTAAATCTTTTAATGAATTACTTTTATCAACTGATAATGCTGATAAAACTGGGAGAGTATGAATTCCCTCCACTAAATCTTTACCAATCATTTTTCCAGATTTAGAGGAATCCCCTTTTAAATCCAAGATGTCATCAGAAATTTGAAACGCCAAACCAATATTTTTTGCATAATTTGTTAAAGCAGCAGAAACAATGTCATCTGCTCCTGCCACATAAGCACCTAAAGATGCTGAAGTTTCAATGAGAGATCCTGTTTTTTGTTTTAGCACTTCTAAGTAATGCTTTATTGGATCAGAATTACCTGCTCCTCTTGCTTCTCTGATTTGTCCTTCACATAAAACTGACAAAGTGTCAGCAAGTGTTGTTACAACATGAGGTCCTAATTCGGCAGCAATTGCTGAAGCTCTAGAAAAAAGAAAATCTCCCGCAAGAATTGCATTAGTATTTCCAAATTTCGCATTTGCAGATTCCACACCTCTTCGCATTGTGGCTTCATCCATCACATCGTCGTGATACAACGTTGCTACATGGATAAATTCAATAGCTGCTGCAACTTTAGCTAAACGATCAATATCGGGTTTTCCAAATTGTCCTGAGAGAAAAACCAAAACAGGTCTGATTCTTTTTCCACCAGCTAAAAGTAAATGTTGGGAAATTTCAGTCAAAGGATTAAATGGTGAAGCTGATTCTATTTCTAAGAATTCTTCTGTTCTTTTAATGCCTTTAGCTAAGTACTCTTGAAGGTTTTGATCTGTAATTGCTAATTCAGGAACATTAACTTTACTCATCTTAAAAACACAGACGTTGAACTAATTAAATTGATAACAAATTGTGGGAATAAACCAATAATTAAAGTCATAACCGCACCAACTGTTATGGCAATTGTGGTGAAAATACTTGGAATTGAAACAAATGGACCATCTGGAATTGGTTCTGAGAAAAACATCAAAATAATTACCCTCACATAAAATACGGCTGCAATAACACTTGCTACTACACCTACCAGAACTAATGCGGTGGCGCCACCTGAAATAGCGGCAGTGAAAACTCCAAACTTTGCAGTAAAGCCACTAGTTAATGGAATACCAGCGAAAGAAAGCATAAATAATGACATTAAACCTGCAACTAAAGGAGATTTTTTACCAATTCCTTTCCACCTAATTAAAGTTGAACTTTCTCCTGCTTGCTCTCTAATTAAAGTTAAAAGTGCAAATGCTCCAACTGTAGAAAAGACATATGCAATTAAATAAAGTAAAACTGCTGCAATTGAAGTTCTATTTGTTCCTGAAAAGCCAACTAAAATAAATCCACCATTTGCAATAGATGAATAAGCAAGCATTCTCTTAAAATCTGATTGAGATAAAGCAATTACACTTCCCACGATCATGGTTAATCCTGCAACTATCCAAATAAGTGGTCGCCAATCCCAAACTAAAGCGCCATATGCAACATAGAAAACTCTTAACAAACCACCAAAAGCTGCGACTTTTACTGCACCAGCCATAAACGAAGTCACTGGTGTTGGAGAACCTGTGTAGACATCTGGAACCCATTGATGAAATGGAACTGCACCAACTTTAAATAACATTCCAACTGCAACTAAAGCAATTGCAGCACTTAATAAACCTGGTGAATTATTTGCAGCACTTATTCCATTTGAAATTTGTCCAAACTGCAGTGAACCTGTGTAGGCATAAGTAAGAGCACTTCCAAATAATAAAATTGCACTAGCTAAAGCACCTAAAAGAAAATATTTCAAAGCTGCTTCTTGACTTAAAAGTCGTCTTCTTCTAGCAAGACCTGCTAAAAGATATAGCGGCAAACTCATTACTTCTAGGGCTACAAATAAAACTAATAAATCATTTGCGGTTACAAAAAGTAGCATTCCAGCTACTGCAAATGATGATAATGGCCAAATTTCTGTTTGAGTCCAACCAAGTTTAGTTAAAGTTTTTTCTTCTTGTCCGCCAGGAAGTGTTGAAGCACGTGGTGCGAAAGCATCACCTAGAGGATCTAGTTTTGACTCTGCAAAAAGTAAAGCGCTCAGTAATGCTGCTATTAATATTGTTCCTTGCAAAATCCAACCTGGACCATCTAATGCAACAGTGCCACTAGCTGCTAAGGCTCTACCTTGAGGACCTGATTGCAAAATAACAGCAAATAATGCCAGGATCAATGAAGAAAATGTAATTATTAAATGAGTAAATCTTCTTTTTTCAATAGAAACAAATGCTTCAACAATTACTCCTATACAAGCAGCAGCAAACATAATCAGAATTGGAGAAAGTAAAGCGTATTCAAAACTAGGAGTTGGAATTGAATTAACCACGTTTCTAATCATTTTGTTTCACCATTTCAATTCTTGGTGCAGGATCATTTACTTTAAGCACTTTTAAAGTATTTGCTACTGCAGTTTCTGAAACTTTAATTACTGGGGATGGGAATAGTCCAAAAAGTATTGTTAATACAACTACTGGAGTCAAAATCAAAGATTGTTTCGTGTTTAAATCTGAAACATTTTTTGTGCCATCATTTTCAGGCCCTGTAAATACTCTTTGATAAAGCCACAACATATAAATTGCGGCAAGTATTATTCCCAAAGTTGCTATTACAGCAACAATTTGGTTTCTTTGATAAGTTCCAGTCAAAACCATAAATTCACCCACAAAACCAGCAAGTCCTGGCAATGCAATGGATGAAAGACTTGCCACTAAAAAGAATCCTGTTAAAAGTGGAGCAGTTTTTGTTAATCCTCCAAAGTTATTAATTAAAGAAGTATCTTTTTGTCTCATTAAATAACCTGCTGTTAAGAAAAGTGCTGCTGTAGATAAACCGTGAGCAACCATATAAACAGTTGAACCAATAATTCCAATGCTTGTAAATGAGAAAATACCCATCACAATAAAACCAAAATGCGAAATTGAAATATAGGCAAAAGTTCTCTTCATATCTTTTTGCGCAATAGCAATTAAGGCCGCATAAATAATGCTGACCAATGCCAAAATAATTATTGCGGGAGCAAATTCTTTTGATGCATTTGGAAAAAGTGGAATAAGTATTGCCAACATTGCATAAGTTCCAACTTTGTCAAGAATTCCTATTAACATGGTTGATGTTCCAGGTGTTGCTTGTTCAGCAGTATCTGGAAGCCAAGTGTGTCCTGGAACCATTGGAGCTTTTAGCGCAAAGGCTAAAAAGAAACCTAAAAATAGCCAGCGTTCAGTCCAGGTATCAAGTTTTAATTCATTACTTAAAGCAGCAATAGAAAAAGTTCCTCTACCTAGTTGATTTACTGCAATAAAGTAAAGCCAAATAACTGCCGCAAGCATTACTAAACCGCCAACTAAACCAAATAGTAAAAATTTAAGGGCAGCGCTATTTCTTCTAGCTCCACCAAATCTTCCTACTAAGAAAAATATTGGAATTAACATTGCTTCAAAAACTACGTAAAACAAAAAGAGATCTCTTGCCATAAATACTGTCAAGGCACTTACTTCCGTTAACAAAATCCACATGAAATATTCTCTTGATCGAATTTGTCCTTCATGTTGACAAGCTAAAACAACAATTGGTGTCAATACCGCAGTTAAACCAACTAAGACTAATGAAATTCCAGTTAAAGCTAAATGAAATGAAATTCCAAATATTGGAATCCAATCAAATGAAACATCTAATTGTGTTTGAGCATTACTTGAAACATCAAATTGTAAACTTGCAACAATTACAAATATTAAAGTGATAATTGATGAATAAAATGCTATTTGTTTAGCGCTAAAATATTTCTTTATTTGTGGAATAAAAAGCAAAATTGTTCCAATAATTGGAGTTAAAAGTATTAATAAAAGCCAAGGAAAATTCATCTATAATCTCGCAATCAAAAGTAGAATTACAATAATCGCAGTGCCTAAAATTATTGACATTGCATAAGATCTAACAAAACCTGTTTCACTTCTTCTAAGTCGAGCAGAAATTCCACCAGTTAATGAACCAATGCCTGAATAAAATCCATCAACAATTGATTTGTCAAAAAATCCTAATAATCTAGTTAATCTTTGACCAGGTTTCATTAACAGATTTTCATTCAAAACATCGCCATACAAATCTTTACGTGCAGCATTAACGACAATAGAAACTTTTTCAGGAGCAACTTTTGCAACACTTCGATATTGCCAAATCGCAAGGAGTACACCTACTGCAACAACACTTAAAGTAATTACAGTTATAGTAAAAATTGAAAATGGTGGTTCAGGTTCACTAAATCCTGTCACTGGTTCTAACCAATGCTCGAGTGCGTGATTTTGTGTCAAAACTATTCCTATGAAAGTTGAACCAATTGCTAACACAATCATTGGAATTGTCATCGAAAGTGGAGACTCATGCGGATGCACATCGTCATGCCATCTCTTTTTTGAAAAGAAAGTCATAACAACCATTCGTGTCATATAAAAAGCAGTTAAACCAGCACCAAACAAAACGACAAATCCTGCCCACCATGAATGACTTAATGCAGCTTCAATGATGTGATCTTTGGAATAAAAACCAGCAAATGGTGGAATACCCAGAATTGCTAAGTAACCAATGAAGAATGTCACGGTAGTAAACATCATTACTTTTGATAATCCGCCAAAACGTCGCATATCAACATTGTCATTTGTTGCATGCATGACTGATCCGGCACCTAGAAACATTACTGCTTTAAAAAATCCGTGAGTAATTAAATGCAAAATTGCAAAAACATAACCAATTGGTCCTAATCCTGCAGCTAAAACCATGTAACCAATTTGACTCATTGTTGAACCTGCTAGAGATTTTTTAATATCATCTTTAGCTGCACCGATAATTGCACCCATTAATAAGGAAATTGCACCAATTACTACAACAGCTGTTTGCGCAGTTGGACTTGCGTTAAATATTTCTCCACTTCTTACTATTAAATAAACACCTGCAGTAACCATGGTCGCTGCGTGAATCAAAGCTGAAACTGGTGTTGGGCCTTCCATCGCATCAAGTAACCAAGATTGCAGAGGAAATTGTGCGCTCTTTCCACAAGCTGCTAATAAAAGTAGTAATCCCAGAGTTAGTGAAACCCAACTTGGTGCACTTGTTATTCCTTGATTCACATCGACAAATGCAACTGAGCCAAATACTAAAAACATCGTCATAATGGCAAGGGATAAACCAAAATCTCCCACACGATTTGCCACAAAAGCTTTTTTAGCTGCCACAGCTGCAGAGTTTTTATGTTGCCAAAAACCGATTAATAAATATGAGGCAAGTCCTACACCTTCCCAGCCCACATATAGAAGTAAATAATTATCGGCTAAAACTAATAAAAGCATTGCTGCTACGAACAAATTTAGATAGGCAAAAAATCTTCTTCTATTTTCATCATGTGACATATAACCGAGTGAATAAATATGAATCAATGTGCCAACAAAAGTTATAAGAAGAACAAACGATATTGAAAGTGGATCTGCCTGCAAGCCAAAATTAATTTTCAAATTTGCTGCAGGAACTACTAGCCATTCATAAACTGTTGTGATTACGGTTCTTTCTTCCTTTGGAAGTGCTAGTAATTGAAAAAATTGCCAAAGTCCAACTAGAAATGCACCAGTTGATGCACTTATTGCTAAATATGGACCAAATTTATTTGTACGTTTTCCAAGAGATAATAAAATCGCAGCACTTAGCGCAGGAAGTGCTATGGCAAATGCGATCATTTAAAATTTTTCCTTTTCTTTTACCAGCGCAACAAGCTTGCTTCGTCTACAGATGCTGAATTTCTTGTTCTAAATATCGTGACAATAATTGCTAAGCCCACCACAACTTCTGCAGCAGCAACTACCATCACAAAAAATGCTGCTGTTTGACCTGATAAATCTCCCCAAACTCGTGAGCCTGTGACGAATGCAAGGTTTGCTGCATTAAGCATTAATTCAATTGACATAAATGCCACAATGGCATTTCTTCTCAATAAAACACCTAAGGCACCAATTGAAAAAATAATTCCGGACAAGATTAAATAAGCATTTGGACTCATTTTTTGTCCTCATCTTCTTCACTTGAAACAAGACCTAAACCTTCAGAAATTATTTGAATTTCACTTATATCTGTTTCATTCACAGATTTTGCAGCACCTCTTGCCACAATCGGACCTGGTATTGAAATTTCTGAAACTGAACCATCTGGCAATAATGCCGGAGTATCTACTGAGTTATGTCTTGCATAAACACCTGGTGACGGTAAAGGACCTTTATAATTTCCTGTTGCAAAAAGTTCTTTAGCTAAAACTTCTTGAGTTTTCTTTGGTGCCGTTCTTTCTTTATGAGCAAGAATCATCGCACCTACGGCAGCTGTTATTCATAGTGCAGAAGTTATTTCAAAAATTAAAACATATTTACCAAATAAAAGTGCTGCAATTCCTTGCACATTTCCACCGTATGCAGAATCAGCATTAGCTAATTGTGCAGTTTGGACACTGAATGAATTTCCTAGAAGTAAAACTAAACCAATTACTAATAAAGTTCCAGCAAGAATTGAAACTCTTCTTTGTCCTTTAATTGTTTCTACTAGTGCATCTGAGGCATCTACTCCCACAATCATTAATACGAATAAGAAAAGCATCATCACAGCCCCTGTATAAACCACAACTTGAGCAACACCTAAAAATGGTGCAGATTGCAACACATAAAGAACAGCTAAATTAATCATGGTTAAGGCAACCCATAAAGCACTGTGAACTGCTTTATGTGAAATCAACATTCCAATTGCACCTAAAACAGCTAAAGTTGCACAAATCCAAAATACGACTGGTTCAAAAGAAACAGTTGATTCAACAGCTTCTGCAAATGGAATTAAATTCTGAAACATTTATAAAACGTCCTGCTTTTTTTGTTTTATTTCTTCTACTTCGGCAAATTGTTCAGCAGTTGCACCTTTTACTTTGCCGTCGTAATAATCTTGCGCTTCAAAACCTTCAACCATTGCATGTGGAGGTTGTGCCATTCCAGGTAAAAGTGGTGCAAGTAGATCTTCTTTTTCATAAATTAATTTAGTTCTTGAATCATCTGCTAATTCATATTCATTTGTCATAGTTAAAGCTCTAGTTGGACAAGCCTCAATGCAAAGTCCACAACCAATGCAACGCAAATAATTTATTTGATAAACACGCCCATATCTTTCACCTGGTGAAAATCTGTCGCCATCTAAATTTGAGGCACCTTCAACATAAATTGCATCTGCAGGACAAGCCCAAGCGCAAAGTTCGCAACCTACACATTTTTCTAATCCGTCAGGATGTCTATTTAATTGGTGTCTGCCATGAAATCTTGCTTGTGTGGGAACTTTTTCTTCTGGATATTGCTCAGTAGTAACTTTTCTAAACATGGACAAGAAAGTGACACCAAAACCTCTAATAAATTGTGGTAGCTCAGCCATTTAGTACTCCTTGTTTTTTGTTTGGTTCAACCAAAACTTGACCTGGAAGTGGTGGCACAGGATGTCCACCTGCAAATGGATTTATTTCTGTTACTTCTAAATTAACTTCTTCTTTATTTTCTCTAATATTTGCTTTCTTCCAATCAATAATGAAAACAATTAAAGCTACAAGAATTAAAGGTAAACCAAGAAGTGCAATGGTTTGCCCGGTTGGTAAATCCAAGGTATTTCTT
>JACCEB010771500.1_pt1 | contig 13407 bp, 22 predicted proteins | sample 7454761 | NCBI WGS metagenome assembly JACCEB01 (sample SAMN15323454, study PRJNA562643) | freshwater metagenome | isolation source: river surface water | place: USA:Blue River Watershed | collected 2017-08-18 | reverse complement strand
TAAACAACGTGATGGTAGTGTATTCTCACAAAGTGGTGCAGAACGTGCTGTAGCGGTACGTAGAGCGCAGGCTAAAGAACGAGCAGAGTTAACTAGACAGATTGAAGAGGCGCAAGCACGTATTGTAAAGATACAAGAAGAACGTGCCCCTATTGCTTCACAACTACGTAAAGTTGAAGCCGAAGTAGGACCTATCAAATATGTTGCCGCAATGATTTACGGTGACAATCCTGATGCCAATACATTAGAAAAAGCAGTACGATGGATGATTATTCTTATCGTATTTGTATTTGATCCATTGGCACTTACAATGGTTATCGCGGCTCAGCATAGTTTCAGATGGATGCGTGAGGACGAACTTAAAAAGGATGATGAGATTGTACCTTTGCCCACACCAAATCCAGAGCCGACTGTAGAAGAAAAGATTGTAGAAGAAAGTAATGACAAGTTAGATCCTTGTCATAAATGCGGTACACCTTTAATCATTGTTCCTAATATAGGTCCATTCTGTCCAAACAAAGAATGTGTCACTATCAAAAAACCTGATATTGAAGATGACCCAATACAGTCTATGAAGTTTGATGATCCTGGTGAACATCCAGCCGATACATTTGAACCAAATGAAGAAATTACTATCGAAAGGATAGATGATGAGCAACCCTTACCAACAGATAATGAACCAGCAGTTGTTGAAAACGATGCAGTGGTGGGAACAGATGTACTCGAAACACATGTGGCCGATACAGATACAGTCGATGATGAATTGGAACCAGTTGAAGATGCAGTTGTTGAAGAACCAAAGCCAACAAAACCAGCCCCAATCATTAGAACAGAAGGCGTAACATTAAACGAAACAGGTGGCGGATATATTGAGTTCGAAGGCAAGTCAGTATCTAGACAAGCACTAGAAGCAATGCACCCAGAATTCTTTGCGTTAACTGCCGATTCTACAAATCAAATCAGCACAAACTTTGGAACCGTATTCCCAAAGATCGCTAAAAAAGGTGATGTATTTGTACGTGTAGACATGCTCCCAAATCGTGTTTACAAGTTTGATAGCAATAAATGGATTGAAATCAACAAAGAACAGTCTGATTCATATCTATATGATGAAGAATATATCAAGTTCTTAATCCAAAAAATCGATGGTGGCGAATATGACGTTGAGTTGTTATCTGACAACGAACGTGCCCAAATTGAAGAGTACTTACGTAGCCAAAATACTTGATAACAAATCACTAATATCATACAATTGTATCTGTAATTAACTAACTCCACTGGAGGTTTTATGAAGTGCAAAGCAATTGTTTTAAGTGTTTCTTTAGCAGTATTGGCAGGGTGTTCATCAACTCCCAAACCTCAGACTGTACAGGCCCCGCAGGTAACTGCAATTCAATCTCAAAGTCTTACGACTAATTTCAAGCGTAAGGGTATTAAGATTGAATGGGAATGTGCGTGGCCTACAGGTATCTTTGATGCCACATGCGTAGAGACTAATATCAAGGCCATCGAAGTTACAGGCTATGCTCCTAGTAACGGTAACTCAGAGTTCTTGCGTGAAGAAGCATTTCGTGTTGCGGCAATGAATGCTAAGGCAAAGGCTATCCGTTTCATGCAAGATGACGTAAGTGCAGGAGAAACTGTAAACGTCTTGGCTAAGAACGTTGAAAAAGCAAATGATAAAATTAAAAATCGTATTGCTAATGCTGAATCTGTAGATTTCAGTGATACAGATGCCGCATCTGATACTAACTTTGCAGTGCGTGAAAACTCCAACAACATTGCACGTACAGTGTCAAGCACTATTCAAAGTAATGCACGTGGTATCTTGCGTGGATTCCGTGTAGAAAGTGAAGATGTTGTTGATAGACAAACAGTAGCAGTAACTATTCGTTGGGATCGCCGCAACGAACAGGCTATTCAGCATCTAAGGAACTCTGCAATTATTGTACGATAAGGTTTTCTGTGAAAATCTTATTAGTAGTATTATTATTGTTTAGCCCTCTCGCTAATGCTATACAGGTTAGCGGTGAGGGACGTTCTTTTGAAGAGGCTAAACACAATGCATTTCGAAACGCAATAGAATTGTCATTGGGAACTATAGTTTCAGCCGAATCAGAAGCACATAATAATAAAATGTCACGTGATGAAGTACTGGTCTATAGTGCAGGTTATGTGACAAACTATAAAGTACTTGACAAAGTTACACATGGAAACAAAACAATATTACTTATGGATGTAACGGTTGCAGAAAGTAAGTTAAAAGACTTTTTGCTATCTAAACCTAGTAATGTTAATGACTTTGATCACACACATCACCAAACACAATTAAATACATACTTCCATGAAAGACACACGGGTGATGACCTAATAAAAGTGTTGTTTAGACATTATCCTAACAGTGCATTTAATCTTACTCAGCATCCATATCAGTTTAAAACCGACAGCACTAGAGGTATTATACTAGTTGTACCTTATGAGTTGCGTTGGAACTATGGATTCATTAGTGCATTGAATGAAACATTGTATCATACACAAGACAGTGAATACCGCGTGTTTCGTCCTAGTATAGGTAAAGTTATTGTTGAAGCAAAAAACCCTAAAGACTACGTAATGGGTAATCAAGATGTTTACTATTTCAATGATTTAAGTAGAATGAATCTTATACGTAATTCATTGACAGGTGAGAATGAACCTAGATTATTATTAACTATTAGTAATGTACACAGTAAAATCTTAATAAATATGTGTATATTTCCCAGATACTTATCAGGAAAACAGCGATCATTTTATGGCATTGGTCAATCTAGAGAAGTAAAAATTCACGGAAATGAAATAGAGCGTTACGATGTTCGCCTTGAATTAGGCAGGGGTAAAAATATAGATATACGTGATATTAATAAGGTATCATTGTCATTAGTTCGTAATAAAGATTGTTATAGTAATAGGTATAGATAAGTAAAGTTATGTCAGAAAAGAAACTCACACATTGCTCTTTTTGTAATCATCATAAAGATGAGGTCAAGAAACTAATTGTAGGAAATGACGTTGCTATTTGTAGTGACTGCATTGACCTATGCAATCAACTTATCGTTGACGATAAAACTATTGAAGAACCAAAGAAAGAAGATACAAAGGACTTTGATGCGTATAGTATTAAGGACCATTTGGATGACCACGTTATCGGACAGGATAATGCTAAGGTTGTATTGAGCGTTGCCATTGCTAATCATTATAAGAGAATTAACAATCCACCTAAGGACTTAGAGATTGCAAAAGGTAACGTATTATTGATTGGACCTACAGGTTCAGGTAAGACATTACTAGCACGTAGTGTAGCAAAATACTTGAATGTACCTTTTGTTGTAGCAGACGCAACTAGTTTAACCGAAGCAGGCTATGTAGGTGAGGATGTAGAATCAATGATCGGTATGCTATTAAATCTTGCCGACGGCGATATCAAACGTGCCGAACGTGGTATTGTGTTCATTGATGAAATCGATAAGATTGCACGTAAAAGCGAAAGTTCTAGCATTACACGTGATGTTAGTGGTGAAGGTGTTCAACAAGCACTATTAAAACTTGTTGAGGGAACAAAGTGTCGCATTCCATCGGGTGGCAAGCGTAAAAATCCTCAAGGTGAAATGATTGAAGTAGATACTAAGAACATCTTATTCATTGCAGGTGGTGCATTCGTTGGATTAAACGATGTTATAAAAGGTAGAATTCAAGGTTCTAGTATTGGATTTGGTGCAGAAGTCAAGTCTAAGAATGAAGCAGTTAAACTAGAACAAGCGACTCCGGACGATCTTACACGTTTTGGCATGATTCCTGAATTCATTGGACGCTTTGCTACAACCATTGCATTAGAAGAATTGACAATTGATCAATTGATTTCCGTATTAACTGATGTGAAAAATAGTTTCATCGAACAATACAAGTATTTGTTCTCAATCGACGGTATTGAACTTACTTTCACTGATGATGCAATAAAGCAGATTGCGCAGAATTGCATCGATTTGAAAACAGGTGCACGTGGGTTGCAAACTGAAATAGAAAAGATACTGTTACCACATATGTTCCATACCAAGAAGTACAAGGAACATGGAATTACTAATCTAAAAATCAATACTGATTTAGTTAAAACTCCTAAAGAAATCGTATAAAGTACCCAAAATACTTTATTTTTTTACGCAACCGTATATAATAAATAATATTGTAGATGCCGATGGTCGGGTCTACAATTACAATTAGTCTTGCTTAATAAAAGGAGATAAATCATGACTAGAGAATTAACCCTTCGTTCCCTCGATATTCCATCAATCCACAAGTTCGGTATCGGTTTCGATAACATGCTTGATGAGTTGATGCGAGTAACATCACAGCAGGCGAACACAAACTATCCCCCATATAATGTAATCAAGTATACTGATGATCAGTTCGCTATCGAACTTGCAGTTGCTGGATTCCGTGATGGGGAAATTGATTTAGAAGTTGAAAATAATCAACTTACAATCAAGGGTGAGCAGGCCCCTGACAATCGTGAAGGACTAGAGTTCTTACATCGCGGTATCAGTGCCCGCAACTTTGTGCGTACATTTACACTAGCAGACCACGTAGAGGTCGTAGAAGCGCACATTGCTAATGGTATTCTAACTATTAGCCTCGAACGCAAGATTCCTGAGGAAAAGAAACCCAAGAAGATTGCAATTTCTTACAATAAATAATATAGTGTAGTTTGTTAGTAGACGGCATAGTGTCGTCTACTAACTTTTCATAAGGTAAAATAAAATGGCAAATGCAGAAACAAAGAGCAAGATCAAGCCGAACATCAGTCTAAAAGAACCACCATTGTTTAGAATCATCTATATCAACGATGATCAAACTAGCATGGAGTTCGTGATCGACAGTCTTGTAGAATACTTTAACTATAATCCTGATACTGCTACGCAAATCACTAAGGATATCCATGAGCAGGGTAGCGCAATCGTTGCTGTTCTTCCTTACGAGATTGCTGAACAAAAGGGCATTGAGGTTACACTTGATGCTAGGGCCCAAGGTTATCCACTACAAATCAAAGTCGAAGCAGAATCTTCAAACTGAGATGGTTAAACGTTTGGGCCAGTAGGGAGTTTTACGTATATAAGGATTATTGATATAATTAATATCGTTTAAATAAGTATCAGTAATTTTTTCGTAATTGCTAAAAACCCAATGTCTGACTTTGTTTTCAGTATCACTACTTAATACTACGTTTAGTGGAATTTGATTTTGAAAGTTTTGAGGGGCTTCTCCAAAATATAAGTCCCCGTCTGGTATCGCATTAGTCATGACAATTATCTTCTTAACATCTAAGTGTTTTTGAAGTTTTTTGATTGACTGATGCAGATACGCCATATCTTCTAATCTAGCAGAATTAAAACGTATGTCTCCGATAACCTCGGACAATACGGCATTATTCCAACCATTTACACCGATCACTGCAATACCATCAATAATCACTACATTGTGATGAAGCATTACAACTTTAGGTATTTGATCTATTATTGCGCCTAATTCTTCTGTGCGCTGGTCTATAGAATCAGAAGTAATGTATTCTAATGTACCTGGCACATAGAACACACCATGGTAAAATCTACTGAGATGGGCAAGGGTTTGTAGTACAGTCCTGATATCGCTACTAACGTTACCAGGCACTAAGCAATACAAACTTGTTGCCTTACCCTCCCAGTTAAAACTGTCCTCAGGGGACAGATTTAGGTCTGTAATAATATCAAACCCAATGTCTTGCATTGTTACTTTACAACAGTCATCTTGGGCTTCTTAGGCCCTCTAGGTTTCGCTGTTTTTGCGGGTGCTTTAGCGTCAGTACTTGTTTTAGTAAACTGTCGCTTTTTAGCAGGTGCCTTTGGCTTTGCAGAAGCAGTTGCAGCCGCTGGGGTAGCAACTTCTCTAACATCACCGTGACCGTCTACAAAAACAGTAGATTCTTCAACCTTTACAGGCTCCACGGCTGGCGCAACTGGCGCTGAAACTGTAGATACTGTGTTGACAGGTTCTTCTTTGGTAAAATGCTTAAAGCCAAAATAAGCAATAACTGCAAGTACCAATAAACCAATGATTAGTTCCATAATTAAGTTCTCCTAAAGTAATATTTAATCGGATTGGCTAACCTTTTATTTTTTCCTAAATAACTGCAAATTTTACGCAAGACTGCGATAATAAATATACGTACACATTTGAGGATACCATGAGTTCCAAAAAACTAAAAAACTACATGAATGAGGAATTACCCTCAATCTCTGCTCAGAAAAGACTAGTGTATAGAACAAATATTAAAGAAGTTAGACATTTATTCCGTATACTAAACAAGACTATTTTCGATAATAAACTCCCTACTCCGGAGTTCGTTATTTTCAATCGTTCTAGAGACTACTGGGGCATGTGTGAGGCCTTAGACTTTAGACCCAATCTAAAAGTAAAAAAATCCAACGTTAGAATCTATCTATTCAATAAGTGGTTCTGTAAACAATGGCTGATTGACACATTAGCGCATGAGATGTGTCATCAATATCAATGGGACGTTAACAGTAAAAAGCGTATGCGCAAAGGCATGGAACCATTAATGAGTCATGGTCCCAGTTTCTACTTTTACCGTGATAGGTTGGCAGAGCATGGAATCGCATTAAAGCGTCATCATAGAATGCGCAAATGGTTCTTGCACCAAAACTTATTTAAATGTTAAAACGCATAAATACATTACTATGCGTGATTTACTAGACATTATTAACCTACTTGAAGCAAAAAAAGATGAAGGGGATGTTAACTCCCTAAAGAAAGCCATTGCGAGCCTTTTAAAGGACACTGAAGAAGGTAGTGTTTTAAATCAGGTTCTTAAGGTGTTACAAGCAGGTAACATTGACGAACGTATTGCTAAAGTTGTAGGTACAGACGCCGATGCAAAAAACTTTATTGGTCAAATCACAGATGCTATCATTAAAAGCGATGCAAGCATTGAGCAAAAGAATGCATTTTTAGAAAAATTCCCTAAAGGTATTATTGACGTAGGTATGCTAGTTGATGGCGGTGACCATACGTTTGAAGAGTTAGTTGGTCCCGGATTCCCCACAGAACTATTAAAAGATTTAAGTGTACGTTTAACTTCTCAGGGCGTTGGTCCTGGTGAAGTAGCACTTGCTATTATGAGTCCAAAGATTAAGTGGAGTGGTCGTGAAGTAGGCGGTGGTGACATTCTTGTTAATGGTAAACCTGTTGAAGTTAAGACCAGAGTAAGTTCAGGTGGTCGCTGGTTAAACACACGTAAGTCTAACATGAACTTGCCTGCTATCAAGCAAGCAATCGAAGCATCAACAGGCATGGAAATTCCAGCACGTTTAAGTGTTGATAACTGGGTCAATGTATACAGACCTAATATTGATCCAAAACAACTACCTAAAGTAGCACAGATTATTGCTGACGGCGTATTCACTGGAGTCAACAATAAAGCATACAAAGAAGCATTGATGAATGGTGATACCCCAGATATCATTGATGAACATTTACGTACTGGCTATGACAACTATAAAGCACTATCAGGTTTCGAAGGTTTATTATTAATGGATCTTCCAACTGAAAGAGCGCAATACTTCACTGACTATGATGACATGGCTGGATTGATTAAAAACGATTCAGTCTATATCTATGCACCTGAATCAGAAATGATGCCTAAGGTTTCACTATCTGGTGGAAGTAAAGCAAGTGCTAAAGGTGATGGAATTGAAAAGCCAGAAAAAACTAAAGGCACACCAAAAGCCAGTGAGAAAGATTTCTTAGACAAGTCAGCACAAATTGCTGGTAAATCAGCAAAGAAATCTTTACCCCCAATTAAAAAGGCCGCGCCAACAGTTGGGGACGTAGGTAGAAAATTACGCAAAGTATAACTTAGACTATATATTTCTATGTACACAGAATTGCACATAGAATACGTTAGTCCTACCAATGACGTTGCCCCACTTACATTAAGATACAAACTTAATGATTTCCCTATTGTTCAACGTTGGGCTAATCGTTTAGCATATGCATTGGAACGTAATATTCCAATTGATGATCCAAAACGTTTTTATGGCTTTGATGATTTAGAAACAGAACGTATTCGGGCAGTATCAGCAATCAATCAGTGTTGTGAAACGATTGACAAATATGCACCGGGTATGGTAGTTAGAAGAGTCGATGTTAATCACATTGACCAAGACACACTAAACTACCTACATAATATCTTTGAAGTCTATCATGGTACATTGAACACCCCACATGACTTTTTCAAAAATGCACCCGATGATGTTAAAAAAGCACTGGCACAATTAAATTTAGAAGTGCATCGTTGCGAAGGACTAGCAGAAGGTTCAGTAAGAAGGCAATTACCAACACACATGGTAACATACTATGGATTAGAAAAGGGAGAAGAGTTCACATTAGAACTTGAAGATTATCAACATTTCAGTGATTTATTTGAGAATGGTACACTGTACTTGTTGTACACTGAGATTGGAAAAACATTGCAGGACATGGCTATCGATAATGATCATCACATGCAACCCACAGCATACAAACCATTTAGACATTTCAGCGCAGATTTTGTAGTTAGGTTATATGGAACATCTCACCAAACATGGTTGAATATGCGTAAACTATACAAGAAACACTATGACGAAAACGAATCCTATTATGTAGGTCATGGGTACAACTATAGTCATCCATATAACAGACCGGGTAATATACCATTAGCAAAATTAATTAATCCACCAATGGACTTGATTACATTACTTAGAAAACGTCAATGTGTAGGTTCGGTCAAATTAATATAACCATAACACTTGCATTTGGTTCATAATAATAGTACTATTAATACTCTACAACAACAGAAGGATTTTACATGAGTTTAGTTCCAATCGTACTTGAACAGACCTCACGTGGTGAGCGTTCATACGACATTTACAGTCGCCTACTTAAGGATCGTGTTATTTTGCTTGAAGGCGAAGTGCATGACCAAATGGCTAATCTTATCGTAGCACAATTGCTATACCTAGAAAGCGAAGATGATACTAAGGATATCTATCTTTACATTAACAGTCCCGGTGGTAGTGTAACTGCTGGCATGGCAATCTATGACACAATGCAGTTTGTCAAGCCTGACATTACTACAATCGTCATGGGACAGGCATGCTCAATGGGTTCACTACTTGCACAGGCAGGTGCAGCCGGTAAGCGTAAGATTCTGCCCAATGCACGACACATGATTCACCAGCCCTCAGGTGGCGCACGTGGTCAGGCAACTGACATGGAAATTCAAGTCAAAGAAATTCTAGCAATGAAGAAAAGTTTGACTGAAATTTATGTCAAGCATAATAGCAAGGGAAGAAATTTTTCTCAGTTAAAAGAAGATATGGAGCGTGACTTTTTTATGAGCGCACAGGAAGCCGTAGATTATGGTTTGGCTGACGAAGTAATTACAAACCGCATTTAATAAATAGTATCCTATGAGGAGGTCGTTGTGTCACGTAAAACTATTAAGAAATCAGCGACCCCTCATACCAGCAATGGGTCTTTGTTTGCAATAAACATTTACAAAAATGATACGTTTGTCGTATCATACCTTTATGAGGGCTGGACTAAGGATGCTGTAGATATTGAATACAGTATGCTTAGAAATCGATTTGCAGAATATAGAGGATACAATGTAGTTATCGGTTGACAATAATTCATTTTGGTAATACAATATATCTTTGTAACTGAAAGGGATATATGTTAACTGCTAGAGGTTATTCAATCAAATATTCTCCCAGTAGTACAGGTGAGATGAAAGCAAACAGACGCAAAATCAATAGTACACTCAAGTGGGTCGAATATAGTTTTGACATTCACGAAATGAGCAAACTTTTAATTTCAACAAAAAACTTAAATGAAAAGTACATGCTAATGTCGGCCCTAGACGTTGCAGAGCGTAAAAAATTATGGCACTTTAAAAAAGAGAACTTCAATCTCAATAAAGCAAGCGAAATGCTTGTTGCGTTGATAAAAATTCACGGCTAATTTTTTACGATTTTGGATAAAAAAGGCTTGACATTTAATCATTTTGGGCATATACTACATGTATAGACTGAGAAAACGGAGATCGATATGACTTCTTACACTGTTGAAGTTTACAAGACTGACAAGCGCACGAAGGCTGGTGAGCGACTGGTCCTCAAGAAGGACTACAACACTGACAACCTCAATATGCTGGAGCATACTGTCAAGAACACTTGGCTTGCTAGTCAGGGTTTCCGTTACAAAATTCACGAAACTTATGTGACCCGTACTAATGCAATGTCAGGCAAGACCTTTCAGGAGCGTTACGACACGCCCTACTACTGCTCGCCCAGTTCTGAATCATATTGGAGTATGTAAATGGAATATGATAAACGTCACGGTGGCCCGTATGATCGTGGTGCCGCAGATAGTTATTATGGTAGAGGCTTCAATCCTCATTATTACAAAGGTGCAACTTACTCTAGTGAGAAGGTTGAGTTGGCTGATATGAACGCCGAAGATATCGTTGCATATACCGCAGGGTATAATGACAATGAAGATGCCGGTGATAAGAAGCGTTGGGATTAAATTAGGAGAATACAATCATGTTTGTGATTAATGACAACAAGGGTTTTCAAATTACCTTTGACAATGGGTACACTGTTAGTGTGCAGTTTGGCCCAGGCAACTATGGCTCAAACTATGATGCAGATTTTCGCACTCAGTTAGGTAAGCCTCAGCAGGCTACTACTGTAGAAACTGCATTGCTTGGTCCTGACCGAGAATTCGTATCTTACAAGGATGACGATGTTCAGGGTTATCAAAATGTCAATGACGTTTTGGAACTGATCAATTTTGCTTCAAAACTTTAAGGAACCTATGATGAAGATTTTTCTACTTGTACTATTTGCAATTGCAATTATTATTCTTGGACCAATTGCAACACTTTGGTCATTGAATACTCTATTTCCCGCACTAGCCATTCCATATACGTTTGAGACTTGGCTTGCGGCCGCTGTGTTGGCTAGCCTGTTCCAATCGATATACAATTCGAAAAAGTAATATGGCAAAGCAGGCTCTTACCGCAGTCATCTATGACAAGAGGGGCCGAGTTATCTCGGTGGGTCAAAACAGTTATGTCAAGACCCACCCATTACAGGCGTTACATGCACAGAGGGCAGGACTCCCTGAAAAGCAATTTTTGCATGCCGAAATACATGCTATCATCAGGTGCAAGGACCTAACCAAAGCACATAGGATTTTCGTCAGTCGTTGGGACAGCAAGGGTAACCCTGCTCTTGCAAAGCCCTGCCCAGTCTGTGTCAGTGCTATCGAAGCCGCAGGAATTCAACTAGTCGAGCATACGTAAGTTGTTGTTTTTTAACGACAAATTTAAGGCTTGACATTTAATGATTTTGGGCATATAATACACGTATGAACAAAACAAATGACATAATTCAGTGGATAGGTGTAGTTTTTATCGTTGCCGGGCATTCTCTCAATGCTATCGGGGGCATGGACCCATACAACATTATTGCATTTACCCTAGGTACCATAGCATTCCTTACATGGGCTTACAGGGTTAGGAACAATGCACAAGTCGTTGTCAACGTAGTTTCCATAGGAATTTGCATTTTAGGACTAGTCAGGGCTTTATAAACTCTTGACAATAAATGGATTTGGGCATATAATAGAATCTTAATCAGTCAACTAAAGGACTTAAAATGAAAATGGAAACTGCAATCAAACAACTCCAAAAAGACGCACAGTTTTTGGGTTTGACTTTTTCTGACATGCTAAAATTTATTGAAAAAAGCCCATTGGCACAGACGTTAAAAACTATGGAAGCCTATAAAGTTTTCACTAAGGCTTGACAATAAATGGGTTTGGGTGTATAATACATAGTATTAAAACTGATAAAGAGGACTTGAAAATGCGTACTAAGCGATACATCAGCGGTCTTGACAACAGCCGTAAGATTCGTGTAATCTGCAATGGGGTAGGTTTCTACACTACGGTTAAGGGTGCGTTTGATATGGCATTTCATGATCAGCGTGTTGCGGTTACAAGTGTTCTCACCTCACTTGGTAACGATCAGTATCTTCCCGAAGGCAAGCGCCCAACCGGTCTTGGAACTCATGTTAAGGTTTTCAACCATGAGGGTAAGCAGGTTTCGGTTGAAGTTCAAGTGGATTTGATGTAATGTTCAATTTGATTGTAGTCGCTACTAATCTGTTTATGGGTCAGTATCAGGATATGCCCTCTTGTCAAAGTGCTATTAGGGCTATCTATTTTCAGCGTTTAGCCGTAGATCCTGAATCACTTTCTAAATCCCAACTTATTGATCTTGGGAAGAAAATTGAAATTGTTGTAAAAACACAACGGGAATTTGTTTGTGTTCCTGCAAAAAAAGGTTGACATTTAATCAGTTTGGGTATACAATACATATATTGACAATTAATTGAAGGAGTTTGAAATGGGTACTCGCAGTCTTACTTTTGTTTATGATCGCAGTGAAGCCGTGATTAACATGTACCGTCAGTTTGATGGTTATCCTTCGGGTCATGGTATTGAACTTGCAGACTTTCTCAATTCGTTTGTAGAAATTACTAATGGTTATCATTTTGATGACACTCGCAAGATTGCTAATGGTATGGGCTGTCTTGCCGCACAGTTGGTTTCTAACTTCAAAGTTGGTGTAGGCCAATTCTATCTCTATCCAATTAATGCTAGAGACTGTGGTCAGGAGTATGAATACCATATTCATGAAAATAGGGTTGTCGTTAAGAACTATAGTGGCAATGTGATCTTTGACGGTGACTGGAGCGGGTTTCGTAGTTTCTGTCTTTCGGACGACGAGTAATTATCATGGACTTGCTACAAGTTGGCAATACAGTGACGATCAAGGTCAAGAATATTCTTTGGCCTAGCCGTCATCTATATGCACCGGGTGTTGTACAGAATGAGTACAACATTTATACCGGAACAATCATGCGTGAAAAGTGGTTTGACAATGACGAGATTGGCATCACCACCGGTAATCCTGATTTCACATTTCGCCGAATCAAGCGTGAACGTATTGTGGCAGTCAATGACACTAAGGTCGATTACGTTAAGCCCGTAGACACTGCTAAGGTTACTATTGAGGTCAAGGGTTCTAAGGGTGATACTTACATTGTGACTAAAGAATCGGGTAAGTCTAGTTGCACTTGTCCCGGATTTAGTTTCCGTAGAACTTGCAAACATCTATCTTTGGCAGTATAATACGATTATGACAATGCATCTTGTAGGTCCTTATCTGACCACTCTCAACTATAGTAAGCGCAAGACTAAGGTCAC
>JACCEB010429251.1_pt1 | contig 13410 bp, 16 predicted proteins | sample 7454761 | NCBI WGS metagenome assembly JACCEB01 (sample SAMN15323454, study PRJNA562643) | freshwater metagenome | isolation source: river surface water | place: USA:Blue River Watershed | collected 2017-08-18 | reverse complement strand
TTTTGCTAAAAAATTTGCCGGAAAATGGATGGTTACACCTCGATTTCTGGTAAAAAAATCTTAGGAAAAAGAGCTATAGAGTCAAGTGGGAGAAGGAGTGGGGAGGTATTTCAGTGTCGACTAATTAGGGTAAAAATAACCTTAAAGTAGATTCAAAAACCTATAATTAAGATCCGCAAAGTGCAGAAGGAAATCTTTCACTTTTGAAACAATATCAACGAAGGATTTGAATATCTCCATCTAGTCTCTTTAAAGAAATGGAAAATAGAGATATTGATCTAATTAAATATTTTTTCGGTTATTGTTATGGTTTCTGGCGTGCCGATGTGGAAATATTTTCCTTTTAATTCGACGCCACCGATGTGGTGAAGTAGTCCATCTTCAGCAACAGCTGATTTATAAAAATGCGACATTGAAAAATTTTTACCAATTCCTTCTTTTTCAGCGCGTAGAAGAATTTTTGGATTAATGATTTGAAGGCCAACAAAAACGTGAGTCATTCTTTTTTCAGGAATTTTAAATAGTTTTCCTTCTTTAAAATAAAAATCACCACCACCTTTAATATTGCCGTCATAACCAAGATATTCGTCGGTTTTTTTTAGTCCTAAAAGAATATCATGCTCTTGTGGATTCCAGTTTTTGCATAGCAATTCGATGTCAGAAATTGCTAATTTTTCTTTCCATAAAACATCGCCATTAATTGTTAAAATAGGTTTTTCGAAATCGATTTTATCCCTTGCAAATAATAGGCCGCCACCAGTTTCAACTTTTTCATTTTCGCGAGAAAAAATAATTTTTGGATTATTTAGCTTTTTGATATGCTCTTCAATTTGTTCGCTAAGGTAAAAGCCGTTAATGATTATTTTTTTGAAATCAGAAATTTGATCTAATTTTTCAATGGAATAATCAATTATCGACTTACCATTAATTTTAATTAAAGGTTTCGGAGTTTTATCTGTTAAAGGTCGCATGCGTTCGCCGCGACCAGCAGCAAAAATGAAAGCCTGATTAATTTTGATCATTTTAAGTAATTTATATTTTGCGTTTTTTGATTATAATAACGCTGTCATAAATTGATAAATTTATCCGCATAAAAAAGGCCTGATCTTTTTACAATCAGGCCTTTTGAGAAAAAAAAGTTGGAGGAAAAATTATTATTTTTTATCATCAGCTTTTGCTGGAGTTTTACCAGCTGGAGCAGCTGCAGCAGCTGGAGCTGCTTCTTCAGATTTTCCGCGACCAATTATACTACAAATTAAAAAATCACCTTTTTTAGAAAATTTAACCCCTTGTGGAAGGGTTATATTGTTAGCTCTTATTTTATAGCCAACATGCATAGAAGATATGTCTACATCAATCGTTTGCGGTATTAAGCTTATATTTTCACAAACAACTTCAGTTCTGCGTAAAACTATGTGTAACGTTCCTCCTCTTTTTAAACCAGGAGATTTATCTTGTCCTATGAAGTTAAGTTTAGGTTTTGCGCGAACTTCGTTTTTTTCATCACAAGGGAAGAAATCAACGTGAATTGGGCGATCCGATACTGGGTCTAAATCGATTTTATGAGGTATAACTTTAATTTTTTTCCCTTCTAAATCTAGTTCAAAAACTGATACTAAAGATGATCCTTTAAAATATTCATGTTCAAATTCTTTAGTGCTGATGCTGATATTTTTACTGCCTTCTTTGGAGTAAATTATAGCTGGGATCAGGCCTTCTCTTTTTATTTTTTTTGCCGAAAGAGTTCCGAGTTTTTCTCTTTTTTCAGCCTTTAAAGCAACGGACATTATTTCTCCTAAAATGTTTAATGATTCAATAATTGTAGATTTCGATAGTATTTTGAGGTGAGCCCAAAATGAAGAGCGCGGCAAACTATTTTTGGAAAGTGAAGAATCAAGCTTTTTTAGATTGTAGATTAAAGCTTTGAGAGTTCTTTTAAAACTTCCTCTATGTGACCATTAACTTTAACGGATCGCCATATTTTTGCTATTTTCCCAGTTTTATCTATTAAAAAAGTGCTGCGATCTATGCCAAAATATTTTTTCCCAAACATAGATTTTTCTTTTATTACGCCATATTTTTCACAAATTTCACCATCTTCATCAAGCAATAAATTGAAGGCGATGGAGTATTTTTCGACAAATTTACAGTGGCTTTTTAGGCTATCTTTTGAAACTCCTAAAACTACACAATCAAGATCTTCGAAATTTTTGATTTTTTTGCTGAAATCTTGTGCTTCGATAGTGCATCCGGGAGTGTCATCTTTTGGGTAAAAATATAAAACTACATTTTTTCCCTGCAGTTCGGCGAGAGAAATTTTTTCATTTTCATCGCTTAGGGCCTCAAAAATTGGGGCCTTCGTTCCAATTTCTAATTTCATGAAGTGTTAAGATTTCTTTTTTGCTTCTGATTTTGCCAAATTTTCGTCCGAGTTGGGTTTTATTTGAGAAATTATTTCATTAAAATGAGATTGGCTGCAAAGCCCAAGAAGAACTATATCGCGAGGTTTAATATTTTTCATATTCCAGTGATTGCGAGAGCGTATGGAATCGATCATTTTATCGGTAGTTCCGATTAATTTTTTAATTTGTCCGTTAGTGATGTCTGGATAGTATTTTAGAAGAAAAAAGATGCCATCTGGTTTGTCTTGGCGACGAGCAATTGGGGTATATTTTGAGTTTTTTTCGACTGTTTTTATTTGGCTGGCTGCGTTTTTATTTAAATGTAAAAACGCTTTTTGATCTTGTTCGCATCTAGAAATTTCTTCTTGAGTTAATTGCCCAGAAAAAATTGGGTTTTGGCCTATTATTCCAGAGGCCACGTCTCCATCGGCTATTCCCTGAACTTCAAGTTCATGAAGGCCGCAAAAAATTGCAATTTGAGCAAAGGAAAGTGAGGTGTTTTCAACCAACCAAACGGCGGTTGCTTTTCGCATTAGAGGTAATTCTTGGGTCATTGGAAAAAGAAATCGCAAAAAGAATTTAGGGGGGTAAAAATTGGGCGGCATTTAATTTGTCGCCAATTTTAAAAGCAAGGAATCTTATGTTGATTGTTCTCTCGCCAGCCAAGTCGCTGGATTATGAAACCGATTTTAAAGTAAAAGAATCGAGTAAAATTTTATTCTCTGAAAATGTTGAAAAATTAATCAAGGAGCTAAAAAAAATTACAGCTCCAGAAATTGAAAAAATGATGGGAGTTAGCAAAAAGCTTGCTGAATTGAATTTTGATAGATTTCAAAATTTTGCTGAAAAATTTGATTTAAAAAATTCTCGTCAGGCAATTTTAGCCTTTGATGGTGACGTTTATGATGGAATTGAAAAGCAACAATATGCGGTAAAAAATTTTAACTTTGCGCAAGAAAATTTATTAATTTTGTCCGGTCTTTACGGAATTTTGCGCCCGTTAGATTTAATTCAGCCATATCGTTTGGAAATGGGGCTGAATCTGCAAAAATCATCTTTGGCTCAAAATTTGGGCGTAAAAAATCTTTATCAATTTTGGGATCAGAAAATTAGTGAATTTATAAATTTACAGCGTCACGAAATTTTAATAAATTTAGCTTCGGAGGAATATTTTTCGGCGGTTAATCGTAAAAATATTCGCCAAAAAATCATCGATATTTCTTTTAAAGAAAGAAAAGGTGGAGTTCTAAAAATTGTTGGAATTTCAGCAAAAAAGGCCAGAGGATCGATGGCTAATTTTGTAATTAAAAATGAACTAAAAAACCCAAAAGATTTGAAAGATTTTGATCTCGAAAATTATCGCTTTAGCTCAGAATTATCGAGCGCAGAAAATTATATTTTTATACGATGAAAAAATGGTCTTATAAAAATTTTTCAATTCAAGAATTTGAGGAATTGGTCAGCACTAATTCTTTGGCCTACGAAATGGCGGCAGGTCGTCAAATTATAAGCGATGAAATTATATTGGCGCGGACGCAAATTTCAGGAAAAGGAAGGGTTGGCAGAAATTGGGAATCTCCACGCGGAAATCTTTATTTTTCCTTGGTTTTGCGTCCAAAAATTTTATCAGAAAATATTGCAGAAATATCTTTCGTTTCAGCGGTTGCTCTTCGTTTGGCAATAGAAAAATTTAGCAAAAAATTATGCGAAAATAAATGGCCAAATGACTTAATTTTGGATGGTAAAAAAGTTGCTGGAATTTTGCTCGAAAGTAAAATTTCTGGCATAAATTGTGAATTTGTGGTGATTGGAATTGGCGTAAACATTTCTTCGCATCCAAAAAATACTATTTTTCCAGCAACCAGCTTATCTGAAGACATTTCCCCCCAAGATTTTTTGCAAAAGTTTCTCGATGAATTTGAAAAAATTTACGCAATTTGGCTTAATTTTGGTTTTGCAAAAATCAGAAATTTATGGATTGAGCGCGCCTTTTTTTTGGGTAAAAATATTTCGGTAAGGCTTTCAAATGAGGTTCTGGAAGGAATTTTTAAAGATATTGATGATTCTGGAAATCTGGTTATTCGAGTTGGAAATAAAGATCTAAAAATAAGCGCTGCCGATGTTGGAGTGATTTAGAAGCTTGTCGCAAATTTGCTTTTTCAAAATTTTTGGGATTTTTGAGGTGTGATTTGCGGTCGCGCCTTTAATTTGACCGTTTTTATTGTATGAATTTACATTTTTTTCTGGGCAATTTTTTTAAAATATGACACAAAATTTACCTTATCGACCTGTTTTGCTTTGTGTTTTGGATGGCTGGGGAATTGGCGATGAAGCCGATTCTCACAATGCGATTGCGAGAGCTAATGCTGATAATTATCGAAGAATTTTAAAAACCTATCCTCATTCGAAGCTTGAAACTTCTGGATTGGCGGTTGGATTGCCAGAGGGCCAAATGGGAAATTCTGAAGTTGGTCATATGACTATTGGTGCTGGACGCGTGATTTTTCAGGATTTGCCAAGAATTGATCGCGCGATAAAAGATGGATCTTTGGCGCAAAACTTGGTTCTGAAAAATTTGATTTCTGGCCTGAAAAGTAGTGATAAAACTTGTCATTTGATGGGATTGCTTTCGGATGGGGGCGTTCATTCGCATATTGATCACATTATTTTTCTTGCAGATTTTTTGACGCGAAGCGGCGTTAATGTTGTTTTGCATGCCTTTTTGGATGGCAGAGATGTGGCGCAAAAAAGCGCATTAAAATATCTTGCTGCGGTAAAAAATATTAAAATTGCTACGCTTTCTGGGCGCTATTATGCAATGGATCGTGATAAAAAATGGGATCGCATTAAATTGGCTACTGACGCAATAATTTCAGGAAAAGGAGAGGCTTTTGAAAGCGCAGAAAAGGCGGTCGAAAGTTCTTATGAAAAGAGCATTTTTGATGAATTTTTGCTGCCTTGCGTAATCGAAGGATATCGCGGAGTTGGGTTGGAAGATGCGATGATTTTTTGCAATTTTCGCGCTGATCGAGCTCGGCAAATTTCGGAAAAAATTTTTGAAGAAGTTGCTTTTTCGCGCGCTTTGGCTCTAACGGAATATAGCGAAAAATTAAATGAATCTTACGAAATTCTATTTCCAGCTCTTAAAATACAAAATTCTTTACCAGAAATAATTTCAGCCAAAGGATTTAAGCAGCTTAGAATTGCCGAAACCGAAAAATATGCTCATGTTACTTTCTTTTTTTCTTGCGGCCGCGAGCAAGAGTTTCTAGGCGAAGAGCGGATTTTGGTTAAATCTCCGTCGGTTGCAACTTATGATTTGCAGCCGGAAATGTCGGCTTCTGAAATTGGCGATAAATTATGCGCTGCAATTGAAGCCGAAAAGTTTGATTTTATTATTGTCAATTATGCCAATCCCGACATGGTTGGCCATAGCGGAATGCTTGAGCCCGCAATTGCGGCATGCAAAACAATTGATGCGCAATTGGCAAAGTTAGAGGCGGTTATTTTGAAAAAAGGTGGCGCGATGATTATTACCGCCGATCATGGCAATGTTGAATGTATGGTTGATGAAAATTATCAGCCGCACACTTCGCACACCACTAATCCAGTGCCTTTTATTTTAATTTCTCAAAATCCAAAAAATTATCACTTGCAAGACGGCGCGCTGAACGATATTGCGCCAACGGTTTTGGCTTTAATGGAAATCGCAAAACCAAGCGAAATGGACGGAAAAAATTTGATTCAAAAAACCAATGATTAAGCCTGAAAAAAAGGAAGAAAGCTTCCTAAAAACTATTTTTATTGCTTTGATTTGCGCTGGCTTTGTGCGCTCATTTTTTTTTGAGCCATTTCACATTCCCTCAAGTTCGATGAAGCCGAATTTGCTGATCGGAGATTATATTTTTGTTTCTAAATATTCTTATGGCTACAGCCGCTACTCCTTTCCTTTTGGCTTTAATATTTTTGAGGGCAGAATTTGGGAAAGCGAACCAAAGCGCGGCGATGTCGTGGTTTTTAGGCTTCCATCTAATCCCAAAATTAATTATGTTAAGCGCTTGATTGGCTTGCCGGGCGATCAAATTCAAGTGCGCGGAGGTGTTGTTTATATTAACGATAAGGCGGTAAAAAAAGATGAAGACGGAATTTTTCTCGATGAAGATGTTCAGGGTTTAAGCGAAATAAAGCGTTATCGCGAAACTTTGGCAGAAGGAAATTCTTTCGCTGTTTTGGATCAAAATCAATTTTCGCAATCTGACGATACCGGAATTTACGAAGTTCCGCAAGGTCATTATTTTATGATGGGCGATAATCGCGACAATTCGCAAGATAGTAGGTTTTTGGAATATGTTGGCTATGTGCCGGCACAAAATTTGATTGGAAAAGCGCGAATTATTTTTTTCTCAAATGGTGGATCGGTTTGGAAGGTTTGGAATTGGTATAAAACAATTCGATTCGAAAGAATTTTTGAGAAAGTAGAATAATGAGGGAAATTTTAAAAAAGTTTTGCGATAAAATTTCTTATCGCTTTCGGAATGAGTCGTTGATTGATGAGGCTTTAACTCACCCAAGCCTTTCAAAAGAAAACAAAGTTAAAAAAAATTATCAGCGCCTTGAATTTCTTGGTGACAAGGTTTTGGGTTTGGTAATCGGAGAATTTTTGATGCAAAAATATCCGCGTGAATCAGAGGGGCATTTGTCGCGAAGGCAGGCTTCTTTGGTTTCGGGAGAAATTTTAGCGATGATTGCTTTGGAAATTGGCTTGGATGAGGTTTTGCAATTGAGTCGCGGCGAAGAAAACTTGGGCGGCAAAAGCAATAAAAGAAATTTAGAAAACGCAGCCGAAGCGATGATTGGCGCAATCTATCTTGATTCTGGCTATGAGCAGGCAAAGGCTTTTATTTTGAGATTTTGGGATAATTTACTGCATCAAAATATTGAGGCGCCAAAAGATCCGGTTTCGCAATTGCAAGAATTGGTGCAAATCAAAACTAAAAAATTACCGAAATATTTCACCGAAAAAACAGGTGGATCTGATCATGCGCCAGTTTTTTCTTCGCGCATCATTTTGCCAGAATCTAATCTTGAATTTGAGGCGAAGGGCGCTTCAAAAAAAGAAGCACAAAAAGCTGCATCTGAGCTTGCTTTGAAGCATATTCGCGCTCTTGTTAAAAAATCTGAATCGCAAATTTAAAAAAATTTGATTTTTGGCGCAGGCCTAATCTCGTTTGGTTTTTTGGCTTTTTGCTTCATCAAGAAAGTGCTGCAAAATTAAACTTGCTGCGATGTCGTCAAAGAATTTGGCTTTTTTTCGCCAAGGATCGCTGTTGTTAATCAGTCTGGCTTCGAAGCTGGTTAGGCGCTCTTCAAATAAGAAAATCGGCAATTTTTTTTGTAAAAAATTATCGAGGCTGATGGCAAATTTTTCGCTAAAAACCGTCATTGGAGTAACGCTTCCATCCATATTTATTGGCCTTCCAAGCGCTATTGCCGCAATATTATTTTCATTGATAAAGTTGGCGATTTTTAACAAATCATTGTCGGTTCTTTGGCGATTTATTATTAACTTCGGGGTTGCAATAAATTGGTCTGAATCAGAAATTGCCAATCCTATTCTTTTTGTTCCAACGTCAATTCCGAGAACCCTTCCAGATTCTGGCATTCGCTGGTTTATTTGGTCTGGGTCCGCAAAAATCATTTCTTAATTTTTAAATTTTTTTATGTCGCAAGTTACAAAGGAAGATATCAAAAAAATTGCTCGTCTGGCTAGAATTGAAGTTGCTGAAGGCGAGCAAGAAGCCTTGGCAAATCAGGTTGGAGGAATAATTTCTTGGGTTGAAAAGCTTAATGAAGTCAATACTGATAATGTTGAGGCTCTTAATACAATTCAACAAACTTCTCTTCGTTTAAATGAGGACGAAATAACTGAAGGCAGCATTGCCGAAGATGTTTTGAAAAATTCAAAAGATGCAAAATATGGCTATTTTGCGGTTCCAAAAGTAATTGAATAAAGTGTCGCAACTTTTTTTTCATTTTTCCGAAAAGTCGGTCGATACAAAAAATTTTAGCGGTGAAAATTTTGTGAAATTGTCGCAAAATTCGGCCGCTTTTAATTTTCTGCAGCAGTTTTTTACTCAAAATAATTCTGGCGCAAAATCAATACAAAATCTTATCTTAAGGGGCGCCAAATCTAGCGGGAAGACGCATCTTTTAAAAATGTTTGCTAAAAAATATCAGGCAAATTTTTGGCAAAATGGTTTGGAAATTAATCCGGCGCAAATTTTTCGACCAAAGCATTTTTATATTATCGAAAATATTGAAAATTTTCGAGATGAAAATCTGCTTTTGAGTCTTATAAATTCAGCTTCTGAGTCGGATTCTTTTTTGGTAATGAGCGCGCAATTTTTGCCAAATTTTTCTTTGCCAGATTTAAAATCGAGAATCCAAAATATTATAAATTGTGAGATCGAAAATCCTGATTCAGAAGCAATAAAAATGCTGCTACTTGAAAGGTTCTCGCGTAGGCAAATAAAGGCTTCGCCTTTGATAATTGAATATATTGCGAATAATATTTTGCGAAGTTATGTCGCAATTGATGAGGTTGTTAAAAATTGCGAAATTGAGCTTTTTGAAAGCGGTAAAAATTTGAGCTTGAACGATGTTAAAAATGCGCTTTCGAAGCTGAATTTCTAGTTTCTTGATTCTTCCAAAATAACTTTTTTTAGCGCGGTCACCAAATCATCAATCATCTTTTCGTCGTGAAGAGGCGTGACTGTAATGCGCAATCGCTCATCTCCTTTTGCAACTGTTGGATAATTTATGTGCTGAACATAAATTTTATGATCTTTTAGAAGTTGGGCGGAAATCTTTTTCGCCTTGGTGGCGCAGCCAATACGAATTGAAATTATATGTGAATTATTTTGCAGAATTTCGATTCCCGATATTTCGAGCAAGTTTTTGAGCAGCTTAACTTTGCGATGAAGTTCTTTTCTTTCGGCCTCGCTTTTTTCCAAATGCGATATATTCGCAAGTGCAGCGCTTGCTATCATCGGCGGCAATGCGGTGCTAAAAATAAAGCCAGAAGCGCTTAATCTGATCGCTTCAATAACTTCTGTTTTGCCGGCAATATATCCGCCAATTACGCCAAAAGCCTTTCCCAAAGTTCCTTGAATTATGTCGATATCTTTTTCGGCGCCAATTTCCTGACAAAATCCGCCACCATTTTTGCCATAAATTCCCACGCCGTGAACTTCGTCAACATAGGTTAAAGCGCGATATTTTTTAGCAAGATTTACGATTTCTTTTATTTTGCCAAAGTCACCATCCATTGAATAAACCGACTCGCAAATAATTAATTTATTTTGCGCGGTTGAATATTGAGCGAGAAGTTCTTCGAGATGGTTTAAATCGTTGTGACGGAAAATGTGGCGCTGAGCTTTGCTGTTTTTTATTCCAGAGATTATTGAGGCGTGATTTTTGGCGTCAGAAAAAATGATTAAATCAGGAATTATTTTTGCTAAAGCCTGAATTGTTGTGTCGTTGGCGATATATCCAGAAGAGAAAGTTAGCGCTTTTTCTTTGTGATGAATTTGCGACAATTTTTCTTCTAATTTTACAATTTCATGATTTGTTCCCGAAATGTTTCGCGTGCCCCCAGCGCCAACGCCATAAGATTTTATGGTTTTTATTGTGGCTTCAATTGCGACTGAATTTTGCCCCATTCCCAAATAGTCGTTCGAGCACCAAACTATTATTTTGTCGCCATTTTTATTGTTGATGGCATGAGGAAAGGCGCCACAAATTCGCGATATGTCGATAAATTCGCGAAATCGGTCTTCTTTAATTAGTTGCTCTATCGAGTTGGTAAAAAGCTGGCTATAATTCATTAAAGCTCCTGTGTCAGAGGTAATTTTTTGTTAGCTTTGCGTCGCGGCGTAACGATTATGGTGCCGCATAATATCAATATTGCTCCAAATATTACCCAGAAATCAATAATTTCGTCGAAGATAAAATATGAAATAATTGCCGTAAAAATCAGGCGAGTAAAATCAAAGGGCTGCAAAATTGATAAATCGGTTTTTGAGTAAGCCAAAGACATGGCGGTGTGAGAAAGATTTGAAATTGCGCCGAGAGTTGCAAACCAAAAAATATTTTCGGTGCTTACGGTTTGAATATGTGGCAAAGCAAACGGAATTGAAATGGTTAGCATGATAACTGACATGTAGGCGACTATTGTTTTGGGCTTTTCGGTTTTTGTCATGCTTTTGACTAAGATATTGGAAAATGACCATAAAAGGGCCGAAAGCAGAGCCAAAAGATAGGCAAATTTAAATTCGCGAAATCCGGGGCGAATAATTATTAAAACGCCAATGAAGCCAATAAGTATGGCTGTCCAAGTTTCTTTTTTGACTTTTTCTTTCAAGAAGAAAATCGCCGCTAAAGTTGTGGTAATTGGAATTATAAAGGTGATGGAAACTGCCTCTGAAAGCGGCAAAAGAGTTATGGTATAAAACCATACTGCCATTGAGATTAGGCCATTAACATTGCGCAATAAATGCAATTTGAAGCGTGAGGTTTTGAAGATGCTGCGATGATCGTGTAAAATTTGCGGAGTAAAAAATGCGAGGCCGAAAATATTTCGCATCATTACAATAAAAAACACATTAAATTCTGCTGATAAATGGCGCACTATACTAACCATTACCGACACCAAAAAGCAGGTTATGATGGCGAAAAAAATGCCCTGCGATTTGTTCGAAAGTTGGTGATAAAATTTCATCGCAAATTTTCGTAAAATTTTAAGGCTTCTTGATCTGCTTTTATGCGAGCAAAGTTAATTGATTTTATAAAAACTCCCTCGAGAGATCTGGCGCGAGAAAGCGCAACATAGGCTTGCCCGGGGCTAAATATTTCCGATAAATCGCAAGATATTTTATCAAGAGTTAAGCCTTGCGATTTATGAATTGTGATGGCCCATGCCAGAATCAAAGGAATTTGCAGCATTCCGGCTTCGGTTACGATTAACTTTTTTTCCTCGTCATATTTTTCAATAAGCCATTCTTCGGTGCCAATCGTTAAAATTTTGCCGTTTGAAAATTCAACTATCGGATAAGATTTTTTTGGCGAAAAGCCGCGAATTATGCCAAGAGATCCGTTAATTATCCCTTCTTTTTGATAAGTATTTTTGATCATCATTACTTGCGCGCCAACTTTTAATTTTAAAGCTTCTTGCGCAATGGAGTTTTTCTTCAAAAATTCTATTTTACTTGGTTCGCCAAAATATTCGGCAGAAAATATCGCCTCTTTTTCTGCAATTTTTTTCAATTCTTCACCATTTATTGCCTCAACTTTTGCGTTGTGAGTGGTAAGTATTGTTGGCTTTATGGCGCTGTTTTTATCAATTACACTTAGCCGTGATTGCAGAATTTTAATGTCTTCTTGGCTTAATTCGGCGTTGCGTAAATTATTTAAAAGCTGGATGAATTTTTGGTCGGATTGGCGAAAAACTTCTTCTAAAACAAAGCATTTTAAATCGAGAGATTTCCAAGTTTTGGATTCAAAGCAAAAATTAAATTTATTGCTGAATTTGTTGATGGGCGGAAGTTGCAAGAAGTCGCCAAAAAATAAAATTTGTAAACCGCCCATTGGCTCGCTGCATTGCCTTGTTGCTTGCAAAACTTGATCAATCATTTCCAAAGTTTCGGCCGAAATCATTGAAATCTCGTCAATCGCCAAAGCTTTGGCGCTAATTATTTTGCGCCGTAATTTACTCATCTTGGCGCTAAAAATATTTTCGATAATTTTTTCGGTTGGTAAATTTCCAATCCCAATTCCGCTCCAAGAATGAATTGTGGTGCCGCCAATATTTATTGCCGCTATGCCAGTGCTGGCCGTGATGTGTAAGCCTTGATTTGAGAAGTTTAGTTTTAAGAAGTTGAGAAGATAAGATTTTCCGCTTCCAGCCTTTCCCGTAACAAAAATATTTTTGCCAGATGTGAAGGCTTCAATAACTTTGAGCTGCGTTTTTGATAATTGCGATTCTTGGGTGTTTGTCATAAAAAATCCCCTTTGCCGAATTTGACAAAGGGGAGAGCAAAAAATTTTAAAATCAGAAGTTATTTTCTAGCATTTGCCACTTTTTCTTTGAAGGCATCAAGCTCGAAAGCTCCCGGAATTAGCTCTTCGCCAATCACAAATCCTGGAGTTCCATTTATTCCGATTGATCCACCCAAAGTTAAATTTGCTTGAATTGATTCGGTAATTTTGTCTTGTTTTTCTTTAAGAATCTCTTCGATTTTTGCTTCGTTAATGCCGATAGATTTTGCTATTTTTATAGCAGCCTCTTTGCCTCTTTCGTTAGATTTCATCATAGCATCGTGGAATTTTTTGTAAGCTTTCGGATCTATGATATTAACCGCCAAAGCAATTGCTGACATTTCGGTTGAAGCTTGTCCAAGAATAGGAAATTCTTTGTAAACCACGCGGATTTTTTGGTCTTCTTTTAAAAGTTTTTCTACGGTTGCATTGGCTTTTTTGCAGTATCCGCAAGCGTAATCAAAAAATTCAACGATAGTTACATTGTAACCAGATGGCGCGAATTGTGGAGAGTTTTTATCATTAAAAAGTTCGTCTTTTTTCTCGCCGATATTTTTTTGAGCATTTTTCATTTGCTCTTCAGCAGCCTTCTTTTGCATATTTTGCAAAGAGTTGATTATTGCTTGTGGATTGGCTTCAACCCATTTTGCGATTACTTCTTCAACGTCGCCAACATTGTCAATATCATCATTTTTATTGAGGCCAGATGGGTTTATGGTTACTTCGACAGCGTCTCCTTTTTCGCTTTTGCTAGAAAGTTTTTTTGAGCCAAAATAGGCCGCTAAGGCTACAACCAAAATGATTGCGCCAATCGCAAAAGGATTAGACAATAAATTTTTGTGACCAAATTTTTTGTGTTTCAAAGGCATGATTTAATTGGGAAATGAATTTGTGAAATTTAGAACTGCTTTTG
>JACCEB011939832.1_pt1 | contig 13429 bp, 8 predicted proteins | sample 7454761 | NCBI WGS metagenome assembly JACCEB01 (sample SAMN15323454, study PRJNA562643) | freshwater metagenome | isolation source: river surface water | place: USA:Blue River Watershed | collected 2017-08-18 | reverse complement strand
TGGATGATGTGGATAAGTCATTGCTAATGTATGTAAAAAGAACCAATAATGTGGTCCCCATACTTTTGGATCTAGGTATACAGTTGCTGATGGCATTAATATATACTTTTAGAAAAAGTATAGCAAAAATACGTGATACTTTTATACTTTTATACTTTTATACTTTTAGAAAAAGTATGGCAAACTCACTTTTATACTTTTAGAAAAAGTATGGCAAAATCACTTTTATACTTTTAGAAAAACTATAACAAAGTAACCAAGAAACAAATAATGCTCAAATAATATTTAAACACATCCTTATATTAATAAATAGCGAAGTATTATTATGAATAAAAATACAAATATATGTAATAATTGTGGAAAACAAGGTCATTCCTTCCATCAATGCAAATTACCAATAACAAGTTACGGTGTAATTGTTTTTAGATCTAGCGATAAAGGTCTACAATTTCTTATGATAAGACGCAAGGATAGTTTTGGATATATTGATTTTATACGCGGTAAATATTCGCCATATAATATTTACCAAATACAAAATATTGTAAATGAAATGTCTGTCTCAGAAAAGAAACGGATTTTAACAGAACCATTTACTACTTTATGGAATGAAATGTGGGGAGAAACAACAAATTCTCAATATAAAAATGAAGAACAAGCATCATCGAAAAAATTAGATGTTATCCGAGAAGGTGTATTATGAAATAATGAAACCATCACTTTAAAAGATATTGTAGAAAAAAGTACCACCCAATGGACTGAAACAGAATGGGAATTTCCAAAAGGTCGCCGTAATTTTAAAGAAAAAGATTTAGAATGCGCGCTTAGAGAATTTGAAGAAGAAACAGGTATATGTTCGTCGAAAATTACAATTGTAGAAAATATATTACCATTTGAGGAAATATTTATTGGGACCAATCATAAATCCTATAAGCATAAATATTTTTTGGCCTATATGAGTGAAGCCGAAGAACCTTTGCATAATTTTCAAGTCACCGAAGTCAGTAAGTTAGAATGGAAGACCATCGACAGCTGTTTAGAATCGATCAGACCTTATAATTTAGAAAAAAAGGAATTAATAACAAATATTAATAAAGTGTTACAAGAATATAGATTATATTCATAATATATAGTATTATGATAGAAAATTCAGAAAAACAAAAACAAGATATTCAAGAAACGCAAACCAAAGATTCTAGTATAGAATCTCCGCCTGTATCAGATGATAGTATATCAAGTGAAGAAGTTGAACTTGAAGAGTCAAAGGAAACTTCGGTGGTTGATAGTCCAAAGGTAGCAAGAGAATCTGCTTTGGAATTAGATTTGGAAAAGGAATATAAAAAAATCGATTGTAGCGACGAAAATTATTATTCAAATGAGTGTAACAAATTTTTATTAAAAAAAGAGCTTGTCGAAAGACATTACTTATCTGAACATTCAGAAGAAAATCCTTATTTATACCCAAATCTAAACGACGTAGAATTTAATATTAAAATTTCTAGTAAAAAAGAATTTAACGATACCAAATATGACGGAGTTGTTCACGCCAATATAAAAGAACAAGCTGATATTTTAGCGAAAGCGGATTTTGAATTACAACCGCACCAAGCATTTGTTAAAAATTTTATGTCATTTCAGACGCCTTATAGCAGCTTATTGCTGTACCACGGTTTAGGTACGGGGAAATGTCACGCCAAAGGTACACCAATTATAATGTCAGATGGCACCATAAAATTAATTGAAGATATAAAGGAAGGAGATTTGTTAATGGGAGATGATTCTAGACCTAGAACTGTTCTATCTTTAGCACGAGGTAGGGATAAAATGTACAATATTATACCTATAAAAGGTGAAAAATATACCGTCAATCAAGAACATATTTTATGTTTACGCGCCTCTGAAAACTGCGAAGGTGTAAATAATTATATCACAAATGATAATATCATAGAAATTCCAGTGAAAGATTATTTGGAATTACCAGAAGAGACAAGGTCCTTGTTAAAAGGATATAAAGTTCCGGTAGATTTTCCTGAAAAAGAAGTACCAATGGATCCATACCTTATCGGAAATACATTAACAGATAAAATTCCTCTACTCTACAAATGCAACTCTAGAGGGAATAGATTAAAACTATTGGCAGGATTATTAGATAGTAATGGTAAGGTAAATCAAAAAGGTGCAGGTTTTGAATTCATACAGAAAAATAAATCTCTTTTGGATGATGTTATTTTCTTAACTAGAAGTCTAGGGTTTGATTGTTATAAAACAAAGGATAATAGTGATATAATCAATATTTCCGGCAATGATCTAAAGGAAATACCAATAAAAAACATAGCGCTAAATTTGGCTCCACCTTTGGAAAAGGTGGATAAAGACGTGTTAGTTACAGGAATAAAAGTAGAATACTTAAAAGAAGATGATTATTATGGGTTTACTTTAGACGGTAATTGTAGATATCTGATGGGTGATTTTACAGTAACACATAACACTTGCAGTGCAATTGGCGTGTGCGAAGAGATGCGCGACTATATGAAACAAATGGGCATCACAAAAAGAATCATTATTGTTGCATCCGAAAATGTCCAAGATAATTTCAAATTACAGCTATTTGACGAGAGAAAACTTACCTTGGTAGATGGATTATGGAATATTCGATCGTGTACGGGAAACAAGTTATTAAAAGAAATAAATCCGATGAGTATGAAGGGTATGTCCAAAGAAAAAGTGGTTAGTCAAATAAAAAACATCATTAACACATATTACATTTTCCTCGGATATGTGCAATTTGCCAATTATATAATTAAAACAATGAACTACGATGAAGAAGTACAAAAACAAGGTTTCAAAAAGAACATTGACAAAAAAGGCGATAAAACAAAAGGCGATAAAACAAAAGGCGATAAAACAAAAGGTGACAAAACAAAAGAAAAACAAAAAACGAAAATCCAAATGCTAAAAGATGTGAAAATTGAGCTAAACAGTAGAATTATTAAACGCCTTCAAAATGAATTTGACAACCGTTTGATCGTTATTGACGAGGTCCACAACATTCGTAAAACAGACGATAATGAGAATAAAAAAGTTGCCATCAATTTAGAATTGCTTGTTAAATCGGCAAAAAATATGCGTTTCTTACTTTTATCCGCCACCCCAATGTACAATACTTATAAAGAGATCGTATGGTTACTCAATTTGATGAATACTAATGATAGAAGAGGTAGAATTGAAGCGAAGGATATTTTCGATAAAAACGGGAATTTTAAGAAAACAGGTGAAGAAATGTTGATTAGAAAAGCTACTGGTTACATCTCATTTGTTCGTGGCGAAAACCCATACACCTTTCCTTATAGAGTTTATCCAAGTGAATTTGCTAAGGAAGACACGTTTCCATTCATCAAGTACCCTTCTTATCAAATGAATCTAAAAAAAATAAAACACGAAGATAAAAAAAGAGTTTTGAGTTTATATTTAACAAAAATAGGCGGCTGTAATAATTGTGGTGTCTGTCAATATTGCGCTTACAAATATATTATTTACAATTTAAGAAATAAGAAATTTTCAATTACTACCAAAACCGGTCAAATAAGGGATATGCCCAGTTTTGAAAATATGGAGTCGTTTGGCTACACATTATTACAAATTCCTTTAGAATCACTCATTATTTCTTACCCAGTCCAAGGATTAAAGGAAGTATTAGATGATATTCCAGAAGAAAATTTATCAGAAGATTTCTCGCCTAGTTTTTCCGAATCCGTGTCAGATGATATAAAAGAAGCAACTGATGCTATAAATGAAGATGATATTTCTTTGATAAAAGATGTATCTAGTGAAACAGAAGAGGATGCAGACAAAGACAATATAAAAGTCATCGGTGGAAGCAGTAGGGGAGATCACTCGAGCTCTTCTAGAAAAGGACATTCATCCATAGATCCGCATCAACTAACTGGAAAAATCGGTCTAGAAAGAATGATGAATTTTGTGGATGAAAAATCGCCCCCATCGAAAGGTGATTTTGAATATAAAAAAAACACTCTAGATAAATACGGTAAAATATTTTCGCGTGATTTAATTGGAAAATATAGTTCTAAAATCAAATGTATTTTGGATCAAATCGTGAGTCCACAAACTGGAAAAGTATCGGAAGGCGTGATCTTGATTTATTCACAATATATAGATAGTGGACTAATCCCTATGGCTCTAGCTTTAGAAGAAATGGGTTTTACTAGATATGGACAGGATACAAAACCACTTTTTAAACATAAACCCACTGAAGTCGTTGATGTTAGAACAATGAAAGAACCTGAAGATAAGAAAAATTTTATGCCTGCTCGGTATGCAATGATCACAGGAGAAACACGTTTATCTCCTAATAATGATTATGAGGTAAAAGGTTTAACCGACGACGAAAACAAATATGGTAACAAAGTAAAAGTTGTATTAATATCTAAAGCTGGATCAGAAGGCATTGATTTTAAATTCATTCGTCAAATACATATTCTAGAGCCGTGGTATAATATGAATCGAATTGAACAGATTATTGGTCGTGGTGTTCGTAATTTTTCTCACAAAGATCTACCATTTGAAAAACGTAATGTAGAAATTTTTATGTATGGTACTATTTTGGATAATAATATAGAAGAAGCAGCTGATTTATATGTATACCGTGTTGCCGAATACAAGGCGGTGCAAATTGGTAAAGTAACCAGAGTGTTAAAGGAGTCTGCGGTGGATTGCATTATTAATCACGATCAAACAAATTTTACTCAAGAAATTATGAGCGCTAGTCTAAAGGAACCAATTACACAAGAATTATCAAACGGAATTGTTTTAAATGATTTTAAAGTAGGGGATGCGCCATTCTCTCCAGCGTGTGATTATATGGCCAAATGTAACTACGATTGCAGACCAATTAAAGAGATTGACGAAAACGATTTAAATGAAGATACTTATAATGAGAATTTTATTATTATGAATTCCGAAAAAATTTTGCAACGTATTCGAATGCTTATGAAGGAAAGTTTCTTTTACAAGAAGGATGTATTATTAAAATCCATTAGAACGCCCAAAGAATATCCACTAGTTCAAATTTATTCGGCACTAACACAATTAATTGAAGATGAAAATGAATTTATTATGGATAAATACGGAAGAAATGGTAGATTAGTAAATATAGGCGACTATTATTTATTCCAACCTATCGAATTAAGAGATAAAAACGCATCCATATTTGACAGATCTGTTCCTATCGATTATAAGCACGATATGATAAATTTTGAAATAAAAAAAAATATGGTAAAACAAGTACCCGAGAAAAAATTTATTAATAAGGTTATACTGGATGAAGAGGAAGAGCGATTTCCTGAAGGGAAACGTTTGATTGATGAAATGAAAGTAAACTTTGATATTAGCAGAGATTTTACAAAACAAAACAAAGTACCTAGAGGAGATGATAATTGGTATAAACATTGCGGTATTGTTATGAGAAAAATGTCGAAAGAATATCCTGATACGAAAAACGACAATATGCTAATAAAATTTCTTGTAGCGCATATGATAGAACTGCTTTTATTTGATGACAAACTAGCGGTTATGAATTACTTATATTCATTGGATAGCATAAAACAAGGTTCCTTTGAATGGTTTGCAAAGGAATATTTTGAAACACACTGTATTACGACAAAGAATTTTATAGTTTTTATTATGTATAAATTAAATAAGCGAATGATAATGATTTTAAATGATAAAAATAGTTGGGTTGAAGCAGAGCCCGAAGATCAGAGAGAAATAGCTGCATCTAAAGAGGCCAAAGAGTTTTTAACAATGCAACCAAATGAATACAACAAAATCATAGGGTTTATTGGTTATGAAAAAAATAACCGTTACTTAATATTTAAAACAAAAGATATGACTTCGAAACGTGATACCGGAGCCAGATGCGACGAGGCTGGAAAAACAAAAACGATTCAAAAAATTAACGATATTGTTGGTGAAATAAAATATACAAATGAAAATACAAAAATACAAAAAGATCCAGACGGTAATGTCACGAGTGAAGCAGTAGGCCAAACCGAATTATGTGTTTTACAAGAATTTATATTGCGTTATTTTAATACTATTAAGAAGGACAATAAGAAGTGGTTTTTGACGCCAGAAATGGCAATATGGTATAAAATTTATAATGTTTTTGTATAAACCACTTGTAGAATGGTTTTATTATTTTGTTGGATGAAGAAAATAATAAAGCAAAAGAAATAAAAGAAATAAAAGAAATAAAAGAAAAAAGAAATAAAAGAAAATAATAATAAAATTGATTATAAATAAATATAATTAAAAGAATAATATCTATAATATATAATGGAAGCAGTATCTAAACCTACACAACAGAAAAAAAGAAAAGAACCAAGAATTCAAACTGTTTACTCTAGATGTTTAATTACCAGAAAAATTGTTTTACCTATTACTACAATTGGTAAAAACTTAACTGAAAATATTGAAGAAAACATTAAAGCAAATTTTGAAGGTAAATGTGTTGTAGAGGGATATATCAAACCAAACTCGTCAAAAATAATATCATATTCCAGCGGAATTATTCAACGCGGAAATAATGTTCTATTTGAAGTAGTGTTTGAATGTGATGTTTGCTTTCCAGTTGAAGGTATGTTAATAACATGTATTGCTAAAAATATAACCAAGGCGGGTATTCGTGCCGAAAGTGATGTCGATGTGCCATCTCCAATCGTAGTATTTATTGCAAAAGATCATCATTATTCGGTTGCACATTTTGCCGAAGTTAAAGAAGGCGATAAAATTACGGTAAGAGTTATTGGCCAACGTTTTGAATTAAATGATAAATATATTTCAATCATCGGGGAACTTATTAAGGAAAAGGATTATACGCAATTTAAACCCCCAATGAAACCAAGATTAGTTATAGAAGATTAAAAATTTGTATCTGTATTTAGATATTCATTTTAAATTTTAGTATAATTCGATGCAGTAGTCGAGTCTTTTTTAAAAATTAATAATTGACCTTTCTTTTTATCTGAAAGATCCATTATTTTTTCCTTATCATCGCTGATAATTACATTTTCGAATATACAATCTAGATTATTTATGTTATTGCAAACGTTATCTGGTACATAAATATACAAACGAGATGTTTCGTTGTCCACTGATTGTATATCTCTATTTGTGCTTTCGATAAGCATCGACATATAATTCTCTATTCCGTCTTCCATTTTATATTATTTATGTTAATTTCGTTTTATACTATTTTATAGTATTATGTAAAAATAAATATTACTTAAAAACAATGCCTATAATCTATAAAATGGAAGCGATCCTTTCTACAAATGAAGTAAATAATTGTTCAGTAAGTGAATTAAATTATATACGGGAAACTATTGAAAATATGAATAAATTTAATCAGATTGAAGTGTTGAGAATATTAAATCGTCATTCTAGTGTGACATTAAATGAGAATAAATACGGCGTTCATATTAATTTATCGGAATTGCCAAAAAATATTATTGACGAATTAAGCACCTATATTAAATATGTTACTACTCAAGAACTGACTTTGAATAGTATTGAGAAACAAAAGGAAGCCTATAGAAATACATATTTTACAAAAGATATTAAAGATAACAGCAAAATACTATTTAGTAAATAAAGATGGTATCATATAATGATGTATTATTTGAATTACAAGATTATATGTTAAACACTGCAAATATACAAAAATCTATAAAAATGAAAATAGTAAATGAAAAAACAGTTGTAAAAGAGAAAAAGGAATCTAGTTCGCAAGTTAAAAAACCAGATTTATTTGTTCCTAACCAAGAAGATTCACTTTTTTGGTGTTTTTATATTATTAAATACGGAGACATTAAATACGAAACATTAAATTATAAAAATTCATTGGTAGCTAAACAACAGAAAATAGATCTAATTTCTTCTATACGAAAAAATAAAGACACAGTTAAAATGTATAAATTTGATACCATATCTAATATAGAAAGTAATTTAGCAAATGATAATAAAATGAGTCCAAAAACATTTTTGTCCCTATGTGCTATAGAAAATATAAATGTTGTGTACGTTAGCAAAAAAACATATTATGAATTATTAACAAATGACACCGGCGTCGTTTATATCGTTCACGATTTAGCACCCCAAACTCAAACCCAATCTAAATATTATCATAAATGCGGGTTTGAGATGGCAACGGAAGAATCATTAAATTCAATTCGCGAAACATTATATAAATTAGATCATATTGATAAACCAATCAAATCAGCGTCTGCGTATAAAGTTCAAGATTTACAAAATATTTGTAATAAACTTGGTATAGAAATTGCGAATAAAGTTAGTGGTAAGAACAAAACAAAAAATGATTTATATGAATCATTAATTCAATATTTTTAGCTAAATACACGCATATTGTAACATAAAGATCCTTAAGAAAACATAAATACAATAACACGTATATTATATTTATGTGCAATATTAACGCTTTGATAAATATAAAAAAAAATGAATTACAATTTAAATATATGTATTAATTATATATAACAATGAATACTACCGCTATAGAAGGAAATAAAAATAATGAAACTATAATGAATATTGAGACTCAACCAAAAAAAGATATGGACACATTAAAACCAAAATTTAGTCCACCTTCACCGGATGAACCTCCTATTAGGGAAGCACCTGCTGAAATATTTCGCAACGAAGTTGAATTAGAACCTGTGAAGGATAAAAAGACTCCACAAGAACGTTTCAATGATTTAGTGAAAATATATTACAATACAAATCCATTTAGTTATTCTGCCGGTGTAAATCACGAATTAGAAGTTAAATTCGGTACAAAAGGAATTAAAACATTAACTCGAAATGATTACGATAATGTTATTCGAAAACTAAAATCATCCGGATTTAAAATTGTGGGTGATAGTACAGGCGAATATTATTTACGTATTCAATGCGAATTTCTAGATAGTACTAGCGGCAGATTTAAAATCTCAGATGTTAGAACAGAAATAAAAGGACTGCATACTATTCAAGACTATTGTAAAAGTAATGATTTAAAATCATTATATGCTTCTAATCCAGTGGCCATCGATTTTATTCACAAAAAACCTGGAATTATAAATAATGAACGAGTGCGTCCAGTAGATTTCGATGATTTTAATTTCAGAGTTGCATATCAAACAGAGGAGAAAGCGAAAAAAGGAATACAAAATTATATCTTGGAGAATTGGAGAAAATCGAAGAAAGAATTTCGTTTCTTAAATCGTGTATCATTTGAGCATCCAGATTATCCATTTATTGTAGATATTAGTATTACGAAATTTGGCAATAGAGCTCCTGACAGATTTGGCCGCGAAAATCGAGGTCAAATGATTCGTGTTTATACTCTAGAGGAGTCCAATGTTTTCAATAATCAAGAAACATATGAATTGGAAATTGAAATTAACAATAAACAGATTGGACCAATGACACAATTCAATACACCTAATTTGATCGTTGAATCGCTGCGTAAAGTAATTAAATATGTATTAAGTGGTTTACAAGGTACGAATTATCCAATTTCTTATCCAGAACAAAAACAAATTATTGATACCTATATGAAAATGATTTGGAGGGAAGACTATGATCCAAAAAAATTCGTTTCCAGTAAAAACTTTATTGGACCAAACTCCATTACGCTACAATTAAAAAACATTGCACCTATAGATGCGAATTCAAATGAACCCAATATTAGACAGGAATTTGTCGTAACAGATAAAGCAGATGGCGAAAGACATTTAATGCTAATATCAGAAGAAGGAAAAATTTATTTGATCAATACCAATATGGACGTAATATTTACTGGAGCAAGAACTCATAACAAGGAATGTTTCAATACTCTATTAGACGGTGAATTAATTTCGCACGATAAAAATGGAAAATTCATCAATTTATATGCGGCATTTGATATTTATTATGTTAAAAAACAAGATGTTAGAGCATACACTTTTATGCTATTGGAAACAGAAAAAGACATATATAAATCCAGATACCAATTATTAAAATATATTGAATACAATTTAAAACCTGTCTCTATAATGGATACCGGTAGAACAGATGAGAAAAGTATTAAAGATATCATTGAAAATCAGAAAAATGCAAATGTATTTATGTCACCTATACGATTTGCTGTAAAAGAATTCTTTCCAAATAATAATAAGCAAACTATTTTCGAAGGATGTAATTCAATACTACAAAAAGAGCGTGAAGGTAGATTTGAATACACAACCGATGGTTTAATATTTACTCAAGCCTTTTATGGAGTTGGCGCAAGCGAAATCGGTAAAGCCGGACCTAAAAATAAAATTACGTGGGAGTATTCGTTTAAGTGGAAACCGCCACAATACAATACAATTGATTTCTTAGTTACAACGATGAAGTCAGCGAATGGCGATGATGTAATAAAATCATATTTTGAGGATGGTATAAATAACGACGCTTCTGTTCAATATAACGAATACAAAATGATTGAACTTAGATGTGGTTTTAAAGAATCAAAGGACGGCTATATTAATCCGTGCCAAGATATAATTGATGACAAGATACCGGAATACACCATACGATATGAAGATAAACAAGACAATGATTATGTACCTAAACGATTTTATCCTACCGAACCTTATGACCCAAATGCAGGGTTATGTAATATAATGCTACGAATGGATGGATCTGGTGGGAAAAAAATGTTTTCCGAAGAAAATGAGGTATTTGAAGATAATACAATTGTAGAATTTAGATATGATTTAGAAAAGGAAGATGGTTGGAAATGGATACCTTTACGGGTTAGACACGATAAGACGGCAAAAATGAGACGAGGCGAAAAAGAATACGGTAATGCTTACAAAGTGTGTAACGAAAATTGGAAATCAATACATCCTAGTGGAAGAATTACAGAAGATATGTTATGTAGTGGACTAAATATTCCAAGCATATCAGTGAGTGAAGACGTTTATTATAATACTCCTGCAGGTAAATTTAAAACGGAAGCTATGAAAAATTTTCACAACTTGTATGTTAAAAAGAAACTGATTGTTGGAACATCTAAACAAGGAGACACTCTAGTCGATTTTGCGTGCGGTAAAGCGGGAGATCTTCCCAAATGGATCAGTTCGAAATTATCATTTGTATTCGGTATTGATATTTCAAAAGATAATTTGGAAAACCGTTTAGACGGCGCGTGTGCTAGATTCTTGAATATGAAAAAATCCAATAAAAATGTACCATACGCATTATTTGTAAACGGTAATAGTGCTTTTAATATTAAAGACGGAAGTGCAATGCTAAATGATAAGGCTAAACAAATCACTGCGGCGGTGTTTGGCAGGGGTACGAAGGAATCTGATAAAATAGGCAAAGGTGTTTCCAGACAATACGGCAAAGGTGTTGATGGTTTTAACGTAGCCTCTTGTCAATTCGCAATACACTATTTCTTCGAAAACCCAGATACATTGAAAGGTTTTATGAAAAATATTGCTGAATGCACGAAACATAATGGATACTTTATTGGTACTTGTTATGACGGTAAATTAGTATTTAACGAACTTAAAAAAACAAAAACAGGCGATTCTATAAAGATTGTCGAAGATGGAAGAAAAATATGGGAGGTTACAAAAGGATACGGATCGGATTCATTTGACGATGATTCTAGTTCAATTGGTTATAGAATCGATGTGTATCAAGAATCTATTAATCAAACAATTTCAGAATATTTAGTAAACTTCGATTATTTAAATCGTGTAATGAGTGCTTACGGGTTTGAAGTTGTGAATCGTGAAGAAGCTAAAGATATGGGATTACCTGACGGAACAGGATTATTCAGCGAACTATTTATGAATATGTTAGACGAAATTTCTAAAAACAAATTTAGAGCAAAAGACTATGATCAAGCACCTTTTATGACTGCTCCTGAAAAGAAAATCTCCTTCTTGAATAGATATTTTGTTTACAAAAAGATTCGAACGGTAAATATAGAAAATGTTGAATTGGAATTAGGCGAATATCAAGAAAGTGCTGCAGCAAGAAACATTACAGAAACAAAGGAAGCACAAGATGTAGCTATAGAGGAAGTTAAAAATTTACAACCTAAAGTGCGGAAATTAAGTAAAAAATTATTATTAGTGGCGGCAACTGAAGCCAGTGAAAATCAACCTATTATTGAAAAGACCCCTGATAAAAAATCGAAATCTAAAAAAGTTAAAAACGACCCAAAAGCAATTCAAAAAAATACCTTAATTATTGAAGAAGATGATGATGAATAACTATAAAACTCGTTAACAGACTTAAATAAAAATTATAATATATAATAGTAAACTAATGAATTATTATATATTACCAAAAATTAACAATATTATAAATGTAAATCCCATAGATAGTAGTTTAAACGATTTTAAACCATATATATCACAAAGCCTTTTAAATTATTATAATGAAATGTACAATCAAATACATAATATTTGTAACTGTGAAAACAATAATGATAGTAATAATGATAGTAGTAATGAAAATGACACACTGTTGGATTTCAAAGAATTAATTAAAATTGTAAATCCTTATGAATATATTTTTTCTAAGGTTCCAGGATCTAAATTTTCTGTAAGTAAATTAAAACCCAAATCTAATTTGTTTTATGATTTTTTAGAAGTATGTACATTATTGAATATTTTTGAGACATATAAATTAAAATCAATTAAGACTTTGCATTTATCACCTAATAATAACGATACTATAGAATGCTTTGAGATGATTCGTGAAAATTTCGATGACGAAATAATGTGTTATGACAAAGTAAACGATGAAACAACTAAATTAATTGGTGATAAGAAATTCGATTTTTTATTTTTTGAATCAAAACTTGATAATACAAATGAATATATTATTTCGTTGATAGAATTTTTAATGATTGTTTTAAGAAATCAATCATTCGAAGGAACGTGTATAATTAAAATTAATCAAGTGTTTCACAAATCTATTGTAGATATTATATATATATTAGCATCTTTGTATGATAGAGCATATATACTAAAACCAAATACTAGTAATATAACCACGTTTGATAAATATTTGGTGTGTAAAAAGTTTAAAAATAACAATGATAAGAACATTAATTTAAGATTGAACTATTTTAGATTATTGGTTTTTTTGAAGAAATTAGAAAACAAGCATATTGTTTCTATATTAGATTATGAAATACCCTATTATTTTACAATGAAATTAGACGATATGAATATCATATCAGGTCAGCAACAATTAGAGTCTTTAGATTTGGTAATAAATATTTTAAAGAATAAAAATAAAGAAGACAAAATAGAAACGCTCAAAAAATTAAATATACAAAAGGCTGTAATATGGTGTGAAAAAT
>JACCEB010081964.1_pt1 | contig 13433 bp, 20 predicted proteins | sample 7454761 | NCBI WGS metagenome assembly JACCEB01 (sample SAMN15323454, study PRJNA562643) | freshwater metagenome | isolation source: river surface water | place: USA:Blue River Watershed | collected 2017-08-18 | reverse complement strand
CTACAAGTGTATAAAGAATTTCATCGACAGTCTCTCTCACCCCTTTTACAATGACTATGTTTCCCTCGCGCACACCTGCACCTAAAGGGCAGTCTTCTTTAGCAACCCACAGGCTTCCTACTTCTACCTTACTCATAGTTTCTCCTCCATAAATACTTTGACCCACATAGCAGTGATGTCTGATCTGATAATATCACCTACTTCAAACTCTACAATAGAGATAGGAAGCATGTGTTTCTTAGCTAGGTGAATAACCTTTGTAAGACCATCGGCCTCTTTAAGATCGCTTTGTTGCACATCACCATTAAGAACGATAGTAGAGCCTTCCCCAACCCTTGTCAACAACATTTTGAGTTCGTGAGTAGTGATGTTCTGTGTCTCGTCCACAATAATAAAGGCGTTCTCAAAAGACCTACCTCGCATAAGAGCCAGAGGGGCCATTTCAATGTTACCATTCTTGATTGCAGTTTCCACTGCCCCCTTACCCAGATGCTTCTCTAGGACATCAAGTACAGGTAAAGCCCAAGGCATAGTCTTCTCTTGTAGATCACCCTTTAGAAAACCCAACTCTTTGCCGACAGAGACCATAGGACGTGTAATAACGATCTTATCAATCTTCTTTAGCGTATATAGGTCTGCGGCATAGGTTGCTGTAACGTAAGTCTTCCCAGTACCTGCGGGGCCAAGGATAAAGACTTGAGTACTAGACTTCAAGGCATTGATTAAGTCTTGCTGTTTAGCTGTTTTAGCAACAAGTCCAGAGGTAAGTTTTACATCAGAGTTCTTGTATTTAGTTGTACGACGAGTAGATTTACGAGAGCCTTGAGCTTCATTATCAGGGATCATAGCTTACTTTCTTTATCTTTAAGATATACCTCTAGCTCTGCGTACCCACCAATATAATGGTCTCCATCCCAAATCTGCGGTAGGGTATTCAACTTAGCTACTTTCATCAACAATTTAGTTAGTGGGTGGTCATGGCACAAATAGTATTTATAGACTTCATTTTTCATCTCTAATAGTTTTGCTGCTTTATCACACCAAATGCAATCCCAACGCCCAATAATTGTGTACATATCTTATCCCTTGTGTTGGTTGGCCCGCCCTGAGGGACTCAAACCCCCGACCTAAAGATTAGAAATCTCTCGCTCTGTTCAACTGAGCTAAGGGCGGTATCTGTATTGGTAGGACAAGGGTCGCTATAACCCTAGGCCAGACGCTTATCCTAAACGCTCATATTTCTTCTGTTTCTGTACCAAGTTGTCTTGGGAACCCCGTACAAACGCTTTGCTTCTTTATAACTACTGCATAGAAAGGCTTCTTTAGGGTATAAATCTTCACTACGTTTTCCATCCCAACGTCTTTTAGCAAACTCTCCACACAAAGTTTTAACCTCGTCTGTATGCCTCATCCCATACGCAGAGTGTTCTCCTCCCAAAGATATGTTGTAGGTTTGCGAAGGGTCATAAGAGCCTATAGTTTGTTTCTCAAGCTCGTACAAGTCCTCTAAAGATTCCACCTTATTTATGACAGACCACTCAAAAGAGTCTTCCCCGTGTTTCCTAATTGCTTTGTGAAAGTGAGCAACTGAACCACTCTTTGCAGACCTTAGGTGTGAGGCTTTTCTTACCTCTAAGGATTGAGTAGTAAGGCCAATGTAGACCTTACCATTCTTTTTATTATGTGCCTTATAGACTAGCATCAGACACCGCAGGAGCCACCAGTGCCAGAAATAGAGCAAATATCATGCGTTTCAACATGCTCGTAAAATTCTTCTCCTAGTTTAGAGACTGCCTCCGAGTATGGCACAGAGGTTAGCGGTTGTCCACCTCTAGCTCCATCTGGATAGCAAGTAAACCCACGAAGACGATGTGCATACGATGCCAGAGTATTAGCAAAGTCCTTTACAGTATCTTCATTGTTCAATTTACTGCCCCACGCAGGTAGGTTGATTGTGGAGGAGATAGACATATCCACGTAATCTTGTACATCAGCTTGGAACTTGATACGGCGTTCATAGTCGTCTGCCAAATCAAGTGCGCTTTCCACATTCTCTGGATCAGCCCCGTAAAACTCAATAAGCTCTTGAGCAGCACTGTCTACCACATACTGATACGCCCATTTGTCTTTACCTTTTAGATAGCGCCGCTTATAGGCAACAGCAAAGATAGGCTCAATGCCAGTGCTTGTCCCCGCCAAAATACCGATAGACCCAGTTGGTGCGATAGCACGATTGGCTACAGGACGAGAGACAGACAAGCGATCTGCAAAAGATTTGCTAACGTCATCCGAGACACCTTTGTAGACAGACAGCCATTGATGCAACTCTGGTGTGACTTCATAGCTATAACCTTTTTTAATAAGCCACTCATGGACACCCATAAAGCCTAGGCCAAGCCGACGATTTTTGGCACGTGTCAATTCCACTTTTTCATAGGGAAGTTGAGCTTTTAATGTGCCACAGATCAAAAACATAGTTCCAAGACGTACTACATCGTGCAATTCCTCTAGGTTCTCGATGCGACCAAAGTTCAAGGAGCCTAGGTTACACACATCACTGTCATCTTCCGAAGTAACTTCCGTACAAGCATTACGCAGTGTCTCTCGTTCTTTATCGAAGAAGTTAAAGGAGAATCCTGGTTCTGCGGTCTTCATAGCTTGTCGCACATTTTGCTCAAATACTTTACCGACTTGTCCTGTCTTCCAGTAATTCAACAGCCACTCTGTGTCGTAGTTTACAGAAATGTTCGTCATGTCCAACGGGGCTGGAAAGTTAAAATCGTCTTGCTTGATGTCCCAAACACTTTTACCCGTTTTACCCACAGGAATATCAGCCCAATCTTTAGCTTTTAAGAACTGTTCGATGTCCCCGTGCTTCCAATTAAGCGAAGCGTAGATAGCAGATCGACGAGAACCACCTTGCATAACACGGCGACCGATTTCGTTAATCATATTCATCTTGGGGATTGGGCCAGAAGCCTGCCCACCAGTTCTTTGAATAGGTGTTCCCTCTGCGCGATAGATGGAGTAATCGACACCAATACCACCACCTGTCATAAGGCAAGACTCTGCTTTCCAAGAAAGATTAGCCCAATCCTGACGACTATCTTCTTCTGCGCGAAGTAGGTAGCAGTTATTAAAGAATTTGTTTGGTCGGCCTGCATAGTACAAGTAACGGCCACCTGGAATAAACTTAAGCTCTCGAATGTACTTTTCAAGCGTGTCTTTATCTTCTTTGGTCACAGAGTCTCCAGCAGCAGACATAACGTCATCTACAAGAGTTTTAGCTAGTGCAGCCCAAGTTTCCGCACCCTCATGTCGATATTTATGGTTAAAAATATCCTCTGAGAACTTGCTACGAAACATGGGGTTTAGGTTAGATTTATACTTAGTCATTATTCGTATTTCCTCGTTTTTCTTTATCATATTCTAGCCAGATCAATCTGTCGATGTCGCAACGATTGATGCCAATATCCCGCAATGTCTTGTCGTCTAGAGCATTTAGTTCTTTAATGATCCGACGATGTTCCCGCCAAGTATTTACGTAACGTAGCCAACGGATAACCCAGTTCTGGTTAAGTAGCTGTTTCATACAAGATCGTCCAGTTTTACTTTAGGGTAGTTTTTATTCTTGATGATCTTCCCATCTTCACGACGAAGAATAGAGCCATCAGGTTGTACGCAACGACCAAGGTTATTGACATGAACACGGCGAATGGCTTCATCAAGATCGTAACCACAAGCATTGGCATAACCATACACTACATAAACCAAGTCAGCCAGTTCCTTAAGGTCATCTTCTTCCCAAGCATCTGCCTCAAGCCATTCATCAAACTCCTCTTGAATTAAGGTGGCATAAAGGGCAGCACTAGGCTTTTGACCTAGGACACGACTAAACTCTTTAACCATATCCATCGTACTAGGGGAAACTTTATTTTCGGAGTAATAGTTATACCCCATATCATCTAGGTCTTGTTGTGTAATCATCAAATAGTCCTTCCATAAAACTCTGTCTGGTGTCTTTTATTCCTATCGAATAGATACCAACAACAGTTATCTTTTCCAACGCTCTTGCTACCTTCGATCCACTTAACCCTACCTATAGAAACCACTTTAGCACAGTAAGTCATGTAGACAGCAGACTGCTTGGTATGCGCCCAATCTGCATCGAACAATAGCCAAGTAGGGCAAATGTCAATCCAGTGGTCTAGAAATGGGTGCAAGAAGTCTCTCTCCCAAGGTGGGTTAGTGATACACATATCTACAACACCATAGCCACCAAAATCAAGTGTTAAAGCGTCTGCTTTGTAAATACCTGATGCTTGTGGTTCGATGTCAGATAGATACAAGCACTCACCATGACCACCTGTCAAATCCCAGATGTGCTTAACCAATCGACCATCGCCCGCACAAGGTTCTACATAATCAAAAGTATACGGAAGATGGTCAATAAGTGGAACTACAGCTTCTATTGGGGTTGGGTAATAGCTACGAGGTAGCCTCTCAAAGTCACTGCGTTTACCCAATCCTAACTCCCATACTCTTTCCTCAAGGCTTCCATAGACACCCACTCAAGATCGTAGTCACCATTCTCTACTTCACGCTTGATAACAAAACCTTTACGCCACTCCTGATTTGCTTGACCAGCCCAACTTTCTTCTGCACCCTTAAAACAACCAACAACAAGGCCATGAATTGGGTTAGGACGAGCATCACCTTTATAGTGGTAGTCAAACTTGTGGGTATGCCCTACAGTGACGCTGCAAGCCAATTTCTCTACCAGAGAGCCACCATGATTTTTAGTAGCCATAGCACTGCCGTAGTTACCACTAGCAACATAATGGCCGTAAGTAATACCATCATACGACACGAGTGCTGGCGCGGAATTTTTGTATTCGTGGTATTCGTCAAACCAGAAGTCTGTTTGAAGATGCCCGAAGGAAATCCCGTATTTTGATCCCTCAAGTCTTGGGTCATGTGCTATAGCCTTCTTAATTCTATGTTCGTGGTTGCCTTCAAAACCAATATAGAAAGGTTGTTTCTTTTTATTAAAACGGAACTTATGACGCATACGATCCATAGCATCGTTGTAATGCTCAATGTCTTTCTCGTATGACTGATTGATAATTGCTTTTGGATAGTTGCTATCGTAGGTATTCAAAGACCTCATATCAGCACCATCACCCAAGTCAACTACATAATCAGGCTTTAGATCATACAGGAAATCCCCTAGCCAAGAATAACGATCATTAGGCACTGATGGATCAGAGTGTCCACAACTTAGGACTACAACTGTTTTCTTTGTCAATTACATTACTCCCAAGGGTTCAATCTTTTCCTTAAAGTATTTGACTACTTCAAGTGTTTTTTTTTTTGTCTCATACCAAAAGTCCACTTTCTCAAGTTCGCCTTTATTTTTTATTAACACAACAAGCATGAAGTTTAGATGGTCTGGAAGCCCCTCGTTAAGCAAGTCGTACTCATCAAATTCTTCCCGATTAAATGGGCCATCAATTACATCCCAGATTAAGATACGGCTATTTGGTTCAGTATCCTTTGTACTCGTCCTTTCCGTATTCATACCCATTTTTCCAAGATAGATCGACAGCTTCATCAAACTCTTGCTTACATTGAGCAATAGTTGCCCAAATACGTTCTGCACACTCATGTTCGTCTATCTCCTGCGGGGTATAAGGTTCACCCTTTGGGGCTGCTCTTTCGTTAATGCGACCAAGTATTTTTCCGTAGGGACTATTATTCATTTAGCCACTCCTCTGGGATAAGTTTATCAGCCCACTTAAACCCATTTTTGTTGCACCAATCAGCATACGAGGTAGGTGAGCCTTTACTCAATTTTGCCTTAGAATTAGAAAATACAAAACGAATATCAAGCTCTGGATGTTGCTTCTTAACTAAGAGATGCTTCTTTCGATCTGCACCTAAGAACCTTCCCTTAGTCTCGACAATAATACCATTACTTAGTATCTTGAAGTCTGGCGTGTATGTCCTTTTTTCGTGTACTTCGTAGACAATCTTTAGTTTTTCATACTCATACTCTACAGACAATTCGTCTAGTTGCTTAGATACTTTTTCTTCTAGACCAGATCGGTAGCCATGCTTTATCCCATTACTGGTGGACACCAAATCTCTCCTTCATATCTACGCAGCCACAATAGTCTGGCGTTCTCTAAGGCATGTTCTACATCACCTTCGTAGGCTTTAACTACAGCATCCCATAGGTCTTCTTCTGTATGACAATCCTGTAGTATCTTTTCAGCTTTCTTAGGCCCGATCCCATGCAAACCAATGATGTTATCAGCACGATCCCCAGTAAGGATTTGAGTGTAGAAGAACTTCGTTCCGCTTTCCTTATCTACCTTAGTCCACTCATTACGACCGAAGTTAAAATGCCAGCAAGGTAGTTGAAGCATATCTTTATCAATAGAGGCAACAACACAGTTATAGTCAAGACTTGCTGCTGCTTTTGAGATAAGATCGTCGGCTTCTTCCCCTTGACTAACAATAGCATCATAACGATCAATCATGTAGTCTCGGCAATAAGACAGATGAACTGGTTTTTCTACACTCTTGCGATTACCCTTGTACTCAAAGGTCTTGGCTATTTCAAAACGAAAATTACCTTTACCTGTTAAGTAAGTGGTATAATCATCAGAAGATACAAAAGGTATGTCAATGGTAGCCTCAAGGATAAACTCCATAAGATCATCAACTTTAGCAATAGCATCTTCTGATGGTTGGTCTTGAGTAGCAAAGGCTGCTCTATAAGCAATCAAATCTCCATCTACTAGAACGTGACCCTTGCTACTCTTTTCCATTAGAAACTACTCCAAACTTCTTCGCCATTCCCTTTAGAAATACCCACGTTATCCACATAGGTAAAACCAACCGCAGTCGCTGCCATCTGATAAAAATAGGCAAGTTCTTGTAGGGTCTCTACTTCATCACGAGTAAAAAGCAGTTTACCAGTATGACCATCGAGTTCTTCTTCAAACTCTGCTAGAATAGAAAGTTTCATTGTTTTTTAACCTTTGCTCGAATTACCAAAATAAGGAAGGAAGTAGCCAACCAAGTCCCAAATGTGTATGGGATTGCCAGAACTGGAAACAGAGTATTTAGTGCAAGCAACGTAAGAATTGGGCTAACAATAGCCAGAATAATTAGGACAATCACTGTTGCAAGGTCTTGTTCGTCTTTTTTCATGTTAGAACTCCAATCTAGCATTACGCTACCTTAAACATTTCATCAGCTTCTGCATTATAGCTGTTCCCACTTTCGTAAGGTACATGCTCTGTGATACCCACGTTCTTCAAACGCAAACCAGAACCATCCGCATACATTTCAAACTGAACCATAGCACGAGTGCCATTTCCGATAAGGCCATCTTCTTCCAAAGACCACCAAGACTTATTATCTGTGCCTTTAGTCAGGTTGACAACTCCAACAGGGCCACCATAGTTGACGACTGTTTCTTTACCCTTGTTCTCAAAGGTTTTGATGTTGTCTTTTACATCGCGCTTCAACTTCATAAACTTACCGATCCCAAACTCTGAATTGCCCTCAATAATACGGGGCGAGTTCATTGGGTTAAGGTTAAGGCCAGCTTCCACAAGCTCTTGGATTTGTTCTTCGGAAGTGAAGTAGGCGTTTACAATATACTGGCCACCTTTATCGTGTACAGCTTTAGCTGCTTTAGAACCAGTAGGGCTACCCATATCTGCGTTCTGTGGGAAAATCTTTGCATACTCAAGGATCATTTCCATTGTATGTTTGCTCATTGTCGGGTCTTCCTTTTTGTAAGGTTTGTATAGTAATATAACTTCATTTTCAGCGATTCTAGACACTCACCAAGAGATATTTCTGATGGAAAGTGTACTATATTTATATGTGTTGCATAAAAGACTCACTATTAGTGGATACTTGCGTAAGTCTTGCCAAATTGTGCATCACAGCCAAGAGGTACGTTCAGTTTTACCTTCTCGTTCAACTTAGCAGCCGCACCATGTAGGATAGATTTAACCTCGTCTTGCTTACCTTCTTCTACCAAAGCAACAATCTCGTCGTGGAATTGGCCGATAGTCTTGACCCCATTCTTACGACATAGCGCAACCCAAGTATCAAAGCAAAATACCCCAGTACCTTGGTTCAAAGTAGAGAAGCGATCTTTGTCACTGCGCAAGCTGTACCAGAAGTTAGACACAGGATTGTACAGCCACATAGAGCCAAACAGTTCCCTAGTACGTACGTTATCAGAGACCTGTTTAATAGCCCAGTTACGCGCCCAGAAAGCCTCTAGTAGTGCCTTAGCCTGCTTAACGCTTAGACCTGTGCCACGGGCCAGCTTAGAGGCTCCTACGCCATACAATGCGCTATAGTTTACGACCTTGTACGCTTTGCGAACCTTCTTAAGCTCTGGCTTTTCTCCCCGATTGTAAGCATCAATATCACCTTGAGTAATCTCACCAGCAAACTTGCATAAGTCAAGGTGGGGATCGAAACCCTCTCGTGACATTTCTTCTATGTAGTCAGGGTCTAAAGGTTTCATGTAGTGACGTTTTGTTGTATCCTCTAGGCTAGTCATATCCGCACCAGCTAGAACATATCCATCGGGGCAAGTAAGAACACCACGAATAACGTCACCATAAGGCTTGTCTACACTGGGTAGATTTACCAAAGGCTTCGAATGTTTGAAGCGCATAGTGTTGGTAAACCCTGCAATCTCCGCCTTTAGATAGCCATCTGGTGATACACAGTCGAGGAAAGACTTAAGGATACCAGCCCTGTGAGTAAGCACTGTAAGGCCATCCAGAAGGTCTACAGCAGGGTCTAGTTCGTTCAACTCTTTAACACTCTCACAAAGCTCACCATCGTCTCTCACCTGTTCGATCTGACGTTCTTCACCTGTAGTCTTGTCACGAACAAACTTGAATGTACGAGGTTGCCACCCTAGACTGTATAGCCAATCCTTAACCTGATCTGACGAGTTAGGATTACCCTGTTCCTCTCCAACCTTGATAGCAAAAGATTGGGTAGTAATAGGTTGCTTGTATTCCTTGCACAACTCTACCCACTTTTCACCATGAGAAGACAGTTCCCCATCTTTCTTATACATAACCTTTGGCTTTGTTGCTACACGAGTAAGAACACGCTTTGGCATAGCCTCGGCCAGTTGCACTACCTTTTCCTCTTTCAGCAACATAATCTGATCGTAGGCTTCTTGTGTCTTTTCTACGTCTAATTTCCATCGCAGGGACTCTTGCTCTTTTGCACAGTCCATCTTGAAGGTAAGGTAGTCGATCAGCCGATCTTTGTCTTTCTCCTCTGGATACAAACGATTTAGTTTAGCATTAAGATCGCGCCACAGACGAGAGTTAATTTTGACATCAGAGCGACATCGGTTGGCATAGTCTTCTGGTGTAAGACTGTCCCAATCTTTGATTACAGGCTTAGGGATACCATACTCTACGCCATACCACTCCAGACCATGCTTAACACGATCATGGTTAAGATACCAAGACAAAGCCAAAGTGTCGATCAGACGGGCCTTTACCTTAATGCCTAGAACTTTTTCCACTGCTACGATGTCGAAGCGGATAATGTTATGCCCGACTAGAACCTCTGTTTCAGTGAAGAACTTACGCATTTCATCATAGTCATGCGTATGATGCACTTCCTTCCCATCTGTAGACCAAGACAAGACGTGTATCTTATCTAGGACATCCAGCAGGCCATTCGTTTCGATGTCGAATACTACTGGTGTCATACTTCCCTCAAAGTGAACGTCTCTGTGTTAAACCGCAACATACCTGCACTACCTTCCTCAGAACATGGACGATTCTTTTCAATCGTAATATAGGTTGTGTTACGTTCTTCGAGACTAGTCGCATCTTTATCTCGCTTCAAGTCTAAGATAACAGATGCTCTTTGACCAATCATACGACAATACTTTGTCTGCCCATCGTCATTGGTATGAGCAATAGTAACGATACCTACATTCAATTCAGCAGCCAGCTTAGACAGGCGTACAGATAGATCAGCAAGCATCTGTTCCTTACTTTCCTCTGATGTGCCAGCAACAACATCTTGGATAGGCTCGAAGAACACAAACTTACAACCAGCCGCTTGACTAAAGAACCTGATCTGGTCGATTAGTTCGTCAGCACCTTGGCCATCACCTAGATAAAACTGATAGAACAATTCATCTTTTGTCAGCTTCTTGATGGCTTCGATAACAAGGTCTTCTGCCTGCTTTTCCTCAATCAAATCCCTGCGGGTCAAATTGTCCTGCAATTCATAAGAAACAAGGCCAAGCAAAGTGCGCAGTTTAGTTTCTTCCAAGTGCCAAGCTGCAATAGGGATGCCACGTTGCAACATATTGTACTCTAGATAACGCATAACCTCAGTTTTACCGATACCCGTGGGAGCTTTGATAACAGTGAAGTGTCCTTGCATCAAACCCATGATCTTATCGTCTAGTGCTTGAATACCAGTTGGTACATACTGATGCTCTGGTGTATCACGATAGAGAGACAAGAATTGGTCAGTAGTGTTTAGTACATTCTCTGGTGTGTACTTCTTAGCGTTCCACCATGCACTCTTAAACTCTGTAGCAGCATTGTTTTGTAGGAACTCATTAGCATCCTTAAACTTACTGTGATCCACCCGATAGACTTTGTTCGGGAACATCTTAGCGATCTTGTCAGCAATGCTATTTCCAGCTTCATCATTATCCACTGACAGGACAATATGTTCAAAGCTGTTCAGCCAATCGTGACAGTTATCCCAGAGCTTCTTAGAGGGGTTTGCAGATGGCAGAGACACCACTGGGTTAAGGTAGGTACTCTTGAGCATCTGCGACACTGACAGTGCGTCTAGCTCCCCCTCTGTGATCGTAACCTTCTTTGAGCAACCAGCAGTAAATAGGTTCATCCCAAAAAGTTCATCACCTTTGAAACCATCTTTAGCAAAGAACTTCTTATCTGTCAGAAGCCTTACCTTTTTACCACCAGATGGGTAAACATATTCTTGTTGATCCCCATAAGTCAGTACACCAAATTCTTCCATAGTCTTTGTAGAAATGCCACGCATAGCAACATATTTACCATCAACCAAATTCTTTGGTGTGTAATTAGTTTTTGTTGCAACAAAAGTATCTTCAATTAAACCTTTATCCAATTTGTCATATCTCCCTTGCTTATCGCAACTGAAACACCGATAGGCGTTCTTTTCTTTATCATAAGTAAAAGCATCTGTAGATTCACAGAAAGGACAGTGCTGATGTGTTACATTTACCAAGATGTTTCCTCTATTGTCTATACTTAAGTTTTAATCTTAAGTTATCTTAACTAGTTATGATTATGAAAACGTAAGACCAAAACTTAAGTACTACCTCTTACTTATACCTTCATTTTCTGACTTCTTAGACACTGTTTTCGATCACAAATTGTTACAACACTGCAACTCGTAGCTTGTTAAGTGCTGATGTCTCTTGTCGTGATACCCACTTCTGGTTAGTCTTGGTCAGTTCTGCCACAGCATCTTGTGTTAGATCATCAAAATAACGCATCTTAATGATTTGCCATTCTGTGGCGTTTAGTGTCTTTTTTGCAACAGTCTGTATGTGCAGGTTATACTCTTGATCTTCATAGGCCAAGGAGTGATCTGGGGTAAATGCTGTATCCTCTGACACATCCTCTGTGATATTCGACATAGCGGCCATCAGAGAGTTAAACGTGCCTTCGGCTACCCCAGTTAGCCCCACTACGTCAGACGCGCTAGAAACGGCCTTAGAGGCTCTCCTAGAGGCCCATGTGCTAGGGGTCTTCACTGCCTTGATCTTGATGTTGATATAGTCACTCATAGCCCTTCGTGCAGAACTGATGTAGACACTCTTATCTACTGTACCCTGCGCCCTAGCCTCGTAGCAAGCCATGAGACCTTCACTCACTAGATCGTCATAGTGGTTTTGGTTCCTATACCTTCCCGCTAGGCTTCTACACAGATGCAAGATTTCTGTGTCTGTTGGTTGGCTATCATTATTCTCCAAAATCCTAAAACTCCTTACTACCATCAGGTTCTTGTTGCAGATACTCTCCCCGATCAGACACTGCATTAAACGCATCCTCTAGGTCTAGGTCGTATGCTGCGCAAGTTACGAGAAAACGTAGGCCAATTTCTTCGATCAGTTTAGAAGCAGCATCATCAATCTCAAAGGTCATAAGAGAACTGCCATCTTCCTTTGTCTTTTCTTCTACAAACTCAATACGACCTATTTTATTTACTGTTTCTTCTTCTTCCACTTCGTTATCTCCTTCCAAGATATGAGGGCCATTACATTTCCAAGGTGTCACACAGTTAGGACACATCTCGTCTTCTAGGTCATGGCTCACATTATTCTCCTACTAATGCTACCCAAGATACTGGGAATAGCTGTTTCATTTCTTTGCTGATCTGATCTGCAACCAGCCGTGTCTCATACTGTGTATCATCCTTGCAGCGTAGTTTACACATATCCGCGAAAGCGTCAAGTGATCCTGACCAATAAAATTCAGTCATAGTCGATTGAGGCAGCACCATACGTGCTTGCTCTGGAGCTACTCCTACCTCAAGCAGTCTCATATAGACATTTAAGCAACCCTCTTTATAGTCATCCCCATACTCTGGGTCTACATTAAAAATATAATCATCTATAACAACTACCCCAGAACTTCCCTGTTTCTTGTCCTCACTACGTCCACGCCATACCTCTGGCACATAGAACTCAGGTTCATCATCAACATAACGACGACTGATTTCATTCCAGCGCAAGAACTTATGCTTAACCAGTTGTCTTGCAACAAAGATAGGTGCTTTCACATGGAAGGATGCAAAGGCATGACCAAAAGGTGAGAAGTGTTTGTGTTCAGCTAAGTATTTGATTAGTTTAGCATCTTTGTCTGATAGGCAATTCTTAAAAGCAACTGCATCATAATCCCATCCAGACTTCTTTCCAAAAGATACCCGTGCTGCATTAACAACACTAAGGTCTGAACCCATGTGGTCGATTAAAGTAGCGGCGATAGCCGTTTGACCGCTTTGCGGTGCTTTAATCATTCTGTTTCTCCTTTAATCCCAGTGTCTTTACCTTGCAGATACGTCATGCGTTCCAACACGCCAATGGGATCAACCTTGCTCCAAAAATCAGCACGAGCAGCATCAGCAGCAGTATAATAATAAGCAGCACGAGCAGCAGCACGAGCAGCAGCACGAGCAGCATCAGCAGCCTTTTTTGTGCGCTTTCTGCACATAATCTGCCATTGTTCTCCGTAACCACCTTCGTCGGCAATGGATTGTAACTGTGGTAGAACCATAGACCACATCCAATCTATCAGCACTGCCAGTCGTTCTTTCTCCAAGGAACGCCCTGACCCAGCCAT
>JACCEB011553011.1_pt1 | contig 13450 bp, 10 predicted proteins | sample 7454761 | NCBI WGS metagenome assembly JACCEB01 (sample SAMN15323454, study PRJNA562643) | freshwater metagenome | isolation source: river surface water | place: USA:Blue River Watershed | collected 2017-08-18 | reverse complement strand
TACCGCGCCTGTTCGGATTCCGAACAACCCCGAAATCTATCCATTGACTTTTGACCCCTTTTTTCGTTTACCAATATGTAGGGAGAAAAACTCCCTGAAGAACTGGAGATTCACATGCACGTTAAAGCTCTTCTCGATGTCGACATGGTTGCCATGGAGGCAACAGACAACCTCACGCTGATGCTTGATCTGACAGCGCCAGCTAACCCGAAGCACTCTTCCCGCCCTGGCCAAGCAGTGCAGGTCGTACTCGATCGCTCTGGCTCAATGGAGGGCCATCCGCTTGAGGCAGCAAAGGGGTCATTACTCAAGCTCATCGACCGCCTTGCACCACAAGATTCTTTTGGCCTTGTCGCCTTCGATGACAGCGCACTGGTTGTAGTGCCCACAGGCACCATGGCAGATCACCACATGCCATCGCTTCGCAAAGCGATTCGCGAAATGCAGACTGGTGGTTCCACCGATATCTCTGCTGGATACCTCATGGGCCTTCGCGAGTTAAATCGCGTTCAGGCAACAGGTGGTTCAACACTTCTTCTCATTTCAGATGGCCATGCCAATGCTGGTGAGAAAGATCCAAAGTTCTTCACTGATGTTTCAACTAAGTCAGCTGCAGACAAAGTCACCACTTCCACCATCGGTCTTGGCACAGGCTATGACGAGACCATTCTGGAAGCGCTCGCTCAAGGTGGCGGGGGAGCACATCGCTTCGCTGGAACCATCGATGAAGCTGTCGGTGCCATTGCCGCTGAAGTTGATGACTTGCTCGACAAAACAATCGTCAATGCAGTTCTTCGCCTTACCCCAACTGCTGCCATGACTTCAGCACCAGCTATCGAAGTCCTACAGCGACTTCCGTATTGGAAAGATGGAGAAACCTATGTTGTTCAACTAGGTGATCTCTATAGCGGTGAAAACCGTCGCTTTGTTATCAACATTGAGATTCCAGGGATTGCCTCCCTTGGTCTTTGCAAGATTGCAGATATCACCATTGAATATCTTGATCTTGCTGCTCGTCAGGAAATCTCCGTCACTATGCCGGTCAACGTCAACGTTGTCCCTGGTGATGTCGCCGCAGGGCGAGTTCCTGATCCAATCGTTCGTGCCGAGCGATTGATCCTTGAGGCTCAGACTGCAAAGTCGTTGGCAGTGGAAGAGCTTCGCGATGGGAAAATCAAAGAAGCCTCAGGCCGCCTCACAGGCACAGCGGCCACCCTTCGTCGTGAGGCTTCTTTGATTCCAGTCACTGATGAGCGCAGTGCAGAATCACTTGCCATCATCCGTGCTGAAGCTGATGAAATTGAAAATCTAGCAAACACCGTAGAGGAACAGGACATCGTGTATTCCTCTAAGCGCATGACTGAGTCCTACTCACGCAAAACGCGCTCTCGCAATATCCGGCCACAAAATCCAACCCAAGATTCCGAATAAGGAGAACACCTCATGTACCCACAGCTCTACTCAATGATCGCCCCCAACTTGTTCCAGGGCGGCACCGATGACCTCGATGTCATTCATCTTGCTGTAACCAACAACCGCAAGCGCACCGACCTTCCCTTCGATGCCATCGTCACCATGTATGCATGGGCACGACCAGCTGATTGGGACGTACAGGAATTCCGTTACGCAGTACCTGATGCCTCGATTAGCGATATCGATCTTGCTCGCTTACGCGACGCAGTGGAGTTTGGATATGCCCGCTGGAAGTCCGGTGATCGCGTTCTAATCCGTTGCCAAGCTGGCCTTAATCGATCAGGGCTCGTAACGGCTCTCATTCTGATCAAGGACGGCTGCAGTCCAGAATCCGCCATCAAGATGATTCGCGAAGGTCGTGGAGAAGATGCACTCTTCAACAACGATTTCTGCAACTGGCTCTTATCTGAAGGCAGTGCCTTCTTCCAAACCTCCCCTTCCCATCAAGCAGCTTAATGAAGGAGTGCACATGCAAGAGTTACCAGATTACTTCGATGACCTCATCCAGGTCCTCACGACTTACATCGAGCACAAAACCGATCACTTCACTCTACAAACGTACGGTGGTGATTACATCAACGGTCCATACGTGCAAGCTCTCCAAGAGCACGACAACATCCTCCTTGTTGAAGCCGTCAGCAATGAGTTTCTAACTCCTCCTCTGGATGAGAAGGGCCAGCAGACAATGCTCTTCATGGGCTGGCGCTTCTTTCCGGAGCACTATCTGCCTAACTACGCTCAATTCATTGACCAGTCAAAGCTCTCACCTCGAGAGATTGCAGTATTGATGGCTCGAGCTCTTCACTTTGGTTATGGAGTGGATGACACTTTCAGCTTTGAAATCGCACCGCACTTAGATGCTGCCAAGACTTTGATTAAGCGCCTTCAGATTGCACACAACTAAAAAGGAGAAATGAAATGTGGCTATTTACTAATACTGGATTTGTCAGCGCAGTCAGCAATGGCAAGGACCTCATGGTCCGGGGTCGGGATAGAGAATCTCTCGAACCAATTGCGGAATCCGCCAAAACGGAGATCATCTCAACTCCTCAGAATGATTACCCCTACCGCGTGATTGTCACTCATGAGTTCTTCGCCAAATGGGTCGCTCATATGGCCAGCACAATTACCTATAAGAACTTCAAATCAGAGGTGGCAGCCACTCGAGGCTACGAGTTTGCGCATCCGTTGATGAAGGTTTGGCGCGTAATGCATGAGGTTGAGGATATAGGCGCAAGGATGAGTTAGAGCCACAAACTGAATTAGTATTGTCTTATGGCCGGGGATAAGTGGAAATGAGATGGCCTTAAAACCAACAGAGGAACAACTAAAGGTAGTCGCTGCAGCCAAATCGGGCAAAGACTTAGTAGTACAAGCACTCGCAGGGACTGGCAAGACGACAACCCTTAAGTTACTGGCCGACGCATTGAGACCTGCTAAAGGGACTTACGTAGCATTTAACAAAGCTATTGTTGATGAAGCAGTCGCCAAGTTCCCCCCAAATGTCACCTGCAGAACAGCACACTCACTCGCTTTCCGTGCAGTCGGATTCAACTTCAAAAACCGATTAAGTCAACAAACTCGAGTAACACTAAAGCAAACCGGCGAATGGTTGGGTGTTGAAAGAATTGCATATAAAGAGAAGAAAATTGCTCGGGTTCTCGAGATTCCAGAGGTTGCCGACCTAGTTATTACGAGTTTAAGCAATTTCTGCAAGAGTATCGATAAAGAAGTTTCAGAGAAACACATTGAGTTACCCTTACCGGCAAAGTTTGACAAAAAACTTGGCCGGGCTTTCGTTCAGGAATTGCTACCTTTCTTAAGAAAAGCATGGAATGATGTTCAGGATCCTGAGGGATTTCTCAAATTCAATCATGACTATTACCTTAAAATTTGGCAGCTTAGCAAACCGGAGATTGCTGGGTCATTCGTCTTGTTCGATGAAGCTCAGGACGCTGATCCAGTTATGCTTTCCATAATTGAGTCACAGATTAATCTGCAAAAAATTTATTGTGGAGATCAATTCCAGGCAATATATGAATGGCGTGGAGGTGAAAACGCATTAAGTAAAGTGAAAGTGGATCAGAGTCTTTGGTTAACCCAGAGTTTTAGATTTGGAAATGCAATAGCCGCAGAAGCTAATGATGTGCTTGAATATTTGGAAGCTCCGGTCAGGGTCAAGGGTTTGGAGAGCAATCAGTCAAAAGTCGAAGCTCTATCTAATCCGGATGCCATTTTATGCCGCACGAATGCCGGTGTAATACAGCAAGTTATGCAAGAGCTCGGAAAGAATAGAAAAGTTGCCATTGTTGGACGCACTCAAGAGTTAATTGATTTTGCTAAAGCTTGTGGACAATTGCAACGAGGGCAAAGAACTACACATCATGAACTAGCACCATTTGAATCATGGGCGGAAGCAAAGTCATATGTCATCCAATATCCACTGGAGACCCAGGAGATAAAAACTATGATTGATCTTGTAGACCGATTTGGTGTCGAAAGTCTTATCAACGCCTTGAATGCGGTTGTGGAGGAGCCGGCTTCAGATGTTGTCATTTCTACAGCTCACAAAGCTAAGGGAAGAGAATGGAATTTAGTAAAGCTGGCAGGGGACTACTTACACCCATCAGAAATGGAGACAGAAGATTTAAGACTCGCATACGTATCGATAACTCGTGCAAAGAAAATTCTTGATATGTCAGAGTGGGCAGCTATATTGCCTAGAGATTTGGATTTATTGCGTGATAATCACGATATCGATGTCGATATTCAACCGGAGAAAAGTTTAGAAGAAATGGCATCTCCACGAAAAGGAATGAAGTGGACTTATATAGAAGACCTTGAACTTGTAAAGGCTTGCATTTCCGGAGAGTCGTTTGTGAAAATCGCCAATGTCTCAGGAAGAAGTGTCTCAGCCCTTGAGGCGAGAATGGCGAAGTGGTACTTAGTGGCCACTTTTGGTGAAGAAGCTAAAGATTTCAAATCAATAAGATTCGAGGACGAAATTTGGAATGAACACAAACTTGAACTACTGATTAGGTTTTGGAATGAAGACATAGAAATCGATGAACTAGCCAAACGTCTCGATGTGAGTATACCGAGGCTAGCTTACGAGGTTGTCTGTGAGGATTTGATTGAATTCGACGAAGTTTTTAAGGAAGCGGTTGAGAACTACTACGGAAACCAATAGCTATAGGTGATCTTCAAAAAAATCTTCATAGAATGAAGTCAATCCCGGGGAGTCATTAAGGTTTGCAAGCCAATTCATTGAGATAACGCCCCGGGTGGGTTCAGGGCTTGGAATATCCAAGCCTTTAAGCAGTTTGATGTCCAGCAACGTTGCCTCTAAGTCGATTTTATATTCTGAAACAAGTTCGACCGGAACGCCAAGGGTTCGATAAAGAATATCTGTGACTTTTGCATTCTGACTTTGATCAAGTTTTGGCCGCAATAAGTTAAGCAAATCCTTCAAGGATTGCCCATTCTCTACTCGCACAATTTGTACGGATGCCACGAAGGTTTTTTCTGGAACATTTCCAGGGATTTGGTGGGATGAAAAATTGTGGTTTCTTACTCCTGTAGTGGTCGACTTTACTTCAAGTCGGAAATTAGATCCTGAAAAATCAAATTTGTCATCAACATTTGAGTGCCAGAAACTAACCGCCAGAGGATAATCCTTGGAGGCGAGAATAACTAGAAGTTCTCCAAATAAACCAGTCACAGTTGAGTCCGAAAGTTCAAATTTTAAGCGATTTGCAAAGAGGCTCTTAAGTTGCCATATCGCCTTTCCGGTCTCGCCGAATTTTTCTTGCAAATCCATCAGTCCTAGAAAAATTGCAGAAGCAGCTTCTATGGTTGCTTCATCATCAAGTTCAATGTTGCATCGCAGAATTGAAACCCCATTAAGCTGGGCGCTAGATTCAAACACGACTAAATTTGACCAGGGGTCATAACTTGCAAATTCAGTCTCAAATGCAAAGGAATCCTGTTGGCCCGGAAGCACTAGAACTGTGTTTCCTTTTCCATCTGTGCCGACGCCAATCTGCTTATCTATTTCAAAAAGATGTAAGTGGATGTGATTTGGCTGCAACTGATCATCAATTTTAGAATTACGTATTGCCTTAACGATTTGTCTGCTATCCCACACTAGTTTGCACCTAACGTATTGATTCGAGACTCTAAGCCGATGATTCGAACTTCGAAATTAGGAGGACTTAGCAAGGAAAAGGCTAAGCCAGCGGCAATTTTGTCACCATCTTTGGCCTTCCCTTTGTGGCCAAATATTGGTTCGATTAAAAGTGTGGTTGCGTCCGGACTATATGTATTACGTACCTTTCGCTGGCCCTCACCCATATGGGGAACGCTGAGAATGGGCCAAGAGATTTTTGGAGCCCCCGCTATTGCCACAGCTTCGAAGGTTTTTTTCCAGTTATTTAGGTTGGCACTTCCTGGGGCTGGATGGGTCCCACGCGTAACTGCTATTTCCGAAAGAATTGAATCAGCAGTATCAACTTGTGCTTCCAAGAGAGCCTTGTGAATAACTACATTTCTAGGAACGTTGGACAGACCTAAGTCTTCAAGTTCGGGGACAAAGAGCTCGGCCGACCCAATAAGAAACGTCGATTCAGCAGGGTTAGTTTCCCAGCCAGCGAGTAGTCTCTGCATTTGAGAGTCAGAAGGCTCTTTAAGAATTCGCCAATCTTCGTGAGCATCTAATTCCAGATTTGATTCCTCTACAAAGGTTCTAAGTGTCATCAAATTATCTTTGAATCGAATCGGATTGAATATGTCGCGACTCGAGAAGATTATTTTTCCTTTAATTGTGATATCAACGAGATCTGGATCGTGGACAGCTTTTCGACAGGGATCTAATTTCACATTTGGGCGAGATGCATACATAACGACGGGCATTTCATTGTAGATATTCAGTTCTTCTTTATCCCACTTTTTTGCTAATCGCCAAACTGTGCTATCAATCTCGTTCATTACCTCGAAAATTCCCAAAGTTTGACCTTGTGCAAATATGTGTGTGAATTGAGAGTAACTGGAGCGATAACCACAGAATCGCATTTGTTGCGAAATAGTGTCAAAGTTGGGACTTTTTGCGTGACGCAGGAAGTATGTCGTTGTAAGTTGCGGGATAGTCAGACCCCGACCCAAAATATCCCCGCCAATAAGTATCCATAACTTGGACTGAGCCCATACATCATCATCAATGGGTATATCGTCAGCAGGGCCTGGCTTATCGGGGTCTGAGTTAACGACGAGTATCGTTGAGTCATCAATCAAATTGAGAATCTGTTTGAAGAAATCTATATCAACCGCTGGTGTGATTGCTTCTCGCAGTTCTACGGCGGCGCCCTGTCGAACTCCTTCAAGACCTGAATCCCATTCCTCGGCTAGATTTCTGATCTGAGCTGGGGTTAGTGATCCAGATATTGCGTCCACAAGCCCCTCGGTAAGTCGCTCTAATTCCCAATTCACAAATTCGTAGACCTTGCGATGTTCTTTCTGTGAACCAGATTCATGTACAAGCATTTGAATGCTTTTTAATTGCTGATTTAGAACTTCACCAGCTAAGGCCCCTGATGCATAAAAAGTTTCGGGTGAATAGAATCGAACCCAACCTGTGCATGCGAACCTGATGAGAGCATCGCGCAAAGACTTTGGGGATGCGGTCATCTGAGATGGTTTCAAAAGCCAGTCATCCACCTCAACTCGATTGCCCACGAAGGCGTTGCCAACAGCGGTCTCGAGACCAAAATAATTAGTGCGCGGTTCTACAGTGACGCAATAATTTGGGCGAAGGCGACCATTTCTCTCAGTAAGCAATACCGCCTGGGGGGTTGCGGTGTATGACAGAAGAATATTTCGGGAGTCCAAATCGCGCAGAGCGCTGATTGCGGCATAGGTTGGTGTGATTTTTCGTTTGCGAGCACCAGCATTCTGTGAAGCTTGATCCGCCTCATCATCAATCAAAAGAGAGACTAGTTCAGTTCCAAATTTTTCTTGAAGAGCTTCAATTAATGCGTGCAAGGTCTTGACTCTCGAGGGGTTTTTCAAAGTCACAAGTACGGGAATAGGTCGAATAAGTCCTTCTATAGAATCAGTGGTTCGACGGCTTATCCATTTTGTTAAGTCTTGTAGTAGTTTGTCGTAACTATCTCCCGAAGCCTTTGTAGGAACTTGAAACACCTTTACAAACTGCTCATCAAGTTTAGTGACCAAGTCCTTATTGATTCGCTTAGCAGTTTGGTCATTCAGAGCTTCCGTTACTCCAGTGAAAATAACAGCCAGCGAAACCTTTCTATCAACCGCCCATGCAACTGTGCCTAGAAGATTTGCTGTCTTTCCTGATTGAATTTTTCCTAATACAAGAAATGCGATCTCTTTCTTGTCGCTCTCGAGAAATTTGTCTAGTCGATCAGTAATATTAAAAACATTTTTTTCGAAAACTTTAGAATCCTTTTCTGCAATAGGCCCGGGCAAGATAGCCTTAGTTTTTTTCCGGTCATTATCTAAATAGTTCTTCAGGCAATTACCAAGTAAATTGCTAGATTCGGCTGGTACTAGAATTGCTTCCATTTTAATCCTCGATTATTTGACCTAGTTGAGCGAGAATTTGATTCGCTTTCATTCTTATTTTTTGTTTGTCATATCCTGAGTTGAAAACCTCGCTTGCAGCAAAAGCCACACAAACCCTCTGTAGAATCTTTCGTCCATGAATATCTAGATTGATGTCACTCAGAGCCGGATGGAACACATTCACCTGAATCATGTGCTCAAACTCTTCATTCTCAGTAACTACTAGAAATGCTCTTGAAACATCCTTTACAAAACTTACATTGAATTTATGAGCATGCTCCTCTTTATCACGAAGGTTAATCGCCATAATGTCCTCAATTGCTTCACCTTCAAGCGCGTTGCGAATCGAGTCTAGGTCTGCCTCAGAGTCGTCCACCTCTTCGTGGTCAACATTTCCGTCAAGAGCACCTTCGATGATTTTAGCTTCAGATTTATCAGCGACTTTATTCGCCTTCTCATCCACTGCTGCAGCCTTCCTTCTTCTGAAATGAATGGCCATGCGAATGTAATCGTCGTCGCTCATCAAATTAAGCAATTTTTCAGTAAATTCTCCTTCTTCATCTGGAGTCCAAAGAGGAGAATCCGTTGTAATTGTCTTTCCAAACTCAGTAATATCGAATTCACCGATAAACGACTGATCTGGATAGCTTCCTTGCTGTTTGAAAATCTTTCGAGGCTTATATGATCCGCGTGAAATTGCATCTTTCGCCTCTGCTTGATCTTCATCCTCATCTCCTTCAAGCGGAACAACTCCTGCAATACCTTTTCCACGATAGTGAAGGAAGAATCCACTTAAATCGCGGCTCATTTGTTCGAGAATTCCCACCCATCCTGAAATGATTTTGCCTGTTGAGAGAGTGATTGAAACATCTTTACGCCAGGTTCTTGGCTTCTCGCCATACCCAGGTCCGTTTTTTGTTGGCCAAAATGGCTCAGTGAGAATTGCGGGGTATTCAAATTTTAGTGCTTTCCCTTGATATAAAATTGCACACTTCATTTGATCTTCTTTGTGTGTATCTCCAAGAAACGATCGATATATTGAGGGGAGATAAGATTTGATTGAGGTAATCGTCTTTGCTTGAGGTGTTTTTTTCCATAGTTCTCGAACTTCTAGGCGCGTCCCTGCGTATCCGCGATGTTTAATCTTCTTTACCTTCACCATCGAGGTTACGTCACCGTCTTCGGATGCATCAATCTCTACGTGCCAGCCATTAGATTCATTTAGCGGATACGTTTCAATTACGACATGCGCCCCCCACCAAAGCGACGCAGCTTTCATTCCGACCCCATGCTTGCTTAGTCCGATGCTCGTATCTTCAGGTGGGACTCCAGTCTTAAGTGCACGGTGCATATCTTCACGGGATATCCCTGCTGCATTGTCTTCAACCACTAACTTGTTCTCGCCTGGCGGGAAGGTGATCGACACTTCCAGCTCGTAGTCAGGCCCGTTCTTTGCCTTGAGTGCTTGCACATTCTTCAGCGCACTAGTAATGGAATTGTCGACGAATTCACCCAGTGCGTACCAAGGTGTGAAAGACATGCTTCTAAACATTCGAAGCGCGGAAGCATCCGGCTCAATATTTACTTCGAAGTCTTCGAAGTCTTCGCCGTCTTGTGCGTTTTTGTCATTATTTGCCACGCTTCACCCCTAATCAGTTCGTGGGAAAGCCTAGTTGCGGAGTGTGACAAATGGAAGGCAAAAAACTACAGGGCGCTATTAGAAATTGTGAGGCTTAAGGGTTTGGGACGGGGAGCTCTTCGAGATAGGTGTTTTGGGCATCGAGATTCACTGCCCAAGGTTGTTCCAATTGTTTTGCTCGCTTTAACAGGGCCTGAAAGACAGTGCTCGCCACGCCCACATGTACTGCATTGCCAATCTGCTTGAACGAAAGACTATCTCGTTGATCACCAAATTTAAATGACTTGCTAAATCCCTGAAGGGCTTTGGCCTCGGAGACACTTAAGGTTCTCTTTTCCCAACCAAGAACAGGTGTTTGAGCCATGGCAACAAATGTTGGGACGTAATTTGGTGCTTTTACGCGAATCCCACTTGGCCTGAATTGGATAAGACACTTATAGATGTTTTGATGATCCTGAGCCTGCCATTCGAATTTTCGATATGAAGGGATTAGTTGCTCAAGCTTTGCTTCAATCAACCATGGATCAATCCATCTGCGGTTGTTTACGTAAAACTCAGAATTTCGCTCGATAAAACGTTTCTTCCATTCTGGTAAATCTCTGGACAGGCGAATTTCACCACGCGGCTTCCAGAACTCAGTCCATAAAGGAAGCCCGGGGAGCTTCTCCTCATTGTTCAAATGATTGAGTCGCACAAACTCATTCCATACTCTCAGCGCTCTTCTTTGATCGTCGGTAATCCTTTTGCCTAACTGAGTAATTGATGATTTTGATGCATGCTTGTCTAAGAATTTAGCTAAGTCCCAATTAATAGGACCAAAGTCGCTAAATGGGTGCCTTGGAAGTAAAGGTCCTATATTCTCAAACTTCTTCGAAATCGTTTTATTCATTCGGACCGCACCTATGAAAATTCTTTCTCGATGCTGCGGACTCCCACCTAGACGTTCAGGAATCTCGTGTGGCGATAAAATCGTAGGCTCATCACTTATCACATATCCCAATTCTCTGATTAGGCGAACCATAACTCTGTAATCGTCAATATGTTTTGGCCCAATAAGATTCCTAACGTTCTCCAGAAGGATAAGCTCAGGCTTCTTGGTCTCAATGATTTTGAGTATGTCGTAGAAAAGAGTGCCTCTAGCCTCAGCGACTCCTTGTTGACTTCCAGACTTAGAAAATGGCTGACAAGGAAATCCCCCAGTTATAACATCGTGCTTGGACACGCGTGCTCTTCCGGCTGTAACGTTTGTTATATCTCCAATAATGAATTCTTCTTGCCCGTCAAGCCAATTCCGTGCATAAACTTCTCGAGCGGGAGCATCTATCTCAGAGATAAAAACTGCGTTTCCACCATGTTTAGAGAGCGCGGCATGAAATCCACCAATGCCAGCGAAAAGGTCTGCAAAAGTGAAACTCATGATCCAAGCTTACTAGCTAGCAGTGACAAATTGTGGCTGCGAGCCTTAGCAGTGGGGGTATACGGGGGCCAATTCACACAAAAGCTCAGGGTCTCATTGTGACTATGCGTTGAACTATTCTCTCAAAGCGTTACTCAGAGTAGTTTTATACCTTATGGATTACAGTGATTGCACGTCCGGTGAGATTTCTGGAATGGTCTTGTCCGAATTTGTCACGAAATCCACTGAAAGCATGCAGGCTAGATTTTCACATTTTGTAGTGACACCTGAACAGACAGAGGCTTGGAAAATTGGATTCTCTTGGATACATGAAATTGCCAACAAGACCTGCAGCCTCAATCCGAATTGGAAATTTCTGCCTGAATTTTCAGCACCCCTAATCTCAGGACGTCCAGATCTCGTAATTGATACAGGGACCCATCTGCTCGTTGTCGAAATGAAGACTGGCTTTAAGGCAACAAAAAGCACGGGTGAGAAACAAGTGCTTGCATATGCAGACGATCTTTGGGGAAAGATAAAGATTGGGAGAAAAAGAACGGTAATCGCAGTGCTGTTGAAGGCATCGATGAAGTCTAATTTAGAACGAGCTAAAAACATTTTGAACAAAAGTGAACCCAATGAGGTCTTAAATGTTTCAGTAATAGGTCTAGTTCAATTACTCGAGCAGATTTACAAGGACAATCCTCTTGCTCATTCCTTTAATGGTGAAAATAGTGAACTGATCAGATATTCACCTAGACCTTCAGTTGTAGAGGCAGCAACGTCTCTTGTGGCAGCCCTCGATGACAGAAATGTAATTACTGGCCTAGCTTCTTCCGGAGTAATTGAACAATTGATACAAGACATCAATAGTCTAGTTAGGGAAACTTCACAGACTCTCAGACATCAAGTAATCGTTATATCCGGTTCTCCCGGATCGGGTAAGACTCTTATCGGCCTCAGAGTTGCACATGACAGAACAATTCAAGAGTTACTAGGGCCCGATGCTGGTACTCCTCTGTACCTAACTGGAAACGCTCCACTTGTAGAAGTTCTCACGGAGAGTCTTGCGCGTGACGAAGTGCGGAGATTAGGAACGTCCAAGAAAAAATCCTATTCAAATGCAGCTGCAAAAGTTCGTCTTATTCATGGAATCACAGAGAAAAATGTCGGCATTGAGAGCAATGTGGTCGTATTCGATGAAGGCCAGCGAGTTTGGACAGAATCCCATATGAGATTTAAGAAAAAGAATGTGAATGTTGGCTCTGAAGCTGATGAAATTTTGGCATATTTGGAGAGAATGCCTTGGGCGGTGGCTGTAGTTCTGTTAGGGGAAGGGCAAGAGATTAATACGGGCGAAGCTGGCCTTATAACTTGGTTAGAAGCTGTTAAGAACAGGAACAGCATCAAGAGAGACAGATGGAATCTGGTTGCCCCTAACTTACCTAGTCAGTTGCTCCAGAATGATAAGAATTTTTCTGTCTCGCCAAATTTCCATTTAGTCGCAAATGAACGTACTGACAATGCAGCGAATGTGTCGCAGTGGAGTGAAGATTTTCTGAATGGTGATTTTGAAAAAGCAAAAATTGCTCGATCAACTTTTTCTGGATTTCCTATTTATTATACCCGCGATTTGGTATTTGCAAAGAAATGGCTCCGTGAAAGCGCGAACAAACATTCACATACTTATGGACTGATAGCGTCATCAAAGTCCAAACGGCTTGTAAATTATGGTGTAGACCCAGTCGCGGATGCGAATAGATCGTTTAGTTGGGCTAACTGGTATTTGAACCACTTGCCAGATTTGAATTCGTCCGCAGCGCTCGAGATAGCAGCTACTGAGTACAAGTGCCAGGGTTTGGAACTTGATTGGGTTGGCCTTTGTTGGTCATGGGACTTAGTACTCGTGGAAGGCAAGTGGAAGGCAAGGACGCTCGACTCTGCTCGAGCGAAATGGAAACTAACAGATAAAAAAGCGGCTTTTCAGATTAATGCTTACAGAGTGCTGTTAACTCGTGCACGAAAAGGAATGGTGATTTGGATCCCTGAGGGTGATTTATTTGATCCAAGTAGATCGATTAATGAAATGAATTCCGTCGCGGCAGCATTTGCTGCCAGCGGTATTGAAGAATTGATTCAGACATAATCTGTTGTTTCATTGATTCTGTACGTGTTAACTACCCCTATGCAACTACTTAGACGACTAGCTCAGATAGTTCTGGGTCTCGCTCTTGGCTATGCCGGGGTGGGGCATCTGGGGGCTAATCGGGTGGAGTTTCAGGCGCAGGTTCCGAGTGTGTTGAAGGAGTATGCCGATTTTGTGGTGGTGGCATCTGGGGTAGTTGAGATTGCGTTGG
>JACCEB010588633.1_pt1 | contig 13454 bp, 13 predicted proteins | sample 7454761 | NCBI WGS metagenome assembly JACCEB01 (sample SAMN15323454, study PRJNA562643) | freshwater metagenome | isolation source: river surface water | place: USA:Blue River Watershed | collected 2017-08-18 | reverse complement strand
TAGGAATTGGAGGTTTAGATAAACAATTTGAAGTTATTTTTAGAAGAGCGTTCGCATCTAGAGCTATTCCAAATAAAATATGTAAAGATTTAGGTATAAATCATGTAAGAGGTATTTTATTATACGGCGTCCCAGGATGCGGTAAATGCCTTGCAAAAGATACTCCAATAATAATGTATGATGGAACAATAAAATTAGTTCAAGACATTGAAGTTGGTGATATTTTAATGGGTGATGATTCACAACCAAGACATGTACTCAGTTTAGCAAGAGGAAGAGAACAAATGTATGAAATAGAACAAAATTGTGGTGATAATTATCAAATAAATGAATCTCATATATTATCTTTAAAAATGTCATCAATGAAACATGTAGGAAAAAAAAGAAAGTTAATTAAAGCATCATATTTTGACATAAATAAATTTAAATACATTAATAAATATTATAATCCAAATGATTATGGAGGAATAGAAAATACAAAATTAATAGCAAAAGAATATTTAAATTCATTAAATATTAATAGTAAAGTTGATATTGAATTAAAAAAATATTTAGAATTACCAGAATCATATAAACAAAAATTAAAAGGATATAAAGTTGGTGTAGAGTTTACTGAAAAAAAATTACCAATTGATCCATATTTTTTAGGTTTATGGCTTGGTGATGGAACATCAGATAGACCAGAAATTACGACAATTGAACCAGAAATACTTGAATATTTAAAAAACACATTTAGTGATTATAACATTAATCCTAAAAAATTAGATCCAATTAGATATTCAATTGTAACAAAAAATAAAGGCTATGCAAATTCAAATCATGTTTTAAATTTTTTAAAAGATAATAATTTAATAAAAAATAAACATATACCAACTGATTATAAAATAAATTCTAGATATAATAGATTAAAATTATTAGCAGGACTTATTGATACAGATGGTTATTATAGAGCAGGATGTTATTATATAACACAAAAAAGTGATAAATTAACAAATGATATAATATTTTTAGCTAGATCACTTGGATTTAGAGCAACAAATAATAAAGTAAAAAAAAGTTGTTTTTATAATGACGAAAAAAAAGAAGGTATTTACAATTCAATTATTATTAGTGGAAATTATATTAATGAAATTCCATGTTTATTAGAAAGAAAAAAAGCAAATACTACACCAAATAAAGACCAACTTTGTAATGCAATTAAAATAAAAAAATTAGATGTAGATGATTATTATGGATTTGAAATTGATGGAAACAGACGTTTCTTATTGGGTGATTTTACTGTTACACATAATACCTTGATTGCCAGACAAATTGGCAAAATATTAAATTGTGAAGAACCAAAAATTGTTAATGGTCCTAGTTTATTATCTAAATTTCATGGTGAATCAGAAGAAAATGTTCGTAAATTATTTGAAGACGCAATAGCTGACACTTATAATAGTAAATTACATTTAATCATTTGTGACGAATTTGATGCATTGGCTAGAAAAAGAGGTAGTGGAGGAACTAGTGATTTAAATGATAAAATTGTTAATCAATTTTTAACAATGATTGATGGGCCAAAAAGTTTGAATAACATATTATTAATTTGTATGACTAATAGAAAGGATTTATTAGATGATGCAATTATGAGACCTGGTCGTTTAGAAGTTCAGATTGAAGTATCACTACCAGATGAAAAAGGTCGTTTTGATATTTTAACAATTCATACAGATAAAATGTTAAAAAATGGTTATACCTCAAATTTAAACCTTGAAGAAATTGCAAAGTTATCAATAAATTTTACAGGCGCTGAAATTGAATCTATTATAAAAAATGCTGTTTCATATAGTATATCCAGAGAACTTGATGTTTCTAATTTAGCAAATGCTAAAAATATCAAACCACAAATAACACAAGAAGATTTAATAAGAAGTTTTAAAGAAATTAAACCATTATTTGGTTCATTATCAAATGAAATAGGTATTATTACATCAAAAGAATTTGAACTTTATTCAGATAATTATAAATATGTTTATGATGATATTACTAATATTATTAAACAAAATAAAAAAGGAAAAATTGTTTCTTTTTTAATCCACGGAGATTTTTTTGTTGGTAAAACAACATTAGCATGTAATATTATGAAAGATTCAAACATTAGTTGTATTAAATTTATTAATTCTGAAAAATTAGTAAATTCATATTTAAAAGACCAAACTATTTATGAAATATTTGATAGTGGTCATAAATCGGAAACATTAGGAATAATATTAGATTCTGTTGAAAAAATTATTGAATATTCTAAACTTGGTCATCAATATAATAATAAAATTTTACAAGTTATATATACTATTTTAGATAAAGTTATTGAAAATAATAAATCAGTTTATATTATATTAACTAGTTCAAATTCTGAATTAATGGATATTTTAGATTTTACTAAAATTTGTCATAATTCTTATGAATTATTAGATGAATATGAAATATCTAAACATTTTAGAGAAAATATTTAATAAAAATTATTAGTTTATATAAAATATATTATATATAACATATATAATATGATTTATTTTTGTGTTTTAGATTTTGAAGCAACATGTTGGGATAATGATAACATACCAAGACATAAAATGGAAATAATAGAATTCCCAAGTATATTATATAAATTAATTGATAATAATCTAGAATATATTTCAAAATTTCATTATTATGTTAAACCAGTTGTTTATCCAAAATTATCTAATTTTTGTATAAATTTAACTGGTATTAAACAAAATACAATTGATAATGCAGAATCATTTAGTAGTGTCTATAAAAAACATATTGAATGGTTAAAAACATATATAACTGAACAAGATGAATTATATTTTGTGACTTGTGGAGATTGGGATTTTAATAAAATATTTCCTAATGAATTAAAAAATAAAAAATTAATAAAAGACCCAATATATAAATATTATATAAATATAAAAAAAGAATTTGAATATTTTTATAAAAAAAAAATAACTGGAATGATTCAAATGTTATCAAATCTACAACTACCAATGATAGGAAAACATCATTCAGGTATTGATGATACTACTAATATTGCACAAATATTAGTTAAAATTGTTAATGATGGTCATTTAGATTTCTTTATGAATGAAATTTACAGTGTAAAATAATATGTTTTTTTGATACGCATTATTATATAAATAAAATAATGTATAATAATAGTTAATGGAACAATTTATATTTATAATTGGTTGTGGTCATTCTGGTACTACAGTGTTAAATAAAATTATAGGTAATCATAGAGATATTTATGGAATAGATTATGAAACAAATTTATTTTTTTATTCTGAAAAAAAAATTTTAAATGAATTAAAAATATTATTTAATGAAAAAAATAAATTAAATAAAAAATATATTTGTGAAAAAACACCAAAACATGTTTATTATATTGATAAAATGTATAAATATACAATTAATCCAAAAATAATTGTTATAACAAGAGATGGTAGAGATGTTATATGTAGTTTAAAAAAAAGATTTGGTACACTTAATCATGGATTACAAAGATGGATTGATGATAATAATCAATGGTTAAATCATAAAAATAAAAATAATTTTTTTATTTTTAAATATGAAGATTTAATAAAAAATAAAACAGATGTATTAAAAAAAATATGTAAATATTTAAAATTAGAATATTATGATGAAATATTTGATTATGAAAAAAAAGAACTTAAATTATCTGATGATTTTTTTAATGGATTAATAAATAATAATAAACATGCTGAATTACGACAATTTCAAATTAATCAAGACATATATGATGGTACAAATAGATGGAAAACTGAATTAACTGAAGAAGAAATAAATATAATTTATTCTAATAAAGAATTTATTAAAATTATGAAAAAGCTTGATTATGAATTATAGCTATTGCTATTCCTTGTTCGCCACATATTGTATATAAAATATAAACTATATCATTTTCAATATAAATATATGGGTCTCTTAATTGATTAATTGTTTTATATTCAGCTCCATATTTTGATTTTATCGGTAACATATTACCGTGCTCATATTCTAATTCAGGATAAATTAAACTTTTATTATTATTTATTAATGCTATAAAATTATTTCCATCACAAATAATTTCACAATAACAAATATGTTCAGGACAATCACCCACAATACTATAAAATGCATATAATTTATTATTTATTTCTTTTATAAAACAATGTCTTGTGTCTGGTAACAAATTACAAAACTCAATAAATTTATTATTATCAGTATCATAATTATAAATAATTTGATTACTTTTCATTTTCATGGCAATCCCATATATTTTTTTTTTATAATCAAAACAACTAAAATATGGATATGAAATAATATCATTTGTTGATAAAAAATTTATTCCATCTATTGATTCTGCTTGGTATGTTATTTGATTTTTTTTATTTTTATCAAATGAATGATAGTATAATATTAATTTATTATTTTTTATAATAACATGTGGACTAGCTACATGATCAAAACCATTATTTGAATCTAATGATAAAACACCACCATTAAATATATTATACGGTCCACATATGTTATCTGAATATGCCATTCTAATATATTTCCCATGATGATGTGCAAAATATAAATAATAATTTCCTAATTTATTTAAAATAAAATCAGGAACTTTTATTAAACATGGTCCATTAATGTTAGTATCTTTACTAATAGTTGTATCAATTAAAACGCCTATTTTTTTTATCATAATAATAATAATTTTTTATTTTTTAAGTTTTAACTTAAAGATTATTATAATAAAATATAATAATATGAACAAAAATATTATACGTCCATTATGGTTATTATGGGGTGGTTTAGGTGGTTATAGAGGTCATCAAATGTATAATGATGATATAAAAAAAAATAATGAAAATAAATATGAACATTCTTATGTAAGTAATACTGGCTCTATAATTATATATTCGTTAATTTATATAGTTCCACCATTTTCTTTTATAGGATTTGTTAATGAATTATATAACTTAGAGTATTATATAAAAAATGAATCTAAAAAAGAATAATATTATTATTAAAAAAATTGAAATTTTAATACATTAACTGTTTTTAATAGATGAACAATCATAATAAACAAACAATAACTAAATAACTAAATAACTAACTTGTAACTAAATAACTAAATAACTAAGTAAATGACTAATAACATGAACGTATATGCTATTATTGGAATGACAATTGCATCGGCATTTGCATCGATACTTATTCCTATTCTGTTTACAGTCGGAAAAGTTGTATCTTTAGCAATACTATCGCTTTTCAATATCCAATTTGTTACTCTTGGATCAACTATTAATAAAGTACTTTGCGACCGTGCTTTGAAGCGCTTGAGTGAGTCTAAATCATCGTGGGCTCCTAATAAAGAAATTGAAGGAAAGGAAATTACAATAGGTGATGGCTTGGTGTTTAACACACAATTTAAAATAGTTGCATGGATAGTAAAAAATACTACACCAACACAATATGGAACTGAAACTAATACTACAATCTATATGTTGTGCAAACTTGCAGGTAGAAAACAATTATTAGACCCTGAAAAAACCGAAGAATCTAACAAAAAAGTAAAAATAGAAGGTAGTATAAAAACATTATGGGGTCAAATGTGGCATAAACAATGGCATGAAGAAGAATCATCTCAAGAAACATTTATTCAAACACCATCTCAAACAAAAATAGTTGAAAGTATATCAAAAGAAATTTCATTTGGTGGATGCTTTTTAGTACATGGTTCTCCTGGAACTGGAAAAACAAATATTGCGAATATGGTTCAACAACGCCTTTTTAATTGTGACAATAAGTGTAAACCTATTCTTGTTAAAGGATACAATCCTACTAAACCTGGTAATTTTTTACAGGAAGTCTTGTCAAAATGTACACCAACAAAAGAAACTCCAGTTATTATTAGTTTTGATGAGTTTGACAAATGTGTTCAACTGATAGAAGGGGGAATTAAAGAACCAGAACATTTTACAATTGAAGTTACATCTAAAGATACATTTGCACCATATCTTGATGCAATTGCAAAAATACCATACTTAATTATAATTGCAACTAGCAATGAATCATTAGTTTGGTGGGACCATGATGAACGAAAGTATATTACACGTCAAGGAAGATTTGTAAATAAATATTCACTAGAACCATTAAGTATTGAAGATGCTGAAGAATGCTTTCATGTGGGTAAAAAAATATATAATCTACCTGATTTAGTGTTACCTAATTTTAAGGCGATGTCACATCTTGTTACTATTGCAATTTTATCTGATGCATTTAAACGATGTCATGGAAATGATGATGAATTTCAGAAGCGTATAAATAAAACTAATTAATTTTTAGTTTTATATATTATGATAATAACTTGTAAAAGCTTTTATTTAAGAAATATAAATACATTATATTATTAGATGTATTTATATTTTTTATCACTTATATTATAATGCCAGAAGGACCTGAAGTTAAATATTTAACTGATTATGTCTTAAATAAATATATTGGTAAAACATTATTAGATGTTAAAATTAAATCTGGTAGATATAAAAATCATAAGCCACCTGAAAATTTTAAATCATTTATTAAACAATTACCGTTAAAATGTTTAGATATTTATAAAAAAGGAAAAGTTATGTTTTTTATTTTTGAAAATGATTGGTTTATAATTTCAAAATTAGGAATGACCGGTTGGTGGTATTCTGATGATAATGAACCAACATGGAGAGACGCTAATACAAAGAATGTTATATTTGAATTTAATAAGATAGATGATTTATATTTTTCTGATTTTAGAAATTTTGGAACAATTACTATTTCACAAGATCAAAGTTTAATTAAAACTGAATTAGAAAAACTAGCACCTGATATTTGTAATCCAGAAACTAAATTTACAGATATTAAAAAATTAATTGAAAAAAATAAAGAATCACATAAATATATTGAAGATGTTATAATCGATCAAAAAATTATATTTTCAGGTATTGGTAATTATTTGAAATCAGAAATATTATATCAAGCCAAAATTTCACCAACTAGAAAAATAGTATCAATAACTTTAGATGAATGGTATACAATATTTAAAATTGGTCAGCATATATGTAAAAAAATGTTTAAAACTTTAATTGAAAATGATATTGATAAATATATAGATACAATGAAAGTTTATCAAAAAAAAATAGACCCATTAGGAAATAAAATTCATAAAAGAACCACAAAATATGGACGAACTACATTTTATGTTCCATCAATACAAAAATAATATTATATAAATGAAATATATTGGTTATGACTATGAAAGAGTCAGTTAATCAAATAAAAAATATAACAAATTAGATGATAAAAAATAGAAACAATGAATAGATTAAAATATAAGGTTAATTATATAATGGAAAATAAATATTTAAAAAAATATTTAAAATACAAGAATAAATATCTAAATTTACAAAAACAAATAGGTGGTAATTATGGAATTAAAGAAAAAATATCTTGGAAATGTAGTGAACCAAATAAAATATTATGTCCTATAAATTCAATAAATTTAGGATTATGTACAGATTCAATAGAAAAATGTGATGACGTAACAATTGATGGTCAATTACCAAGTATAGAAATTATGTCACCGTATGAAAATTTAAAAAATGAAAAAGCTATTGAAAAAGGAAAAGAAAAAGGATATACTGATACTAATTTAAATAAAAGTTGTTATGGAGTAGAAGATATTATAGTTTATGAACATGATAAAAAAGATAATAAAATTCCAGATATTTTTAGTATTATAACATTAAATGCAATGGGTATTATACTTGGAAATGATAATAAAATGATTTTAATGAAGGAAAGAGTAAAATTATTAGTTAATCAAATATTATCAAGTGACCCCGTACCTGATATATTATGTTTTCAAGAAATGTCTACTGAATTTTATAATGAATTATATAAACAAATTGGTTCGATATATCAATTTTCAAATCCTCAAGTTTTAGGTGAAATAAATGAAACCGATGTAACTAATTTTATTATATCTAAATATAATCCAATTAGAACAAAATTTGTAAAATTAAAAGGTAATTTATTTTATCCTAACAGTTTAGGAATATATGAATTTGAAAATTTAGTTGTATTTAATGTATATTTACAAGCTGGTTCTGTTAGTTCATTAGGTCAAACAAATAAATGGAAACATTACTCAAGATGTAGAATTCATGAATTAATTTATATAAGTGAAATTATAAAAGATTATACTAAACCATTTGTTATATTAGGAGATTTTAATTTTAATTTAAATGATACTGATGGAACAACTTTTCCAGAAATTAAATATTTAAATGACATAATGAAAAATAATAATTGTATTGACTCTTTTAAGCATATCAATCCAGAATTATCAGGTTTAACCGAAGATACCGATATTAATTCATTAAGATGGAATGATAAATTTGAAATTAAAAAATATAGATACGATGCAATTTTTTCTAATGATAAACTTACTCCTATTAACTCAAAATTATTTGCAAATACCCCAACAATTTTAGATAATGAAGAAAAAATTAATGCATACGTAAATGTATTTGTTAAAGATAAAATAAATAATCCAAAATTAAAATATATTGGTCACGCAGATAATAAACAGTTTGAATTATTTATATCTGACCATTTTGGAGTATTAAGTCAATTTCATATCGTAAATTAAAAACTTAAGTTTTATCGGTATAAGTTATTTGTAATTCTTGTTTTTTATAAATTTGTCTTGCTAATTTAAAAACTATGATTCTATTTTTATTACAAATAGGAGATGAAGATAATAAGTCAAATGAAAAATATTTAACTAATCCTTTGATAGCATCATTTATTTCAAATTCAATATTGTATTTTATATTAGAATTAACATTATTTTTAATATAATTATCATATTCAAATAATATTTTTCCTAATTTAAACATTTTTATGTTATAATCAGAACTCATAAATATTTATAATGTTTACTATTAACTATTATAAATATCATTTTTTTTTAATTTTTAATATATTCATAATACATATTTACAATAAAACTTGGTAATACATATTGTTTATTATTAATTTCAACTAAATAATGACTATTACCTGAATATAAGGCAATACCATTATCAACATATTCAAAATCTTTTAAGTTTTTATCTCCATTAATTTTTTTAGCAATATAAACACCTTGTTGATAAGCAACTTGAGCATTTTTAGGTAATTTTTGAGTAATACAATCACCACCTGCAAAAACATCATTATAATTTTCAACACAAAGTTGATTTGTTATTTTCCATGTTGATGTTAAATCATTAGATCTAGAACCTGTTGCAAAAATAACATTACCATCATCAATATGTTTATTATACATTCTACCAGTAACAAGTTTAATATTATTTTGTTCAAGTAAATATAAAATTTTATTTTTGGTTTCATTATTAACAAATGTGTACATTTTATCAAGTAATAAAAAATCAATAAGTTTAATTTTATATCCTAAATCATTAAGATAAAAAGCTAATTCAGTGCCAGTAACACCAGAACCAACAATATTAATAGTATCAAATTTATTCATTTTTTTAATTTTATTAAATTCATTTTCCCAATATTTACCAATATCAATATGTGAACCTAAACCACAAACTAAATATGAATTATTCCAATTATATTTATTATTATTAGTTTCAATTATTTTTTTATCTAAATCAATAGAAAGAATTTCTTCATTATGATATTCATCGACTTTTTTAATAATTAATTCTGATGTAATATCAGTATTTTCTTTTAATTTAATTGATTGTAATAATTGTGGTGTATAAATAAATTTATTTCGTGAAATATTAATAATTTTAAATTTATTTTTATCAATAGTATCAATAAATCCTTTAGCCAACCATCCTTGACCAAGTAAATAAACATTTTTTTTTTCTTTTTTATTATGCATCATTAGTTTATATTTTTCATAAAATCCAATAAAAGAAGGTCTAATAGTTGTATTCATTTATTTAATAATAAATATTATTCTTTAAATAAATAATAATAAAAATATTTAAAATATAAACAAAAATATATTGAGTTGAAAAACAAATATAATTTATAAAATTAAAAATAAATAATATTATATAATATGTATTATATAAAATAAAATGCTTGCATTTTTATATTTAACATATGATAATCCAAACAAAACAACAGATTATTTAATTAAAAATAGTTATAATATTTATATTCATCCAAAAACTAGTGTTGATGATAAATATAAAAAATATGTAATAAATGATATTGTAGAAACAAAATGGGGTGATTTTAGTATAGTAAAAGCAACTATTAATTTATTAAATGAAGCTTTAAAAAATAAAAACAATAAATATTTTATTTTATGTTCACAAGATAGTTTTTTGTTACAAAACAAAAATATATTAAATAAATATAATGAAAAATTATCATTATTTAACTATAAAAGTTCATATGAAAATTTATATAAAACATCACAATGGTGGATATTGAATAGAACTGATGCAGAAACAATATTAAAAACAGAAATGAAGTATAAAAATATATTTAACAATATAAAAATAAAGGGTGCACCTGATGAACATTATTTTTTAACAGTATTAAAAAGAGAAAATAAATCATATAAATATATTAATCATGTAAATATATATGTTAGATGGATAAAAGCAGATATTGTTCCCCATCCATTTACATTTAATAAATTAACACAATATGATATTACTGATATAAAATCACAAAATTGTATGTTTATAAGAAAAACATTACCAACATTTACAATAAATAAAATAAAACCACAAAATGATATTTATATAATATTTATTGGTACAGAAACAAAATTTACACAATTAGAAAAATATTATGATAAAGATTATATATTATTTAACATTATACCAATTGATAAAATAGATAAAGAATTATTAAAAAATTGTTTATTTTGTTGTAATTCATTATATAATTTACATATTGATCATTTACAGTCTTTACTAAAATATGAAACAAAATATTTTAATCAATGGAAAAATGTTTATTATATAAATAATTTTAATGAAACAAAAAAAATGAAAAATACATATATTAAATAAATATGTATATATATTATGTCAAAAATATCAAATGATATTAAAAAAGTTTATACTATTACATATGGCGATGTTGCTGAAAATCATGCCCATATGCAAAAAATCGGTACTCTTCATGAACACGGTTATTCAATTGAAAAGTTAAAAAATATTCAAACAAGATTAAATAATTATGGTCTTGTTACTGAACTAATTGATTTGAATGCTGGTCTTGATACAAGTTATGAAAAGGCAGCGGTTTTAGTTATTAGACAAGGAGTTCAATATATATTAGGTGAACAAACTACAACAGAACTTATTAAAGAGAATGATGTTCTTACAATGGATAAACATGCTTTAATGAAAGGACGTGTTGTTAATAAATTAGCCAGATGGAATTTGTGTTTTGCAAATGAAGATCAAGAACCAAATTATGAAGATGGAAAAGGTCGAATTGTTGCTTGGAAACATATTCCAAGAATGAGTCGTATTAGAAATGTTATTGCTGAATGGACAGAAGATGTACTATTAAATGCAGAGGCTAATTATTATTATGATATTTCTAAATGTGGTATTGGATATCATGGTGATGCTGAACGTAAAAAGGTTGTTGCTATTCGTATGGGAGCATCAATGCCACTTTATTATAGATGGTATCAAAATTCTATTCCTGTTAGTGAACCAATTAAGGTTACATTAAATGATGGTGATATGTATATTATGTCTGAAAAAGCAGTTGGTTTTGATTGGTTAAAAAAGAAAGTTGCTACATTAAGACATGCAACTGGATGTTCAAAATACACAGAAGTATAAATACAAAAAAAATGAATAATATTTTATTTATTATATTATTTTAATTTATTTATGTCACAACTTAGACAACAAATAGAAACATATATTACAAAAGAATTAACAACCGGAAAAATCGCTCAAGGATTAGAACCATTTAATTATAGTCAGATTTCTGCATTTATTAACAAAAATAATAACGAAATTAATGAATTAATTAATGATGTCATTAATGACACAGTTGATGACACAATTAATGTATGTAATGATCAAGAATATAAAGATATAAATATTGAAGATTGTATTGCTGAAAGAATTTTTACTGATGTTAATTCAAATTTAGAACCAATGTCAATAATTAATTATTATGATTTAAAATTTACATTTGAGTATGTTAAAGCAGAAACTTTCTCTAAAAATGGTTTAATATTTATGTTTTACAATTGTACAATATTAAAGCCTGGATTTACAAGTAAATGTAAATTAAATTTTAAAGCTGGAACAAAAGTAAAAAATTTAGATATTAAAACAATAGAAAGATATTTTACCGCTGATAATGAAAACAGGTATTAATTATTTTATAAAAAAATTGAAAAATAATCATTAATTACATATATTCATTATAATATTATTAATATATAGCCCAAGACTAAAACAAAAACTGATTTAAACTAATTTTTAAATAAGAAATGAATACTATTCACCCCACTAATAATAATCGTATTATTACATTGACTGAACAATATAGAATGATTGATTGTGAATTTTTGTATAAAAAATCTATGAAATTTTACTTTGAAATGGAAGAAGGAATGAATTTAATTGACAATGGACTTCTTTATCTTTATTATAGTGTTATATATGGTGATTTTAGAAATAGCTTAGCAAAAAAGATTATTAATAGAGAACCTAAAATACTAGAAAAAGTTCCAGAAAAACTGGTGTTGATGACATTTGCTATTAAAGATGCATTTGAACTTGCATACAAACAAATTCCAGAAAATGTTGTAAATGATAAACTATTTAATTTTTCAATTGAATTTAATATTTGTGCAACAGATATTATGAAGCTTAATTTGTATTATGCATTGATTCCATTTACTAATTCTAGAAAGTTATTAAAATATGAAAAAATTGCAAATACTTACATTAAAGAAATTGTAGCGTTACTCAATGTTTATAACAAACCATTAGTTAATATTGTGCATCCTCAAACTAATGATGCTGAATATTTTAATTCATCTAATAAAAAAAAATAGTAAGTAAAAATTCTATTATTGATTCGTATTAGATAAAAATAAATATTTTTATCTAATCCTAATATTTGTTCATACAATGATAACATAATATTATTATAAATAAGTTGTAGGGACGAAACATCATAATAATTATATTATGATAAAATTTTATTATTTTATGATGATAATATACATAATAATATTAATCAAATTATATAGTTATAACAACTTTATAAATATAATTTATACGATATTAACTTACTAAAAATAAAATGGTAAAAAATTTTATAGAATTATTTTGATGTTCCCCCCGCCC
>JACCEB010395469.1_pt1 | contig 13477 bp, 13 predicted proteins | sample 7454761 | NCBI WGS metagenome assembly JACCEB01 (sample SAMN15323454, study PRJNA562643) | freshwater metagenome | isolation source: river surface water | place: USA:Blue River Watershed | collected 2017-08-18 | reverse complement strand
TATTTAATTCGTATGTCTTGCTAAATTTCTTGCACATGCAAACATATTCCCTTCTTTACAAGAAACCATGCTGCCATAACAAAATTCGGCAAACCCTTGTTGGTCATTAGGGATTGTCGTGCTAGGATTTGAATGAAATGGACGTAACGATTGTTCAAATACAAATTGTTCGCCTAAATCTTTGAATAATTTATCGGTAATATCTGGTTGGTCAGGATTCGCTTCTTTCACCAATTGTTTTGCTTGAGTTAAAATATCACTATTTACATTTGTATTGTAAGATGGTGCGGCGGGTTTTTTATTCACATTATAGTCATAATCGCTAATTAAAACATTGCTAAATGGATTTGCCGACGAAGGTTTCGCGAAAACATTGTCATTCATTGGTAAATCATTTTGAGCCAATACGTCGCTAGCTACATTTTCGAAATTTTCTAAATTTCTTTTTTCATTTTTTGTCATTTCATTTTGTTTATAATTATGCAATAAAAATATGGAGAAAAGTGTAATCGCAGAAACGATTAATAATCGAACACTTTTACTGAAAATAAATATAAAAATTGTAAGATAAATAACCATTCTAGATATAGCGTTTAATTTTTGTGAGTATGACATATTTTCAGTTGGAAAAAATTCGAAAAAATAGGGTTCTTTGAAAATAATGTTTGGATTATCGGTCCAAAATGGAATATTATCTTCTTCTTTTTTTTCACTCGACTCATATGAGCTATATTTGTTTTTTGTATCATTTTCATTGTCTACGATTTTTATATCTGTTTCTTCTATTTTAGACATTTATATATATTGTGTGCTATATATTTACTACGATTTTACTAAATAAATCTTTATTTAATAAAATAACTAAATGAATTATTTCATTTTACGTCAACCTCTTTTTTATGCATTTTTCATCCATTGTAAATGTCTCGCATTTGGTATCCTGTGGAACAATTTGTAAAATACATTTGGATTTTTCGCCATAGATTGGTTCGGTGCAACCTTTTTCTTTTTCTTTCTCTTTTTCCCTTTCCTCGTCATCTTTTATGATTTGTTGTTGTTCCTTCAATGATAATGCACATCTGGCTCTAAAATGTTCATATCTTTCTCTCACATCGGCATAAGATAGCCCGGATACTTTGCCCAACATTTTATTCACAACTTCGTGTAATTTATAAATATATAATGAAAAACTAGCTCGATTCTCCATCCATTTACGAGTTAACGGTAATTTTTTGAAATTCTTGGTTAAATTCTTTCTGCATTTACCACAGGGTAATACGTATTGCAAGTTTAATACGAATTCGCGATAATTGTTTTTATCGGCACAAGTGGGGTTTACTGGATAGTTAAAACTCATGGTGTGCAATAGATGCCATGTGCTAGGACCCCATACAGTAGTTAACATACCATCATTGCTTTGATAATCTTTTTTATTATATACTTTTCTTGTTTTTGTCGATTTGACATTTGATTTTGATTTTGTTTTAGTCATTTTGATAGGTATATCGTCTAATTTATGTAATATATATAATACGGATAAAATGTATTCTACCTAAATATTTAGCAATTCGTTTTACAAATCTATGAAATAATATTATAGTATAATATATTATATAAAGATGTCGAAATTTATAGATTTAATTTATAACAAGTATATCAAACGTTATGAAAACATTTTCATCATACTCATTGTATTGATTATTTTTATAATTGCTGGATATTATGGATACAAACAGTTTTACGCTAAATCGGCTGATGCCAAAATAAAAAAATTCAAGGATGTTTCGAACGCAAATACACGCGAACCAAATGCCGAATTATTCTTTTTCTACGTGGATTGGTGTCCTCATTGCAAAACCGCAAAACCAATTTGGATTGAATTTAAAGAGAAATACAATAACCAGGTGATTAACAATTATACAATTAAATGTAATGATGTCGATTGCAGTGATGAAAATGTCGCCACTACCGCGGAAACAATCAAACGATTCAAGATTGAAGGTTATCCAACGGTAAAAATGATGATAAAAGATAAACAATACGAATTTGACGCTAAAATATCATTGAGTTCTTTGAAAAAATTTGTGGAAGATACTACGGCAGCTGAATAGACCCTAAATATTCGATACATTGGTTTATTCCTAAATCTATCATCTCTACCCGTTTTTCTCTAGATGATGCAAATTCAAATATAGCATAGAGACCCATCTTCACCGTATTTATTTTTATTTCGTATTTTAAATGTTCATGTGTATAAACATTCAAAATATTCAATACAATTTTGTTCAATAGAGCAAATATATAATCAAATAAGGTGGATTCTTCTTGAATATGTAAGGTATGAATCTTATCCATCTCTTGACATATGCCAAATATTTCATTCACATTTTTACCGTGGCGGATGCATTCGCTCATTGGATAATTTAACAAGAATCCCCCGTCCAAATAGCATTTGGAATCTTTTAATAGAGGAGAAAATAATAATGGAACGCAACTCGACGCATATACTGCATCAATGACCCGCCAATCCGGATAATCTGTATGGCATATGTCAATGAGTTTGAATGTATTTAATTCGGTAGCAAAAATGTGTATATCGATGTGGGTTAATTCATACAATTCTTTTAAAGTAATATTAATATCTATGTTTTTTGAGAGGAAAAGGGGTTCAAAAATTTCTTCAAATATTTTTATATTTAATATTCCTCTTGATTCGATGGATTGTATAATAGAATACATGGTAAAATTTATAACATTATGCCAGGGTCGTTTAATAATATAATCATCTAATACTGTCCAATCGAAATTTAGGGAGATGAATACGGCCAATAGTGAACCGACCGACGTCCCATATATACTTTCTATGTTTTCAATTGACCACATTCCTCGTTTGTTACTCTCTTTCAATACTCCATAATGGGAAAACCCGATAATTCCTCCTCCCGAAATGACGATATGTTTGATGATATCCACCGGTTCTGCTTCATTTTGTATATTGTTATCCATTGTTGGTATAAATACAACTAAATTGTTTATTAGTTTTTATATTGAAAATATTTTTCCATATAATATATAGACATGTCGTGTTTTTTATTTTCAGACGAAGATGATAATTTACAACGAATAAATATTGATGATTTATATGACACAAATCAAAAAAGGGATTTGAAGCAAATCGCGATATTCAATAAAATATTAAATCGTATACATAAACGTATTACCTATACGGGGCGTAGTAAGAAGAATGATAAACATATATGGTTTACTGTTCCAGAATACATTTTCGGCGAACCGGTATATGACAAAGGTGAATGCATCTCTTATTTGGTAGTTAAATTAGAGGAAAACGGATTTTATATTCGGTATATTCATCCAAATACGCTTTTTGTTTCTTGGCAAAATTGGATACCATCCTATGTGCGTAATGAAATTAAAAAGAAAACGGGCAATGTCATTGATGAGCATGGTAATATTGTTAGTAAAAAAGAGGTAGAAGAAGATGATATAAATGCAAGTTTATATAACAATGAGAAAAACAATGCTACCGGCAAAGACCAAAAACAATATACGCCAATTAATCAATACAAACCCTCTGGCAATTTAGTGTATAAACCAGAATTATTTGAGAGAATAGAGAAAAAAATATCGTAGATCTTGCCATTTTGCCATTTTACAAATTATATCTTTTTTCATCTAACAAAGATATAATTATTTATGTATTCTAACACGTCCTGATTTGTTTACTCTTCTTTTTGTTTGTCTTCTTTTTGTTTGTCTAGAACGTTTTTGTTTTTTGGTAAACCGTTTTTGTTTTTTGGTGTATCGTTTTGCTTTTTTTGCACCTCCACTATTGGTTGCAGCTGATTTTTCAACGGGTAATATTTTTGTATTATCAACTGGTACAACTTCTGCAACTTGTACATCATTTGGTTGGTTTCCATCATTAGTTGCTTGGTTTCCATCATTAGTTGCTTGGTTTCCATCATTAGTTGCTTGGTTTCCATCATTAGTTGCTTGGTTTCCATCATTAGTTGCTTGGTTTCCATCATTTGGTTGGGTTCCATCATTTGGTTTTACAACTTCTGCAACTGGTACTACTACTGCCTCTGCCTCTGCAGGTGCACTTGCTTCAAATTCATCGCCTCCCTTTTCTGCAATTTCTCCAGGCACCGGTTCTGCAGAAATATCTTTACCCGTATTCTCTTTGTATTTATCAATTATAAATTCTTTAATTTCGGCTTTCATAGATTCAGTAATAGTACCTATATTTGTTTCATCTACCTTTTCAAATTCATTTATATTATTCTCAGCCAACACCTTATCTAATGCTGATTCAAATATATCTTTGATTTCGGGAGAACCATGTTTCAATATCGAAATAAATCCTTGTTTCGCAATTTCTTTTTCTTGAGTCAATTGTTCAAGATTTGCTTCCATAATCGTATTTATGTATTTGAAAATCATTTCTCTACCTTCTTCACTCATTAAATGAGCACGAAATACTTCCAATATTTTGTCATATATTTCTTGTTTGACTACAGCTGGTTCTTTAGTAACGTCACTGAATTGTTCATTAATTTTATCGACCGTTAATTGTGCACCTTCTTTGTAAAACCCTTTCAATAAATCAACGGTAAATATACCTTTTAACATTGCCAATAAATTATCGTCAATTAATGGACAACAATCTGTATGTTTTGAACCGGTACCGTCACCAGGTCCAAGACCTGATACTGGGCTAGCAAATGATGTATTTGTCGCACTTGCTAATGCATCAACACCCGTTTTTGCAACAGACATTAGTGCAGATGCACCATTTGCAATTTCTGCTGCTTTTGCCGATAGACCGGCTTTACCTTTGACCATTGCGTCGGTTAATGGATTTCCACCAACTTTTACATCTAGTTCTTGAGCTTGCACTTGAGCTTCGGCTTGCACTTGACCTTCTCCTTCTGTTTGACCTTCTCCTTCTGTTTGACCTTCTCCTTCTGTTTCCTGTTTCTTTGTTACGTCTACTTCTACTCCAGTAATGTCCCCCACAATTAGTTTTGATATCTTCGACTGACCAACCGATTTCGTTTTATATGGCAATTCTATTTTTTCGTCTTTTCCTTCTTCTTCTTCTTTTCCTTCTTCTTTTCCTTCTTCTTTTTTTTCTTCTTCCTTTCCCCCATTGCTCTGTAGCTTTTTTAATTTAGTAACACTCTCCAATATAACCTCTTTTAATACATCGTCCTTCTCTAAATATTTCTTGACCAGCAATAAATTTACATTTTCGCTTTTAAAAATCGTTTGAAAAGGATTCGCCATTTTATCCAAAATCGTTTTAAGAATTAATTGTTTTTGCTCTTTCGTATCTTCAGCATCCAATTGTTTTTTCAAATAATTTTCGACAATTTCAATGATTTCCTTTCGGGGATATTTCTCGATATCTTCTTGATTTTTGTAAATAGTATCACAGAATTTTTCAGCGATTTCGGTTGCAGCCATTTTATAATATTTGTTGGGCAATGCAAATATAATTATTTTTATAATCCGTTTTACTTGTTCCTCCATTCGTTATCTATATTATTCGTATAAATTATTTTACAAAATTGAATAAATACTATTCTTCATTGTAGAATAGTATTTACCTTGTCCAATATGATTGAATGTTCAAAAACAATTACGATAAAAAAACCAAAAAAAAATGTTACGAATAATGTAAATACAAATATGCATTCTGCCGAATATTCATATGAAGTAGAATCGAATAACGTAAATATCCTAAATAATTCAAAAATGAATTCGAAAACAAAAAAAAAGAAGAAAATATTTTCAAATAGTGAAAAATCAAAATTATGGAATATATTTGATTTAGATAAACAATCTTTAGTCGAAGATGATGATAAACATATCGAATGTGTATATGAAAGTGGCACATGTCACTTGTGTAAATCGGTATTAATCATTATGGAAGACGGTTTCCCTACCTGCACAAATGGAGATTGTTCTATCATATACAGAAATACATTAGATTATTCACCCGAATGGCGATTTTATGGTGCGGATGACAAAAACGCGAATGACCCTACACGCTGTGGCAATCCCATCAATCCGTTATTAGTAGAATCTTCATATGGTTGTAAGGTCTTGTGCAATACATCATCTTCCTATGAAATGAAGAAAATACGTAAATGGACGGAATGGCAATCGATGCCCCATAAAGAAAAATCCTTATACGATGAATTTCAGTTTATTACGATTATGGCACAAAATGCAGGAATTCCTAAAATATTTATAGATACTGCAATGACCATTCATAAGGATATATCTGAACAGAAGATGTTTAGGGGATTGAATCGGGATGGCATAAAGGCGGCGTCTATCTACATTTCATGCCGATTGAATGGTTGTCCTCGAACCTCCCATGAAATTGCCGAAATATTTAAATTGGATAAAACGAGCGCGACGAATGGATGTTCTATGGCGGTGAATATATTACATAATATTGAACGTAATGTAGAACCTTCGCAACAAACGGATTTATGTTCTACTACGCCCAGCTCATTTATAGAACGTTTTTGCAGTAGATTGAATATTAATAATGAATTGACTTTGTTATCTAAATTTATTGCAAAAAAAGTGGAATCACAAAATATTATATTGGACAATACGCCACACTCAATTGCAGCGGGTATTATATATTTTATATCACAAAATTGTAATTTGAATATAAGTAAAAATGATGTGAAACAGATTTGTGGGGTGAGTGAAGTGACTATAAATAAATGTTTTAAAAAATTGGATTTGTTGAAGAATAATCTAATACCAAGTTGTATTTTAGAAAAGTATATCTAGGTGATTTTGTAATCATTTAGGATTTTTTCTATTTTTTTATTGTTTTAATATATATATTAATGGAAAATCCAGAAGAAGTTGTTGTTCCAGAACCAGAACCAGTTGTCGAAGAAGCAGTAGTCACAGAACCAGAACCAGCACCAGTAGAAGAAGAACCAGCACCAGTACCAGTAGAGGAACCAGCACCAGCACCAGTAGAAGAACCAGTACCAGTAGAGGAACCAGTAGAGGAAGAAGCACCAGTAGAAGAACAAGCACCAGTAGAGGAACAAGCACCAGTAGAGGAACAATCACCAGTAGAAGAAGAACCAGCACAAGTAGAAGAAGAACCAGCACAAGTAGAAGAAGAGCAAGCACCGGTTCAAGAAGAAGCACCAGTAGAGGAGCAAGCACCAGTAGAGGAGCAAGCACCAGTAGAGGAGCAAGCGCCAGTAGAGGAGCAAGCGCCAGTAGAGGAGCAAGCACCAGTAGAGGAGCAAGCGCCAGTAGAGGAGCAAGCGCCAGTAGAGGAGCAAGCACCGGTTCAAGAAGAACAATCACCGGTTCAAGAACCAGCACCAGTAGAGGAGCAAGCACCAGTAGAGGAGCAAGCACCAGTAGAAGAACAAGCACCAGTAGAGGAACAAGCGCCAGTAGAGGAACAAGCACCAGTAGAAGAAGAACCAGTAGAGGAGGAAGCACCAGTCCAAGAGGAAGTAGTCCCAGAACCAGCAACAGAAGAAAACATCACCATAGAAATAGTAGAAAACGAATCCACCAATGTCGTCCCAAAAATAATATTTATCGTTCCATATAGAGACAGAGCCGAACATCGCAAACAATTCTTAGAAAAAATGAACGAAATATTAGAAGATTATCCAAAACATTTTTATAAAATAATATTTGCACATCAAAACGACACTCGCGAATTCAATCGTGGAGCAATGAAAAATATTGGTTTCTTGTATGCAAAACATAAATATCCAAATCATTATAAATCAATCTCCTTTGTATTTAATGACGTCGATACAATGCCCGTGAAAAAAGGATTATTAAATTACGAAACCACTATAGGAAATATCAAACATTTTTACGGTTTTGATTATGCTCTAGGTGGAATCATATCAATTACTGGATACGATTTCGAAAAAGTAAATGGTTTTCCTAATTTTTGGGCATGGGGATTCGAAGACAATTTATTACAAAAACGTGTCGCAAATGCCGGTATAAATATTGATAGAAGTGTGTTTTTTCCATGGAAAAACCCAAATATTACCCAACTATTTGATGGATTAGAACGAACTGTCAACCGAAAAGAATTTGATAGATATCTTCAATACACTTCAGAGGGTTTAAATACTATTTATAATATTAGCACTAATTTCGACGAAGAAAACATGTTTTTGAATATCAATAATTTTGTAACTAATTTTGCCGAGGTCCCTAGTGCAAGGTCAACCTATGATTTAAGAAATGGACCTAAACCATTTGATATCAAAATCGGTCCTCTATTCAATGCACCCATCCGTAGCGGAAGAAGGTCATCCATGCAAATGTTTAGGTAAATGTATCATGCATTTCGATAATCTTGTAAGTAATACCTACTTCGGTTTTGTTCTCCCATATTCCAGATATTTTCAATATATATTTCACTCGTTCATTTAATTGTGACGGCTCTCTATATATTTTAAAAAAACCACTATACAATTGATTGGTCAATGCTAAATTCATTTTCTTATTAATATTATAAAAATATTTATAATAATGTATGATTTTTTCCTCAAGTTGAGAAAATTCTTTAATATATTCTAAATTAGCCGGTTCATATGGATAAAAATGTATATTACGATTGTTATAGGTAACCGGTCCGTTTTTAAATTCTAGAGGAAAGTCAAAATATATACCATTCATTGTTAATAATTCATCCGAGTATACTATTTTAGTAAATATTCCATCAATCACAATATTTTTCTTTTTTTCAAACAAATGTATTTTTTCTATATTAAAATCCTTTATATCAAATATGAAATTCATGTTACATAGATTATCATTATCTGTTTATTTCATTTTACACATGTATATATTCTTTTTCCTTTTTACTTTTCCCTTTCAACTTTTCAACATATTATTTAGCATTCAAATATATATTTGTCCAATAATAAATAAATATATATTATATAGTTATATACGTATAATGTCAGCAAAATTAAATATGAATCAAACCAGAAATTATTCTTGGAAAGGAAAAACATTTAATCAAATCACTTCTGCCATTCAAAAAAATAAATTGACTTTGGCAAGTACTGAAGGAAATGCATTATTTAATGCTCGACCATTAGCATTGTATCGTAGAGAATCCGCGACTGTTGCATTAACTGTCGGTAATCCACGTATATCCATTCGAATTGACGAAATAAACCGACCAAATGGATACAATATTGCCAATGGAACATACGACTGTAGTTTCAATATTACGAATATTATTACCAACAAAGATATGGATATAACTACAAATAAATCACAGAATGGAACATGCACCAATACAAATCCTTGTATGAACGATGCATACAATGCAAGACGTCGTTTAAGAAGCGGCGGAATGATTAAAAAAAATTCAGCAGCCACCGGAACAAATTATGAACCATATTATACATCTACGAAACAATTATTAGAGAGTCGAAATAAATCATTCGCCCAAAATCAATATCACTATATTCGACAAGGTGATTCATCTGCAAAACCAGGTGATAATAGTTCAAGTAATAATGTATATTCTGCAAATACGATTAGTAAATGTAGTAAAGTTCATATTACAGAAGATTTAGGAAATAATACATTCGAATACCAATGGTTTGACGGAGAATATTATACCGTTACTATCGCGGATGGTTATTATGATTTAGATGAACTGAATGGTCAATTCAAATTGACAATGTCATCGAATAAACATTATCTAGAGTATAATGCTACTGGTTCAAAAGTATTCTTAATGAATATTGCATATAATACCAGCACTAAAACAATCGCGTTACAATCATATGCATATAATACATCGACCTATAGCACTAGCACATACAGTTATCCGTCCGGTAATGATTGGTCAACCTATGTTTCAGCTTCAGATAGCACATCTAAATCAATTGTTCCAGTATTCTATATTTTAGATAATGCATTCCAAAATGTCATTGGTATTTCTACCGGTAAATATCCATCGACCGTATTGACATTGAATGGTAGCAGCAAGACAATACAAAATAATGGAAGTAGCGATTATCCATACACGAGTGACCAAATATCATATTCTACTTCTACACCTCAATTATTACCAATGTATTCAGTTGTTTATTATAAACCAAATAACTCGCAATATGCTCAACAAGGCGCGGTGTCAGCAAGTTCATTAATTACTAGATTGAAATACAATACTATTACCGACAACGCATATAAATATCAAGTCGCGTACGGTAAAGCTGTAGGTAATGCACTCGCGTACGGTGTTCCTGAAGGAGGATATACAATTAAGGACAAAATCGGCTATCCAATCAAAAAGACCCCTACTTTTTCAAAATATAGTGACGGATTCAAAACATGTTATGCTACTAAAATTTCGAATATTATTTAGAGCATTGTATTGGTTATTCTAGAATATATGATACGTGAAAATATCATATATTTTATTTTTAAAATTCGGGTTCGTGTTTTTTAAATAAACATCCCTGTTTCGATAAATTTGGTATGGATATGATTTCTTCTGGGTCTTGCACCGAACAATTCAATAACCATATTTTTATGATACAAAAGTTTTTTTTAGGGGAAATAGTAATTCCATTCACTAAACTGTGATACTCCCTCTTTACAAATAAAGTTTCTCCACACATTGCATAAAATAAGGACCGCCATACATTATGGACTTGTTTGTTTAATACTTTAAACGAAAAACATCCGCCATTTCTATTTTTGGGGTCTTCCCACATAGGCGTAATTCCGTCTCTCATTGCAAATAACATACAATGTTTTACGATAGATTCTGGTATGTTATCATTTAGAGCTATTAATTTTTCAACACTATCAATTTCATTCATAATTATTTTATAACTTGATAAATCCCAATTCTTATCGTGTGGTAAATGGTAATATAAATTCCATTTACCAAGCAGTGTATGCTGCTGTGTGCACGGAATTTCCGTAATAATTTGATTTACTAACTCATTCGGTTGTAAATCAAATGTATTCATATGAATACTATATTATAGTTATGTGAAAATCTTTATGTTGTTTTTATTTTATTTTGTCTCATTTCATTTTGTCTCATTTCATTTTGTCTCATTTCATTGTGTACCCTCTATTATTCATCATGTTCATTTCCAAATGTCACAATCTTATATTCATCCGGTTTTAATAAAATATATTGATTTTTATTTAAAGTAATTTGGTTCACGTCGCTATCTATAATATTCACTAAATAATCATCGGTAAATATATACGGTAAACATTGATGCATTAAATACCGTTGTATAAATAATTTCGATAAAATTTCATTACCGTCATAATACCATTTTTCATCTAATTCGATTTGTATGGGTTCACTCATGGCCGGATGAGTATATTCAATTGAAATAAATGATACCGATGATTTATACGCAGTCAATTTGATATCGTCATTCACATACTCATTGTATATATTACATATATACATTTGGTCGGTTTTCATCGTAAAAAATACGTCCATATGGTCATCTTCAATTAAATCTATGAAATCTTCGTCTACATATTCTTCTACAAAATTCTTATATTTTTCAGCCAATCCCTGCAAATTATCCGGAATTATATAAGAATAATCATTCAGCATTTCTTCATCGCCATTCATCATGAAGACGTTTATCCACGGTAATTTTTCTGGTTCCGTTTTAATATTGTGCATTGATTTATATAATCTGCGCAAATACTCAGTAATATAACTAATGATTCGATTGTCATTATATTTACGTTTTATATTTGCCAAAAAAATACTATACAGTAAAAATATTTTTACACAAATGACCTCAAATTTTATATCTGGAACCGCTATGTTGATTGCGGTAAATAACAATATACCTCCCATAAATGCATTGATTAAATTCATTGAGTATTCTATGAAGACATTACATCAAATATGTTTATATTATTTTGTATTACTATATTTTGACTTAGAAAGTATTTCATATATATTATATATACTATATTATACTTTTATACTTATGAAATACGAAAAAGGACTCTTTATTTTTCATCGGGATTTACGGACCGTTGATAATACTTCTCTTTTAGCGGCAAATGCCCAATGCAATGAACTCATTACCTGTTTCATATTCACCCCCGAACAAGTTGGAAAAGGTAACGAATACCGCTCCAACAATGCCATACAGTTCATGATTGAATCTTTATTTGATTTGTCCAAACAGATTCGAGACATCGGCGGTGAACTCGTGTTTTTTTACGGTGAAACCCATTCCATTGTGAAAAAGTTAATCAAGGACGACAACATTGATGCCGTATTTTTCAATTGTGACTATTCTCCCTATGCTCAAATGAGAGATGATGAAGTGGAACGTGTTTGCAAAAAAATGGATGTAAAATGTTTGCAATATCATGATTATTATTTATATGAACCCGGTGCAATCCTGGTAGGTGGAAAAAATGCATATAAAAAATTCACACCATTCTACGAAAAAGTATTGCCAATCGCGGTTGACAAACCGGATAAATCTCGTATAAATACCATCGTAAAATATGACGGACCAAATTCGAATAGAATATCATTAAACAAAGCGGTCGAATTATTTATACGCGGAAACCCGAACGCATCGATACATGTCCATGGTGGAAGGGTCGAAGCAATAAAACAATTAAAAACCACCATCAAAGAACAACGGAATTATGGGAATACACGCGATATATTAAATATTCCCACGAGTGGTCTCTCGGCGGCAATCAAATTCGGTTGTTTATCGGTGAGAGAAGTATATCATACCTTCCGCTCTAAATTTGGTGTAAAATCTGATATTTTGCGACAACTCATCTGGCGTGATTTTTATGCACATGTCTTATATGCATATCCCGAAGTATTGGCACATTCTTACCAACCGGCGTTTCGTAAGATTCGATGGCGAAATAGCGAGAGTGATTTTGAAGCATGGAAAAAGGGCGAAACCGGATTTCCGCTCGTAGATGCGTGTATGCGCCAACTAAATATTACGGGTTATATGCATAATCGCGGAAGAATGGTGGTGGCCAATTTTTTGATAAAAACCCTTTTATTGGATTGGCATTTAGGAGAAAGATATTTTGCCCAAAAATTGGTGGATTATGACCCGGCCTCGAATAATGGTAATTGGCAAGGCATTTCGGGTACGGGGGTTGATATGAAACCATATTATAGAGATATGAATCCTTGGATACAATCGGCGAAATTTGATAAGGATGCTGAATATATAAAACGGTGGGTTCCCGAATTAAAGGATGTTGATGCTAGAGATATACACCAATGGGCGGAAATGTGCAAAGACCCTAAATACAAACAAATTAAATATCGAAAACCGATGGTAGATTATAATGAACAAAAAGAAAAAATGATGGAATTATACCAAAAATATGTTTAGATTATATATAGGAATGAATA
>JACCEB010391372.1_pt1 | contig 13485 bp, 10 predicted proteins | sample 7454761 | NCBI WGS metagenome assembly JACCEB01 (sample SAMN15323454, study PRJNA562643) | freshwater metagenome | isolation source: river surface water | place: USA:Blue River Watershed | collected 2017-08-18 | reverse complement strand
CACAGCCATGTTCGCTAACCTGCCAACTTAGTTGTAGACCCAGCTTATTACACTCATCGAGACTTAGCCAATCGGTTACATTTGAAATACTAATAAAGTCGTATGTATGGATACTAGGCAGGGAGTCAAAGTGTGTAATAATATCCCTAACCACAAACGGTACTTTATGCCAATTACGCACTACGCTGTCAAACAAGGCGAAGAACTCCGGACGGTTATCCGGATTGTATTTTTTGTTTTTTAACAGTTCATAGAAATATGACGATTTATCCATTGATTCACAACGCTCAGCGAAATGGCGGCTATAAGATTCGAAAGTGTTATGTTCGGCGTCTCCAATATATTTAACAGCGGTCTCCGTAAAGTGATTGGTCAGGTTATCCAGCGAAAAGTGTTCATTCCACTTGCCATCCTGGAATGACTGATAGAACAAGTTTTCGAACACCGAACCATAGTATCCATCTAGCCGACCAGCTGAGATATCAGCAAACTTCCGCTTAATGAGTTCTATTTGTGCGGCATTGAAGTCCAGACAGGTAACGCTATCCAGTGTATCCCCAAATTTGGCCAGGATGTGGAATAGGACTTCGCCGCCTGAGCTAACAAGCAGGATACGTTTAACCGGTTTGCCATTGATGGTTTGGATATCTTGGATACACTGGTCTTCTATGGCGGGGTCTTCCCAATGATAGCCGAATTTTGCGATTTGTGGCTCCGGTCGGCAATTCTGTAAGTAGCTACGAGCGTAATATGTATCGAATAGTTCGATAACTATTTGCCGACCACGACCCAATGCCGTTTCCACTCGGTCCTGGTCATATTTGGAAAGCAGGCTAAACAGGTCGGTATAGTGTTTGACATCTAGTAACTCATGTTCCGCATAATGGATATTGGTGTATTTGTCATTTGCTTTTAGGTAATCGACAATAACCGTTGAAATTCGCTGATAATAGTATTCTACGTATCCTAGTGCGGCGATACAGGTTGGTAGGTCGGGTTCGTTGAGTATCCGGTCAAGTGTGTCGTTAAATGCTTGTGCTGCCTGGTCTGGCGTGTGAATCACTTGGCCACCAATGCTTTCCATGAATTTGGTAAACGTTTCTACATGGCTGAAATGCCCGGCCTCAAACCCGTGTTCTTCGAAAAGGTTTTCTAGGATTAGTTTGCGGTCTTGATGGCTAGAGAGTCTGTATAGGAGTTTACCAAGGATTTGGCTCCAATAGTTGACACATGTGACAAATGCTTGTTGCGACTTAATAAAGTCCAAGATGGGGATAGTGTTATTTTTGAGTCCGGATAGGAATATATTACGCTTGATAAACACCGGATTTTCACGTTCGGCTAAATTGGTGATAAAGGTTTGTATATAGTCTGTCATTTTTATTATGATATGTTTTATGGATTAGTGTGATGGCTTATCTGTCGTATATGTTATCTATTTCCAAGTTGAATAATTGCAAAAAAACAAAATTAGTCTTGATAGAGCACCAGATTTAGCACCCATTTACTTTGGCCATATGACCAATGTATGTCATTAATGTGTCGGATTCGTAATCGAGCTTGAAAAATACGGGGTCATGGTCCCGTGGCTTTGCATTTTCATGGAATAGGTCAATTAGACCCAATGCATTGTCTTCGGTGTCACATCCCGATAAAATGATATTTTCTATTTTAGCTGCATGAACGTCAGATAGTTCTTCCCATGCATCCACTGACTCTATGGAATTCCGCTTCATATAACTCTTAACTGCCGGTATTTCATTAAAAGTTATGAATTGGTTACCGGCTTTCCACATGTTAACTAGTTCCTTAATTGCGTTAACCGGGCAATCTGATTTAGTATTCTTGTATCCAATTATGTGATAATCATCGCTATGAATTTGGATGATATGATAAACGTTATTTGTGTTTGCCATGGTGAATTTAGTCATATGGGTTAATATTGTAAACGTGCAAAAACAATTTTTAAACCACCTTTGTTTTATTTGCTTAGGGCTTTTATCTCTGTATTCATTAAAACCAGTTACCAAGTGGGATATACGTAATGAGTTCTACACCATCTAGCCAAGCACGCGGGCTAGGAAACCGGAGTGCCAATTTCGTCCGCCGGATTACACAGACACCACAACGGCTAGACACTGGCGGACTATCCCGGACAGACAAACTCAAACTAGCCAATAAACTATCTAATGACAATATCGATTTATTTATGCTGGTATATGCCTATTTTATCTTTCTAGCCGCTATCATTGTCATAGTTTTCTTGTATAGGTATAAAGAGGAGTCACCGCATAGATTTTCGGGGGATATCGGGGATTCATCATCCCTTTGGATGCGATTTGTAAATTGGCTATTCAAAACCCCGAATAACGGCACCCACCCCGCATGTGATAAAGGTCGTCCAGCCATTGTACACAACTTCCAACCTACATGCGAAGAGGCTAACCGGATGTTTTTGATGGGTACTAAAGGGGACGGGATGTGTTAAACAGAATAAGATTAATACCTGTTTATTTTTATAAAGTTTATTACGTTTAGGTATGTTCGCTAAACTATACGAAAACCGTAGTACCATCCTTGCTAATATCTGGTCCCTAGTTGACCGTAATAAATTCATCCTAGGGGCTCTAGCCGTGCTCATCTGTCTTCTGGTCATCTATGCTATTTTGCGGATAGCTGAGTACCGTACACGGAATGGGGATTCCGGTGACACGGTGGACACACAAGTCGCACGGCTAGAGGCTTTCACCACTAATCTGGAACCCACTTATACCAAACCTAGAAATTTCGCAGCTCCCGACCTGGAAATCCGGTTTCTCCAACCAGGCATTCCGGAATATACCAACCTCATAGCTTACTTAGACCGGGAATACTTACCCAAACTGAATTCTGTTAATATACAGGCGAGAGGTCAAGCAACATTCCCCCAAATCCGGGCACAGTATCTAGGCGGAGGACAGGCAGCTAACTCGGGGCTATGTGAACAAGTAACAGAAGATGAACAATCCCGGGTACATGAATTAATTACGGATGAGGTTCTAGCCAAGCTCGATAACCAAAATGCCCAAAATAAAAAAATGTCGGCCTACCTACGTAAGTGGCTTTCCAAGGTATGGATTGCGAAGGGTCGTCCATGGCTAGAGGCAGGTATGCCGCATACACACGGACCATGTATTATCATGTCACACGAATGGCTCACGTCACCAACTCCCGGAACCCTAATCCATGAGTTAATGCATGTACACCAGCGGATGAACCCAGCGGATTTCGAGTCATTATATACCAAATGGGGATTCCAACGTGCGGATGGTATGATTTCCGGGTTGGAGGCTAAATATCCGCTATACCGTGTAAACCCAGATGGTCTGGACCCGAATTGGATATGGACTGACCCCAGCACTGGTCGAGTGTATTGGATAGCTTCTCTGTTTAATAGTGTGGACCCGGATAGTCTTAAAGATACACAATACTTGGCATTTCCACTGGCCGGGGACTCCATGCGCTATACGGGAAGCGAACCTATCCCTCTAGCCAAGTTTACCGAGTTCCAAAATATGTTCGGAATCCAGCATAATAACTATCACCCGAATGAAATCGCGGCGGAATATGCCGACCATCTCCTCCGCGAATTATTGAACTTAAAGCCGGCTGCCGTCGACACGCCAGGATATCGGATATTCCGTGAATGGTTCTTCAATTTATAAAATGTCTTTCCAGACATAATAAAAAAAATGATTTAGGATTAGGTTAAGGATTAAATGAAAATTATTTAGAGGATTGGTAAAAATGTACGACGAACTTGACACACAAATATATACAACAGCAATCTTTGTATGTCCAAAGTTATGGCCGGATTATTATGAACGACATGAAATTGATGGCCAAATTAGCTTTGGTATTAAAAATCGTGTATCTGATGATGCTAGGAATATAACTATTGCAGAGTTATGTATTAGATTTACAGAAGAAAGCGATGGCTAGATACCGGAGACAGTGCACCATCTGGCGCCTTAAGTTCATTAATTGGGCACAGGAGACCATCCTTTCGGGGTTTTATGTATTATTTCGGCTGGGCGCTTACTATCCCCGGCTGTTACTTTTTTGATTATGAAGTGATATTCGCCACCAAAGTTGTAATCCAGGTTTTCGGTTAGACATGCGGCTAGACGGTCTGGGAGTTCCAGACTAGGTAGGATGGCTAGAAGGTCCTTAGCGAATCCCGCAGGTGCCCGGTTAATGACTTCATATGACGCCAGATGGTGAATATAGTCTAATTCATCGGATAGCTTGCCTCCAGGACCGGGATTAGCAACGTGCCATGTTGCATGTTTCGCTTTACTAGTCTTGTCTTGAAGTGGTTCCAAGTATTTACGGAAAATAGTTATGAGGTCTGAGAACTTTGCTTGATGCTTGGCTAGATGGTCAGCTGGTAAGATAATAGTAAGTAATTTAATAAACCGCCGGATATCTAATCCAGTAAATATAGGGGAATAGGGTAGTTGATTAGCGCGGAAATAGTCTAATACACGGTTATTCATAAAGTACTCATCCACTCCATATGGGAACTGTTGGTAATGGTCATGGTGTATGTGTATATCCGAGTTAGGATGGGTGTCTAGCCAAGCGCGGAAGTCTGGCTCTGTATTCCGTAAAAGACAATCCCGGAAAAAGGGGTCCAGTAAGGTGGAGGCTGGAAGGGTGAACCCTGGGCCAACACGCTTGTTCATGAAAATGAAGGACGCAATGAGACTGTATTTAGCACTGGAACTAACACGGGGCATCAGGCTGTAGCAATAGGCAGACCGGAATGCGAAATTCAGTCTGGTAGTGCCGGCGCGTAAGCGGATACAGTCGTTAATCATACGCCGGAGTTGGAAATTCATTGTATCGTCTATGTCTAGGCAAACCACCGTATCCGCTGTATGGAGGGGCAGGTCGAAAAATGGGAGGAATCTAAGGAGTGTGCCGAGGTATCCGTAGTGGAAGCGGGTTTCCGGGTCGATGAAATCCGGCATATAGTATTTATAGAGCTCCACATATGGGTCAGTGGCATACTTGGCTAGAAGGTCATCAATGGAATTATGGTCACAATAGATACGAAACCGGTTTGTAGGATAGTATTTCTTACACTCCATGATTAATTGGTCTAGCCCTACAAGGTAGTTCTTGATGTTTTCCAGTGCTTGGATGCTTGTATCGGTGGGTGGCCGGTACATTTTGAAATAGGTCGCTGTGAATATATTGCGAAATTCCGGTTTAGGCGGAGTAGGACGGCTAGACTGTTTTTTGGTACGTTTCTGTGTGCCACTTAGTGGGTTGTTTGTGGCGAATATCGGAATATCGGATTTGTATGCCAGTGGGTCGCTTGTATGGCGATAGATGGTCCAGTGACAAGGGACTCCGCCAAAGTATTCAGTGTTAAATTCAATGTTATGTTGCATGTTAATGGATGGCGGTGTTTTACTATCCAGTGAATATTTTTTAGTCAGCATGTAATAAATAAGCGAAAACCGGATATGCGCTTGGCTAGACACCCAACTAAGACTAAGAAAGCTACACTTAGAAAATCACATACACATGCACATGTCCAGTACATCGGTGGCCATACTAGTATCTCCCCATCTATACTCGAAGGTATCCAGTACATGCATGGGTTAGGGGCCAATGCCATTCAAATATTCGCCGGGTCAAATGCCTCAGCCAGTCTGAAAACTAAACAAGTGGTTAGCGCAGGCGCCGCACAAGAAATCCGTTCCTACATCCAGCGATTCGGACTATATGTTGTTATCCATGCCATTTATATGCTCAATTTCTGTCAATATGGACCATCTAGCCGCCGTATAAAGTATATGCATGACAACCTGAAATATGACCTGGAACTCGCTCAACGGATAGGTGCCCGGGCGGTGGTAATTCATATGGGATTCCATTTAGGTCTGGACCGGCAAATCGCATATTCCAACTTGGTAGATAACGTGATTCATATCCTTAGCGAAACTCAGGTCAGTGCACCGGATGTTGAATTGTTATTGGAGGTGTCAGCTGGTGCAGGGACACAGATAGGAGTGGGTCTAGCCGAGCTTACCGACATCATAACCTTGTTTGTAAACCGAGTAGGTAATAAATCCCGGCTAATGGATAGGTTGGGTGTCTGCTTGGATACCCAGCATATGTTTTCTGCTGGAATAGATATTAGGGGAGAAGGAGGGCTAGACACTGTTATTAAGTATTTTGCGGAACATATAAATATTGGACTAATCCGGCTTATCCATCTTAATGACAGTGCTGTTAAACTCGGGGCACATCGGGATATGCATGCCGGTTTGGGAGAAGGCCATCTATTTGGTGGTCCGGACGGTATTGCCATCCTGAAAAATATAGTTCTAAATGCCCGGAAATACCGTATTCCCCTAATCCTAGAAACGCATGGTGCTGGAGCGGGAACTGGGTCTAGCCATCTATCTGAATCAGAAAAGCCAGAACATACCGCATATTCAACTGAGATTGGTATATTACGCGCGATATCCAACGGCGAACCAGTTTCTCGTCTGGTACCTAGTCGAGCTGCTAGCCTGCCAAAAATGAGCAAGAAACAGCGCGCCGAAGTTCGGGCTAACGGGGGACCCCAGCCGGCAAACTGGCCTTTATTGGCTAAATTCCGGAAACTTCGCGCATACTATACTGATGTAGACCGGGATAAGATTAGGGCGCTAGCATATGGCAAGGCATTGATGGCATTACAGGCATATCCTGACCCTATCACAGGGGGTCAGCAGGTTGCACATTTGCCAGGAATTGGTAAGAAGATGGCCGATAAGATAGATGAGTTCATCAAGACCGGAACTATGAAAATATTCCAGGACCAGCAAATAGATACTCGGATGGCGGAATGGGAGAAACAGATAGCTACACGGCTAGATAGCATATTGGGATTTGGTCCTGTCCGAGTCCGGGGTCTAGCCAAGCAGGGAATCCATACCGTTAGCGAATTGCGTTCGGCAGTTAAGACCGGGAAGGTTAAACTTAGTGAAATGGAATCAGTCGGTCTGGAATACCATGATGACCTACAGAAAAAGGTTCCACGGACGGAAACCGATGATATATTCAAGAAAATTACGTCACTGCCCGGGATAAAGGGTCTATCCAAGCGCGAAGGACTCGAAATGGAACTAGCAGGAAGTTATCCCAGCGGTCGCCTAGAAAGCAAGGATATTGATTTGTTGATATTCACTGATAAATACACTGACCCTGCAAAGATACCACCAAGCATAATGCGCGATATTCAAACAGAACTTCAGGTAAGTGGCGTGTTAGTTGCAACAGTGAACATCGGGGCTGGAAAGTTAATGGGTCTTGTACGGCTAGATAGCCATCACCCAGTCCGGCATGTGGATATCCGATTGATACCTAAAGTGAGTGAAGTGTATGGCCGGTTTTACTTTACTAGTGGACGCGATTTCAACCAGATGGTCCGACAGCAGGCTAAAAAAATGGGTTACCGGCTTAATGAATACGGCTTGTATGATTTACGAACTGGTAAAGTGGTGGAGGGTCTAGCCACTGAAGCGGAGATTATGGACAAGATTGGATTGGGGTATATCCCGATGTCTAAAAGACGAGGTTAGTGTGACCTTGTGTCACACCAGATGTCTAAAAGACGAGGTTAGTCAGTGAATTGAGATGTTAGTAAAAATAAATAAATTTACTTGGCTAGAAGGCTTTCTTGTAGTGCAACCAGTTTATCAGCCTGTGTTGGTACAGTACCCTTACATACATCGGATACATATTGATGGGATAGCCCGTAACGGACACCAATAGCTGCCATTGTAAGCCCGGAATCGCGTAGTGCCCGGATGGCAATAATGTCCTCATCCGAAACCTTCCGCTTGCTATTCACTGCCTTTGTAACCTTCATTTTGGCGACCCGGGTTGCCTTTTTGGCTTCCGCTTCTTCTGCAGCTCCCGGTCGATTTGGACAGAATTCGCGTTGGTGGCGAGCGAGGGTTTTCAGGACAATTTCGCGGTTACAGTCCGGGCATGCGCCGCGTTCGGATTCTTTGGCTTTGCGTCTAGCCGCGCTCTCTGCCTTCTTAACCTCTTTGGCCAAGTTATGTGCTTCTGCTTGTGTATCTGCGAGTTCGCTTAGCTGTTTAGTAATATCGGGAATATCCGGAAAATCGGTTTGTGAGAGGTCCAGAACTTCGGGGGTGACAGGGATAGCACCTGCTTTGGCTAGACTGGTAATCATACGGTGTTGTTCCACGGTCCATTCCTTGGCTAGATAGGCTTGGCTAGGGATATCAAGTGCTTCCCAATTGCTTGGTGTTCCGGCTATGATTTGATGCCGAAGTTTAATAGCTTGGATAAGTTTATAGTACAGGGACTTATCTTTTGCTTTTGTTGATTTCTTGACAATTTTAGTTTTAGTTCCACATACTTTAATTTCAACCAAGAATTGTGCTCCGTGCTTGGCGCCGTTGTGTTCGTATTCTGGCCTGTATTGTATATACTTGGGTAGGTCGTTGTTTTCTAGGGCGAATTCTGGGGGTAAGTTATTTTCGGCACGGACTTTCTTACCTTGGTTGAGATTTTGTTCTGTTTGGCTATCGACGATACGGAGATTGGCTAGACGGTTGTCTAGGGGGTCACGGTTGATATGGTCAACAGAACGTTTGGCTACAGTTAGGTCTGTGCCTGATTTTTGTCCATATAGGTCCATTAGATGTTGGTGCAGGTAAATACAGGTGTTATTCACATGTGCCATTACATAGCCATTAGTAGAAATAAACCATGTTGGATTTTGTAATCCGTTAATATTGAATAGTTTGTTAATAGATTGTGCATCAAATTTGAAACATCTCTTAATATTTGGGTCTGATGTATTTGTTTCCATAATATAATGTTCTTCGTTAGTTGCGTTATTACGAACCTTGTAATATTTATTAGATTCTTTGCCTGCTGTTTTGCCAATTAATGCTTTATGTCCGGCAAATTCATCTAAAATTGTGTATTCGGATTGCATTATTGAGTAATTGCTTTATTGACTTGTAGATTATTGAGTTTGATTGAGTTATATTGATTAAAACAATTTTAATATCTTTAAGTTAATAATTCGTTATTAATTGGAAATGAAAAGACGAAAATATATAGAAACTACGCTTAGTTGCTGTAGGCAAGACCACCCATACCGGACATGATACGGAGAACGTTGTAGTTGACCGCGAATATCTTAACAATACCCCTGTTGGCGGTGCTGGTGTAAGAACCATCGAGCCAGGGTTTAGTGATGCTGAGAACGGCGTTATCGATGCGGGAGAAGTTGCAAGTGCCAGAGGGTTGGTGGTCTTCAGGGTTGAGGGCGAAGGAGTAGACATAGATGTACTGGCTCTGGTCTTCAACTGGTGTGACTAGTTTTGATGAACTATCACCAACGTCTACAACGAGACCCGACTTGCGGTCAGCACGGGGCATGTGAGTGTGGTGCTTGTAGGTCTGGACACGGAGGAAGTATTCGAGGCGGCGTTCAGTGAAGCGGTCATGGCCGTTGAGCTGGAGCTTGGCAACGGGGAGGGAAGTATCCTCCTCATCGGGGTCACTGAGAGGAGCGAACTTGCAAGGCTGGGAATCAGCCTCACCAGAACCACGGGCTTCATCGGATAACTGGGCAACCCAGATGAGTTCCTTGCAGGGGTGGTTAAAGCTGAGGTCCGAACGGAAAGTAGAGCCGGATGTGATGGTTTCGTCACCAGTGAACTGGACCTGTTCGATGAGGTACTCGTGGGAGACCTGGGCGAAGCGACGGCGTTCATCAGTGTCAAGGTAGATGTAATCAACCCAGAAGCTGATACCATTATCGCCGAGTGCAACATCCGTGCCTGCACTTGTAAGGTTAACATCAGTTTCGATTTCGAGGTTAATCTTGACTTCGTGGTATTGAAGGGCAATGAGGGGAAGGGCGAGACCAGGGTTGCGGTTGAACCAGAACATGAGGGGGACATCAAGACGTGTCTTTGCACGGTTGGTAGTGGTGATATTGGTAACATTACCTACCATTTCGTCATAGCCGACACGTTTGCCTTCAGGGGTGCTGAGTTCGGACCAGATATCGAGCCATTCACCATATTGGCGGTCGATGAGTTGACCACCGATTTCGACTTCGACCTGTTTAACGAGGGCGTTACCGAGACCATAAACAGGTACTGTATCAGCGTCATAAGTGAATTCGCATTCAAGCCACATGTCCTTGATAAGGTCACCATTGCGACTGATTGTGGCAGTGACACGACGACCAAGCGAAACATCACCGTTGAAAGTCTGCTCGATAGACTCCATGGCAAAGTTAGTGTGACGACGGTAAACTACCTTGAAGAAAGTAATTTGAGGATTACCAGTAAGGTAAATATCCTGAGCGCCATAGGCGACAAGTTGCATAAGACCACCTCCCATTTTTTAAGGATTGATAAGATTGGTATATAAGATTAGATATGTTATCTTATATGAATACAAAAATCAAGTAAGAAAATTTCTAGTCAACGATACTTAAATGGTCTTTATAACCAAAAAAGGAAATTAATTATACTCAATACCTATTATTGTATCATGGTTATTTTTTTCGATAGTGTTTTTTATATAGAATGGTATGTAAAATCTATAATATATTGAAATATTGAAATATTGGTAAATACTTTATGATATGTATTAATTTGAAATTAACTATCTTATCTGGTTGACTGAGTGATAATTGGCTTGATGAGTGATGATATAATATATTATTTGATAACTTACTGTTACTTACAATATGAAAACTCGAAAATATATAGAAACTCCGCTTAATTGCTGTAGGCAAGGCCACCCATACCAGACATGATACGGAGAACGTTGTAGTTGACCGCGAATATCTTGACAATACCAGAGGTAGCAGTATCAGAAAGGTAGGGCTTGGTGAAGCTGAGAACGGCGTTATCAATGCGGGAGAAGTTGCAAGTGCCAGAAGGCTGGTGGTCTTCGGGGTTGAGGGCGAAGGAGTAGACATAGATAAACTGGGCGTTGTCTTCAACTATGCCATCACCGAGAGCAAGAGTACGGTTAGCACGGGGCATGTGAGTGTGGTGCTTGTAGGTCTGAACACGGAGGAAGTATTCGTGACGACGTTCAGTGAACCTGTCATGGCCGTTGAGTTGGAGCTTGGCAGTACCATCAGCAGCACTGTCACCATCTACACTGAGAGGAGCGAACTTGCAAGGCTGTGAATCAGCATCACCAGAACCACGGGCACCATCAGAAGTCTGGTCAACCCAGATGAGTTCCTTGCAGGGGTGGTTGAAGCTGAGGTCAGAGCGGAAAGTAGAACCGGGTGTAATGGTTTCATCACCAGTGAACTGAACCTGTTCGATGAGGTACTCGTGGGAGACTTGAGCGAAACGACGGCGTTCATCAGTGTCAAGGTAGATGTAATCAACCCAGAAGCTGATACCACCAGAGCCAAGGGCAACTAGTTTATCCGATGCAGTGCTGAGGTTAGTAGCAGTTTCAAGTTCAAGGTTAATCTTGACTTCGTGGTATTGAAGAGCAATGAGAGGGAGGGCAAGACCAGGGTTGCGGTTGAACCAGAACATGAGGGGGACATCAAGACGAGTATTGGGGGTAGTTGTATCATCAACGTTACCTACCATTTCGTCATAGCCGACACGTTTGCCTTCAGGGGTGCTGAGTTCGGACCAGATGTCAAGCCATTCACCGTATTGACGGTCAATGAGCTGGCCACCGATTTCGACTTCGACCTGCTTGACGAGGGCATTGCCGAGACCATAGACAGGCACAGCATCATCAGTAGCAGAATCAGTATCAGCACCGCGGTAGTCGAATTCGCATTCGAGCCACATGTCCTTGATAAGGTCACCGTTGCGGCTGATAGTAGCAGTGACACGGCGTCCGAGAGCGACGTTACCATTGAAGGTTTGTTCGATGGATTCCATGGCAAAGTTAGTGTGGCGACGGTAGACTACCTTGAAGAAGGTAATCTGAGGGTTGCCAGTAAGATAGATATCTTGGGCGCCATAGGCGACAAGTTGCATAAGACCTCCTCCCATTTTTTAGTAGGTGATGATTAGTATATAAGATTAGATATGTTATCTTATAAGGACATAATTTCGCGCTATAAAAAAAACTAAATAACGAGACTAAATATTTATTTTAACCTAAATTTATATTTAAATATACTCAGAAATAGTATCGCATTAGTGTTATTTTTTCCGATAGTGTTTTCCATATCAGAAATATACAATAAAACTACTAGCTACCGTAAATTAAGCCTTGTAGCAAAATTTTCCATTTCTCAAACAGATAATATATTGCAGGCTAATAAAGTTAAATATACCATATCTAGCATATTCAAAGATGGGAATACAGGGTACTAGATTTCTAGAGTCAAAATACGCTTTTTTAGTGGTGGTTGCGATATTTGTCTTCGTATTATTAGTGTTAACCATAGTATATTTCAAGTCAGGGCCTGTAGGGCGTGAAATTATCACTAAAGGTATGACACTATTTGGAAATGCTATTATGATACTTAACTTACTCATCCTTATATATACCAAACTACTTGAACGTATCAAGGAACAGAAAGACCAAGTAAGTAAAATAAACGATTTCAGTATGACTGCTATCAACACTATATTTAGTCAATTTTATAAGGAAAAGGACAACTTGGGTGACCTATATGGCGAAATATTTGAGGACAAGATAGATGCCAAAAAACCAGTCGAACTTGATTATTATGAAACTAACTTCCTCTTCATAGTATTCCAGATTATCCATAATGTGTATCGCTCTTACTATATATCTGGTGCCGACACTAATAAATATGATGTTTCGCAATATGATAGCTGGGAAAACCTGATTTTACAGATTGTAAAGAGCCCTAAGGTACAGCTATTTTATAAGCGGTATTCACACTTGTTTGTAAGTTTAGGTTTCAATGATTATATTGAGAAACAATACTTTAACCGGGTGACTCGATATATAGATATAAGTGCCGGATTACCTAAGACCATCTAGCCATGCAATGACGCATACCGTCGACACTCTATTATAAGCCCACCCTCCGGAGTGGGCTTATGAGTGTCTAGGCACTGACGTTCCACTAGGATTTAAGCCAACCCCTGGTGGGCTTATAATTCAGTGTGAACGGTAGCTTAATTTTGAATTTTAGAATATTTTATATTTGTATACATCAATAGTGTTTATCAGTCATTAGTATAATAACTAATTCTAAAACTATAAGCAGCACGACTAGACCCACACACGCGCAATCATACGCTATGGATACTAATGAACAGCAAACAAGAAAAGAAGAGCCCAAATCTAAATACTTTAACTCTAAGTTTAAAGAATCGCATAGTTTTGCAATCCGGAAAGCTGAATCCGAAAAAATAATACAAAAATACGATGGCCGTATTCCAATTATTGTGGAACGGGAGAATACAT
>JACCEB010894193.1_pt1 | contig 13491 bp, 7 predicted proteins | sample 7454761 | NCBI WGS metagenome assembly JACCEB01 (sample SAMN15323454, study PRJNA562643) | freshwater metagenome | isolation source: river surface water | place: USA:Blue River Watershed | collected 2017-08-18 | reverse complement strand
GTACCAGCAGACCGCCGATCCGGTCGCGTTCTTCCATGACTACGACAAGCGCTCCGGCCTCAACCACCGCATCATCCACGGCTTCTCCGCCCGCGCCGACTACCGCGTCAGCGACAGCACCACCGCCTCGCTGAGCTTCATCTACAACGCCGGCTACGAGCCGTTCTACGACCGCGTCCGCGTCAACCCCTTCGGCACGCGCACAATCTTCAACGGGACCACCGGCCTCGTGTTGCCGGGCTACACCGCGAACCGCACCGAGATCCGCAACGCCGCCGGTACGCGGTTCGACGTCGAGACCTGGAACTTCTCGTTCGTGTCGAAGAATCCGACCGGCACGCTGCGCTTCGACCACGACTGGGGTCGCCTCAAGGTCGAGCACGCCTACCGCTGGTCGATGACGCGGTGGCACTCGGGGCACGGCCGCGGCAACCAGGGCGGCCAGTACGTCAGCCGTCTCAACGCTCCGCTCGGCTTCATTCTCGACAACTCCGACCTCGACGGGAAGGTCTTCACGCAGACCGGAGGGCCCTCGGTGTGGGATCTGAACAGCTACACCCCGATCCTACTGACGGCGGCCAATACGACCACCATCCCCGTTCCGCAGACCTCGCGCAGCTTCGTCAAGCGCGACACCGTCACCAAGACCAACGAGGTCAGCGCCTTCGTCAATGCGCAGTACCAGTTCGCCACCCGGAATCCGATCCTCCTCAAGGTCGGCCTCGACAGCCAGAACCGCCGCGTGAACAACTACCAGAACAGCCCGCGCCGCTGGTACGGCGTAATCGGCTCGGTCCTGAACACCGACCTTATGCCGCTGAGCGAATTCGAGCGCCAGAACGCGACCGGTAGCCAGCGCGTCGCCGCCTTCAAGCCGGCCGCCGTCAGCGCCACGCTCAACAATCCCGCGCTCTGGTACGAGGACGTGAACTTCAATGCAACGGCGCCGTACACCAGCCGACGCATCATGGAGGAGGGCGTCGACTCCGGCTACATCCAAGGCGACGCCCGCATCGGCAAGCTCCGCGTGATTGGCGGTCTTCGGCACGAGCGGGTGTCGACCGAGACCTTCACGTACTTCCGCGCCCGCTCCACCCCGATCGCCACGCAGCCGGATCACTACCTGCGGGCCAAGATGGACTTCAACAGCAACAGTCTCGACGGCCGCTACGCCAAGTCCTTCCCCAGCGTCCACTTCACCTACGACCTCACCGAGAACCTGAAGCTCCGCGGCGGGTGGGCAAACACCTACGGTCGCCCGCTCCTCGCGCAGATGATTCCGGGCGTCACCGCCAACGATCCAGCCCAGACGGTCACCATCGGCAACCCGTCGCTGCGCCCGCAACTCGGCGAGGGCTATGACCTCAAGCTCGATTACTACATCAAGGGCAACGGCAAGTTCACCGTGGGCGTCTTCAAGAAGACAATCACCGACTACATCGGCTCCGCTCGCAGCGTCGGACTCACCGTGCCGAGCGGACCGGACAATGGCTTCGACGGCCTCTACGGCGGCTACCTGATCTCCCAGTCGGTCAACCTCGGCACCGCCAAGGTCCAGGGACTGGAAATCGACTACAGCCAGCGTCTTTCGATGCTGCCCGGACTGCTTAAGGGGCTGACGGTTTCCGGAAACTACACCTACCAGCAGACGGAGGGCGACTTCGGCGGAGCCACCTCATTGAAGTCCGACCAGGTTGCCGGTTTCGTGCCGCGCCTCTTCAACGCGCGCGTGCTCTACAACTACAAGAAGTTCGGCGCCTCGTTCGACGCCAACTTCAAGGGCGCCTACCTCGTCGCCTTCTCGTCGATCGCCGGCTTCAGCCGCTACCAGGCTGACCTGCTGCGCTACAACGTCGGCTTCACGTGGCGTCACCGGCCGGAGGCGACGTTCTTCCTCAACTTCGACAACATCACCGAAGAGGGACCGGAGCAGTACTTCTTCATCCCGAGCCGCGTTAGCCAGCGGCTGATGGCCCCGACATCGATCAAGTTCGGCGTCACCGGTTCGTTCTAACGGCGCACCCGATCGTCCAAGAAGCGCGATCCGGTCGTCTGGTCCCAACGCGAGCGCGGGCTGGAGGTGCATCGCTGCACATCCAGCCCGCGCTTCCCGTTTGATCGGGGGGCTCCACTGCCGGGTCAGGAGCGATGAATCACCGCTGACCCGGCCGAGCGATCAGAACTTCGTCGTCAGCGAGAACATGAGATTCTGGGGATCGCCCCAGCCACCCATGTTGCCTTCGCGGTACTCGGCATCGAACGCGTTCTTGAGGTTGAACTGGGCGAGCGTGTCGCGACCACCCAGCTTGAACCGATACTGCAAGAGGAAGTCCACCGTCGTGTAGGGCTCCATCGTCGCGATCACGTTCGGGTCCGCCACGAAGCGCGCCGAACCGCTGTCACGCAGACCGCCACCCACCGACCACCCGTTGAGCGGGCCGGTCTTGATGTCGTACTTCGTCCAAAGCGACAGGGTATGATCCGGGAAGGCCGCGAGGGGCAGGCCGACGCGGAGGGGATTGGTCGAGGCCACGGTCTTAGCCTTCGTCGCATGCGCGTAGCCGAACATGATCTGCCAGTTCGGCTGCGGGTTGTACGAGAGGTCGACCTCGATACCCTGCGACTCCTCGGACTCGCCGAAGATGAACCAGGGCGGGGGCGCAGTCGCGACCTCACGGGTGGAATCACGCGAGGCGAGGCCGGCACGCTTGACGCCGTAGAAGGACACGGAACCCGCGAGGCGACCATCGAGGAGGTTCGACTTCACACCGATGTCGAAACCGCTGCCGTCAACCGGATCCAAGCCGCGCCCATCCGCATCGGCGCCGAGCTGCGGCTCCAACGACTGGGAGTACATGGCGAAGACCGAAAGGGCCGGGGTCACCTTGAACAGTGCGCCGTACATCGGGGTGTCAGCCTTCGTGGTCGGCGTCGCGATTTCGGGATTCGTGACCGTGCGCTCGTAGTAGGACACGCGCGAGTACTCGTTGCGGCGCATGCCGATGACGGTGTAGAGGCGGCTCTTCATCCACTCGGACTGCAGGCCGGCGTAGAGTCCGGTCTGCTTCTCCGCGCGGCGGCGCATGATGTTCCAGGTCTCGGAGCTGGCCGCACGCTCGGCGGCCGCGTTGCGCAGGGCCTGGGTGCGGGGATTCCACACCGCGAAGGCGCCGTAGCGACCGTCTTGAAACCGGCCGACCGTATCGAACCAGCCCGGCGTGTCCTGGTTCACGCGCTGCGTCTCATAACCGAACGCCAGGCTATGCCGGGCTTCCGCCAGATCGAAGCGGTACGTGAACTTGTTGTCGAAGTTGTAGGAGTCGCGGTAATTCGCGAAATTGCCGAAGCGGAACCGCACCGTGCCGTCCGCGAACGGCTCTTGATCGCCGCCGATGGAGCGCAGGATCTCGAAGTCGTCGATCGCGAAGTTGCCCTGCAGCTGGTAAACCAGCTGCTCGCCGATCTTCTGGGTGAATTCCAGATCAGCCGTGTACGATTGGTAGAAGGAGTAGGTCTCGCTGCCCATCGTCACTTCGCGGCCATAGGGATCATCAGCGGAGAACACCGGAGCGAACATGTCGAACGTCGGAACGGTGCTGAAGCCATTCGCGTTCAACCAAGCGCGCGGCGCGGTACCTGCGGCCACCGCCGGATTGAAGAGGTAGCGGTTGTTGCTCCGCAGCACCGCCGCCGACTCGCGGTCCTGATTCACGCGTCGGACGGTCTCCAGATCGACGCTCAGCATGCCCGTGTCGGACACCTGCCACATCAAGGTACCGCCGAGGTAATGCTCGTTCTTGAAGTCGTTGTCGCGCCAGCCGCCGGAATCAATGCCGCCCGCGCCCACGCGCAGCGCCACGCGATCCCAACCGCGCTGGTACTCCAACTCCGCCTTCTTGAACTCCCAGCTGCCGTACGTGACGCGCACGTCACCACCCTCGGAGTTAAACTCCGGCTTGCGCGTGATGTAGTTCACCACGCCACCCGGCCGCACCAGGCCGAAGAAGATCGAGGACGATCCCTTGATCACCTCGATGCGGTCCATGCCCCACGTCGAGTAGAGCTGGCGACGATATTGGCCGTTGCGATACGACTGCAGGCCCGAAAAGCCGCGGATATTGATGTACGATTCGTAATTCGGGTTGGTCACAACTCCCGGGACGTAGCGGAGGGCCTCGCTTTGCAGGCTACCACCGATGTCCTTTACGAACTCACCGGTCAGCACGTTGATCGTGACCGGTACGTCCAGGACATTGGCTCCGAAGCCCGTCGCGGTGATCGCGTTCTGCGCGCGATATCCGGAGGCCCGGGCACTCGAGACATTGAACTCAGAGAGCTTGATCACCTCGTCAGACGAGGCGGCCGGTTTAGCCGTGGTCGAGGCCGGCTGCGCGAACGCGGCCGAGGCGGCCGAGAACAGCGCGATGACTTTCAGAACAGGGTGTTTCATGGTATGGGTCGGGTACGAACAAACGGACGGTTCAAACGGTTTTCCGGTTCCGGGCCTTGGTGGGGGACCGGCACGAGAAGGGGTTAATCGAGCGCTGTAGGAATAGAGATCGATGCAGGGGAGTCTAACGCCCCTTGAGTCGAACCGTTAGATCATTTTCTTGAGCTTGCAGCTCCGGGGAGCACTGTGACGGCATGACCCCACCCCCGACGCTCCGAACTCTGGCGGGCGAACTCGGCCTCTCCGCCGCGACGGTGTCCGAGGCCCTGCGCGACAGCCCGCGCGTCAAGGCCGAGACGAAGCGCCGCGTCCAGGAGGCCGCCCAGCGCGCCGGATATCGTTCCAACCCGTTGGTGGGCTCGGTCATGGCCGACCTGCGGCGGCAGCAGCTCCAAGGTTCGCGGGGCGTCATCGGAGCGCTCAACTCCGAGGAGTCCGCCAATCCCCGGCGAGCCCGCTACCACCAAGCGCTACTCGAGGGCGCCACCCGCCGTGCCGAGGAGCTTGGCTTCCGGCTGGAGCAATTCTGGGTGGGCGAAAAACAACTCTCGTTGAAACGGCTGAATACCGTCCTCCTCACCCGGGGCATTCAAGGCGTCGTCGTCATGCCGTTCGAGGAGTCGCAGGACTGGTCAGATGCCGACTGGAGCCGGCTCTCGGCCGTTCGCCTCGACTACTGCCTGTCTCGCCCAGTCCTCCACACGATCTGCCCCGACCACCACGGCTCCCTGCTGCGCTCGGCCAGCCGCCTCTGGGAGCGCGGCTACCGCCGCATCGGCCTGTACGTGCGCCGCGCCAACGAGGCACGCATTCTGTTCAAGTGGACCGCCGCGTTTCTCGGTTTCCACCTCACCCTTCCCGACGAGAAACAGGTGCCACCGTTGGTGTTCGAATCACCCGACCGCGAGGAATTCCTCGCATGGTTCGATCGCCATCAGCCGGACGTCATCATCGGCCACCACACCGACGCAATCGGTTGGCTCGCCGATCGTGGCCTGCGCGTTCCCGGCGACGTCGGTTTCTTCAACCTCAACACGACGCAAGACCCCTACCCGGCCGCCGGACTCGACCTGCTTCCGCGCCAACTCGGCGCAGCCGCCGTCGAATCAGTCGTCGCCCAGATCCAGCGCACCGAACGAGGCGTGCCCGCTCACGCCAAGACGATCACCCTCGAGGGTGCCTGGGTCGAGGGCCCGACGCTCCGACCCGCGCCGGCGAAGGCGCCCGTGGCACCCCTTGTCGCCCGCGCCTAATCAAACGGTTCAACTGGCTCACGATTGCCCCACTCCTCCTCGCTCGAAACAGTCGCCGGCAACCGATGATTCGCTTCGCGCTTCTGCTGATTGCCGCTGTCTGCAGCTACCCCACCCTCAGCCACGCGGCTCCCGCGTTGGTTGAGTCGCGCGCTGGCGAAGCCACCCGCGCCGAGTGGCTCGCGGCCCAGGCGCGGCCGGAGGCCGCCGGGCGCTTCGGCGCGGAGTTCGCCCGAGTCGAAGGGTCCGCCGGCCCTTCCCTCGTCGTAGAAACCACGTCCGGTGCCGCGCGGCGTCACCCGCTGCCCCAGGCTCTTGAGCGCGCGGTCGTCAGCCGCGCGGGGGCGACCTCGTGGCTGGTGGCCGGAATCGTCCCGGCAGCCGGCGGCGAGCCCGCCGGTTTCACGGCCACGCTGGTCATTCTGAGCTACAACGAGGTCACCGATCGCTGGGCGGAACTCGCGCGTCGGGGCACTCCTCCCAGCGCCACACTCGCCTGGGAGAACGCGACCACGCTGCTGATCGAAGAAGACGCCACCGCCGCGCACGTGCGGCGCGAGGCCTTGTCGGCACCGGAGCCCCGCGCCCGGTCGCTCGATCTCGTGGTGGTCGGCCTCTACCTCGCCGCGATGCTCGGGATCGGTCTTTTCTTCTCTCGGGGCCGCGGCACCGGGACCGCCGACTACTTCCTCGCCGATCGTGAACTCAACTGGTTCGTCGGCGGGGTGACGCTCTACGCCACCGCGACCAGCGCGATCAGTTTCGTCTCGATCCCGGCCAAGGCCTTCACGTCGAACTGGCAGTACATGGCCTCGAACTACGTGACGCTGATCGGCACGGTCATCGCCGCGTTCGTGCTCATCCCCCGGCTCCGCCGGATGAATCTGGTCTCGGTTTATTCGTACCTCGAAACGCGTTTCCATCCGTCCCTGCGCATCTTCGGCAGCGGCGTCACCATCATCTTCAACCTCGTGGGCAAGCAGAGCGTCGTCATTGCCCTGCCGGCGCTCGTGCTCCAGCAGATGCTGGGGCTGGATCTGCTCTGGGGCGTGTTCCTGATCGGTGCCGTGACGACCGCGTACACCCTCGTCGGCGGCTTCCGCGCCGTGGTCTGGACGGACCTCGCCCAGTGCTTCCTGATGCTCGGGGGAGCCATCTACGCGGTGATTTGGATCATGCAGTTGGTCGGGGGTGAGCCCGCGGCCCTCTGGCGCGAGGCCTCTGCGCTGGGCAAGACGCAGATCTTCAGCTTCGACCTGAGCCTCGTCGCCCCGACGCTCTGGGCCTTCCTGTTTCTCGAGGTGTTCAACATCCTGACGTGGCCGAAGGACCAGATGCTCATGCAGCGGGTCTTCGCCACGCGCAATGAGGCGCACGCCCGCGGCTCGGTCATCTTCATGGCGTTCCTCGTCATTCCTGGCGCCACCACGTTCTTCGCGATCGGCACCGCGCTCTTCCTTTTCTATCGCGAGCACCCGGAGCGCTTTCTCCCCGGCATCGCCAACGACGCGGTGTTCCCGATGTTCATCGCGTGGGAAATGCCCGCCGGGCTCAGCGGCCTGCTGATCGCCGCCATCCTCGCCGCCTCGATGTCGACTCTGAGCAGCGGACTCAGCTCACTCGCGACGCTGATGCGGGTCGACTTCCTCGATCGGTTCGCCGTCTTCAGCGGCGTCCGCGACCGGGTATCGAACCGCGCCTTGGTCCTCGGTACCGGGGTCGTCGCCACCGCGGCAGGCGCGGTCGTGTCGTTGTTCGGGATTCAGTCGCTGCTCGACTTCGGACTCCAGGCCTTCGCCGTGCTCGGCGGTGGTTTCGCTGCGGCCTACGGCCTCGGCCTGTTCACCCGCTCGGCGCGCTGGGATGGGGTCCTGATCGGCACCGCCGTCAGCGCGGTCGCCTCGTTCTTCCTCGTCCAACACGTCAGCCCAATTCTGATGCAGGCCACGACCGTCGGAATCAGCCTCGTGGTCGGTTACGTCGCCAGCGTCATCCTGAACTTGATCCGACCCCTCGCCCCGCGATGAAGACCTACACCGGACCGATCTTCGATCTGCATCAACACGTGTACTGGGGCGGCCGCGACGCCGCCGGACTCGTGGCCGACCTCGACGCCCATGGCGTGACGGAGGCGCTGCTGATGACGTGGCAAATCGGCCCGCTCGAGCAGCACACGATGGAGCCGGAGTACTTCAACGCCACCCAGATGCTGCCCGACGGCACGCATCTCGGCTTGCCGCTTCCGGACCTCCTCGCCGCGCGCGACCGTTACCCAACCCGCTTCCACCTCGGCTACTGTCCGCACCCGCTCTGGCCCGGCGCCCCCAAGTTGCTGCGCTCGGCCGCCCAGATGCACGGCATCCGAGTCTGCGGGGAATGGAAATTCGCCGTGCTCCTCGATGACCCGCGCTCGCTGGAGCTTTTCCGGGAGGCGGGCCGCCTCGGCCTGCCCGTGCTTCTCCACCTCGACGTGCCGTTCCTCGCGGGTTCGCCGGGTCTGCAGCGGATCTGGTTCGGCGGCGACATCGAAGTGCTCGAGCGCACGTTGCGCGCCTGCCCGGACACGACCTTCATCGGCCACGCGCCCGGATTCTGGCGCGAGTTCGACGCCGACGCGCCGCACCGCGGCGAGCAGTACCCCGCCGGCCCCGCCACGGGAGAGGGACGCCTCCAGGCGCTCATGCGGCGCGCGCCGAATTTGGTGGCCGACATCTCCGCGCGGTCGGGCCTCATCGCCCTGCAGCGCGACGAAGCCCACACGCGTCGCTTCCTGATTGAGTTCCAAGACCGCGTCACCTTCGGCCGCGATACCTACGGCGGCGACCATCTCGCGCTGCTCGATCGCCTGGACCTTCCCGCGTCCGTCCTCACGAAGCTGCTCTGGAGCAACGCCCGCGCGTTGCTGCGGCTGTCCTGAGCCTCCCCCACCGTCTTTTCCCCTTCAGACCTATGGCCACTTCTCCTCGCTCCAAGACCGTCCGACGTTTCCCTCCGATGGGCCTCGGCGAATGCCTCATCGGATCCGCCGAGTTGCGCAACCTCACGAAAGTCGTCGAGAGCGGCGCCCTCTTCCGCTACTACGGAGTCGGCAACGCGCCAATCAAGCACAGCTTCGCCGCGCAGGCTGAGCGCCTCGCGGAACGGATGTTTGGCGTCCGCTACGCCTTGGGCACGAGCAGCGGCACCGCCGCCCTGGAGGTGGCGCTCGGGGCGCTCGGGGTCGGTCCGGGCGATGAAGTCATCCTCCCCGTGTGGAGCTGGGTGTCGTGCTTCACCGCGATCGTGCGCGTGGGCGCGCAACCGGTGCTGGCCGAAGTCGACGAGTCCCTGAATCTCGACCCAAAGGAAATCGCCCGCCGCGTGACTCCCCGCACCAAGGGCGTGCTCGTGGTGCACTATCAGGGCGTACCGGGGGATCTCGCCCCGATCATGAAGGCGGCCCGGCGCCACGGTCTCTGGGTCCTCGAGGACAATGCGGAGAGCATTGGCTCGACGTACCGCGGGCGCGCCACCGGGGCCGTGGCCGACATTTCGATTCTGAGCTTCCAGCAGCGCAAGGTGGTCACCACCGGCGAGGGCGGCATGGTGCTCACCTCCTCCGCGCGCCTCTACGAGCGCGCCGCCCGCATGGCTGACCTCGGCCAGTACCGCGCCGAGCATGCCAAGCGCACGCCCGCCAAGGAGCCCATGTTCGTCGGCAGCAACTTCCGCATGAGCGAACTCACCGCCGCGGTCGCCTGCGCGCAGTTGCCGCGCGTCCCCGGCATGGTGCGCAAGGTGCGCGCGCTTCGCGACGCCCTGCTCCGGGAAATGGGCCACCTGCCCGGCATCACGTGGCGCCACATCCCCGATCCCGCGGGCGACATCGGGTTTGAAAGCTATCTGTTCATGCCGACCGCCGCCCAGGCGCGCGCGGTCCGCGAGCGCGCCACCGCGCGCGGGGTCACGCTCACCCCGCACACCGGCACCTACGCCCAGACCGCCCGCGAGTACGTCAAGAATCGCTCCACCCACGCCGCCGGTCGGGGTCCGTTCATGCACTTCAAGACGTGGCCCGCACCGGGCTACCGGCCCGAAGATTTTCCGCGCACCCACGATCTCGCGGAACGCCTGATCGCGATCCCCATCGGCGTCCTGTTCAAGAAGGCCGACGTCGTCGCCATCGGTCGGGTCCTCCGCGAGGAAATCCTCCGCGAGCTCGGCTGAGGCCCATCGGCGTCCGCAGCGACGCGTTTGAGCCCTCGCCATCCGGCCGATCTTCGCTTAGGTCGGAGGGTGTTCGCCATGACTCGATCCGCGTCCCCGCCTTGCCTCGATCACGCCCCGGCGTCCGGCCGGAGCACCGTCCGCGCCGTCCTCGCGGCCGCCTGCTGGCTGGCCATCCTGAGCGGACCGCTGTGCGCACACGACGGGGCGCACGATCACCCGCCGCGGCCGATGCCGCTGGGGGACCTCCACCGCACCACCGTGATGCCGGACCGCGTCGTACTGACGTGGTCGGGAGACCCCGCGACTTCGCAAGCGGTCACGTGGCGGACCTCGATCGACGTGAAGCGCGGCCTCGCCCAGATCGCTCCCGCCTCAGACGGACCCCAGGGCGCTGGCAAGGACTACCCCGCCGCAAGCGTACGCTTCGAGAGCAACCTCGGTCCGGCGCACTACCATTCCGTCGAATTCACCGCTCTCGCACCCGACACCCTCTACGCCTACCGCGTCGGCGATGGGGTCAACTGGAGCGAATGGTTCCACTTCCGCACCGCGCGCCGCGAGGCGGCGCCGTTCACGTTCGTCTACTTCGGCGACGCCCAGAACGATCTCCGCACGCACTGGTCCCGCGTGTTTCGCGAGGCCTTCCGCGAAGCGCCGCGCGCCGCCTTCACGCTGCACGCCGGCGATCTGATCAACCGCGCCCAGAACGACCACGAGTGGGGCGAATGGTTCGCCGCTCCGGCCTGGGTCAACGGCACCATCCCGGTCATCGCCACGCCGGGTAACCACGAGTACTTCAACCTCGGCGCCGGACCGGAAAGCGAGCGGGTGTGGAACACCAAGGACGGCAAGACCGTCGCCGTCACGATCGCCTACTCCCCCCTGCTCGATCCCGCCGGAAAGGAAGTCGGCTACATCGTCGATGCCCGCACCGCCGACGGGCGCTCCGCCCGCGTCACGCTTTCCAAGCCGGGCCAGTTTCTGTCCGTCGACGCGGGTTTCACGGCCCTCACGGGCTTTACGATGGACGACCTGCGCGACCGCGAGCCCGACAACCCTCCGCTTCGCGACCGCATCGCCAACCCGGGCAAACGCACGCTGTCCACGCACTGGGCGCCGCAGTTCGCCCTACCGCGCAACGGCCCGGCCGGACTCGAGGAAACCGTCTACTTCCTGGACTACCAGGGCGCACGCATCATCAGCCTCAACTCCAACGAGCGTCAGGAGGAACAGGTCCCGTGGTTGCGCCGCGTGCTCGCGGAGAACCCCCAGCGCTGGACGATCATCACCTTCCATCATCCGATTTTCTCGACCGCGCGCGGACGCGACAACGGCCGACTGCGCGAACTCTGGAAGCCCCTCTTCGACGAATTTCGCGTCGATCTCGTCCTGACCGGACACGACCACACCTACGCCCGCGCCGGTGATGCCTCGGCCAAGCCCGGCAGCGTGTCCGTCGGCACCGAGAACGTCCCCGCCGGCTTCAATCAAGCCTATGATCCCGCGATCGGCACGGTTTACGTGGTCTCGGTCTCAGGTCCGAAGATGTACGACCTGTCCAGCGTCGCGTGGGCCGTCCGCACCGCCGAGGATACGCAGCTTTTCCAGGTCATCACCGTCGATGGCGACGAGCTCCGCTACGTGGCCCGCACCGCCACGAGCCGTCTCTACGACCAATTCACGCTTCGCAAGCAGGCCCAAGGCGAGGCCAACCTGCTGATCGAGGCTCTCCCGCCCGAACGCCGGCGCGGTCGCTGAGGTCCCCGGACTCGCCCCGGCCATCCCCGGAGCGCTCCAGACGAGCGATCTGGCGTCGCTCACGTCCGCACGTTCGCACGTTCGCACGTTCGCGCGTCCGCGCAAGACAGGCGAGCGGCGCCGGCCAGCCCCGCCGCGGACATGAAAAAGCCCCTCGCCGCAAGCGGGAGGGGCCGAAGAGGTGGGACGGGAGGAAGCGATCCGCTTACTTCACGTTATTGAACTGCGACTGGACAATCGCCATGCCCAGCGGTCCAAGAAAGATCAGCAGCAGTGCCGCGACGAAACCGTTCATCGCGCCGACCTTACCCACGCCGGCACACCACTTGATGAACCAGTAGATGGACACGATCGGAATGATCATGAGCCACGCCGTAGGAACATCAGCACCACGGCGGCGCATTTCACGACCGGCCTTCACGTACCAAACCACGGCATAGATTCCGAAGGTGACGAAGACCAAGAGGAAAACAACGAAGGGATTTTTGTTAGTCATTGATAATAAGGCTTGAACGAACGTAAACACCATCGAGCAACGCACGATATTAGCAAGCTTTTTACAACCCAAACGGCCGCCCGAGATTCGCCGCTCGATCGAACAACCGCTCGTGCCCGACGCCAGCAAGCCCGGGTCCCAACGGTCAGCCGAATTGACCAGGTGGGCGGCGTTGCGGTTACGGCACGCTCCGGACAGCCTCCAGGTCGCGGTGCGCGGGCCACACCTCCTCGTTCGCACCCGTATCATTCCTCCTATGCTCCTCTCTCGCATCTTCCAAACGGCGCTGCGCACGCACGCCGCCGGCTCCATCCGCTCGATCTCGCAGACCGTCGGCTCGATGCGACGGTGGTCCCTCCCGCGCTGGATTCCCGCCTTCCTCGCGCTCCTCGCCGGCTTAGCCGGCCCCCACTCCCTCCCAGCCAAGGACGCGACCGCTCCCGGCGTGATCGCCCTCGGCTCACGCCGCGAGTTGTTCGTGGACGATTTCCTGATCGAGCGGATGAGCGGCGCGGAGCTTGAACTTCACTCACCCATTCGCGCTGAGACGGTGCTCACGTTCGACAAGCCTTGGGAGGGACCGACCTGCGGCTTTTTCAGCGTCATCGAGGACAATGGCCTCTTTCGGCTCTACTACCGAGGTAGCGCGAACAATCCCCTCGGCAACGATCGACACACGCAGGACAACCCGATGACGGTCTGCTACGCGGAAAGTCGCGACGGTATCCACTGGATCCGCCCGAACCTCGGCCTGGTCGAATTCCGCGGCTCCAAGGACAACAACATCATCTGGATGGGTCAGGAGGCCCTCGCCTTCGCGCCGTTCCTCGACACCAACCCCGCCGCGCCGGCGAGCGAACGCTTCAAGGCCACCGCCGCCACCGTTATCCCGGGCCGAAAGCAGTACGCCCTCGTCGGCTTCGTTTCACCCGATGGCAAGCACTGGACCAAAATCGGAGACCACTCGATCATCCCCTACGACACCACCAACGTCTTCGACTCGCAGAACGTGTCCTTCTGGGATCCGACCCGGAACAAGTACGTGACGTTCTACCGCGCCCAGAAGTCCGGAACCCGGTGGACCAAGTTCGCCGAGTCGGCCGACTTCGCGCACTGGCCGAAGGAGTCGATCCAATGGTTCGACTTCCTCGGTGCCCCTCTGGAACAGCTCTACACCTGCGCCGCCCGTCCCTACCCTCGCGCACCGCATGTCTACGTGGGGTTCCCGAATCGCTACCAGCCTCACCGTACCTCACCCCAGCAGCCTGGCTCGGACATGAACAAGGGCATCAACGACGCCGTCTTCATGTCGAGCCGCGATGGTG
>JACCEB011047790.1_pt1 | contig 13500 bp, 12 predicted proteins | sample 7454761 | NCBI WGS metagenome assembly JACCEB01 (sample SAMN15323454, study PRJNA562643) | freshwater metagenome | isolation source: river surface water | place: USA:Blue River Watershed | collected 2017-08-18 | reverse complement strand
TATATTGAGCTCTGACAAAATTATTTCATCAAAAAAAATATAAAATATAATTTCACTTTCGGATTCTAAAAAAGTTTTACAAATGTAATTTTCCATCGAAACGTGTTTTGTATTTTTCTTATGAAAACTCTTTTGTGTTCTTTAAAACATTTATATAAATTCATTAATGAACAAAGTAATATTTGTCATAAACAATGCGAGATGAAAGAAAATCGTGTAAGGATCTTTCAAGTCGATCATAATAAAATAATGTCGGAAACATCTTGTGTAAATATATACAAGATGACGTAAGAAATTCGGGAGTATATGTACGTTATTATTCTTTTCATAAAATTGTGAAACATCCATTAAAAGAACAAGTTGTAATCCTTGATAATTTGTTTGTAACATTAAAATTGTTAGTAAGAACAGATTATAAAACAGTTTTATTACATTTTGTTCTTTCGTTTGTTTTTGAAAGAAACTTCCGAAGAGTAAACAAGATCTGAATGTAAGATAACATTTGATGAAGAAATCATTTTTTTCTTCAAAAACAAACAGGAATAATCCAGTGTATGTAATTACTAAATTGAACAATATTCCTTGTATTATCATCTTATCTTCTTCCAACACCTTTTTTTGTAAAAAAAATACATGAAAATGACGGTAACATTTTTATTTTTTTTATATTTTATGGATGTATGTATATATACACAAAAAATGTCACAACAAATTGTTCCATGTACTTGGCAACATGCATCCGAGTTCGTACGAACATTGAATGAATCTTTCTTTCAAGTAAAAAATTGTTCATTTTGGGGTTCCTATATTATTCAGATGCAAACACCCGATGTACATGAGATTTTTGAAGATAAACTTGCGACATTAAAAATTGATGGTGTACGGCATGTGGTAATTTTATTTGTTGAAAAAAATTTAAAAATACGTGGTATTGTTATGACAAGATCTGGTAGATTATATGATATTATTGATCCAACATTTTGTCAATTATCAACAACAACACAATTAAAACCTGGTTTATTTCATGTATTAGATTGTGAATACATCAACGAATCACATTGGATTGCATTTGATATCCTTGTATTTCGTTCGATTTCTGGAAAACGTGCATGTTTTCGTTTGGATTTTACCGAAAGGTATGAATTATTAAAAAAAGTATTTGATACTGATATTCAAACTGACAAGATATTATTAAAACCATATTTCGAAATACAAAAGGGTTCGAACAATTTTTGTGATAACATTATCGAAAATACATGTTCAACTATTGGTTTGAATAATATAAAACATGATGGTATTGTGTTTCAACCTAAAAAAGGTTATTATCCCGTCGGTACAAATATGAATTTATTAAGTGGTCGTGGATTAAAATGGAAACATATAAATACATTAGACCTTGCAGTGGAACGTGTGAAATTACATGAAATCAAAGAAATTCATAAGAAAGTGTATAATACTACATCATTCGGTGTAAATCAAAATTTATCTTGGAATTATTTACATCGTCCATTATGTTATTATGGTGTATCATCACGATTTCGTTCGAATTTATCAAGTTCGTATAAAGTACCTGAAACATTATGTAAATTAAAATGTATATCTGATTTTCATGCAAATTTACAAACAATCATGATTAATGATATTCCATTATGTATTGATTTACCTTTACAACAACAAGAAGGTGTAAAAGAATTTACATTTTCATCCGATTTAGTACCAGAATTTGTTGGAAATCGTGAAGATAAAGGTGTAACACAATTAAATAAAGCAAGAACAGTGGCAGGTGTATTATGGCAATCGAAACAAGCGGATGATCTCGACGATTTCGTAAGTAATCCTGACAAATTACCTCCGAAAATTGAAATTCCTTTACCAACGATGTTAAAAAATGGTGTAAAATTACAAGATTACTTACGTGGTCTTATGTTTAATACATCAGAAGAACATGAATTTAAAATTATTCAAACAAAAGCACCACGTCCTGGAATTATATTTCCTTCTTATCTTGAACCTGATTATACAAATTCAAGTTCCATTGATTCTTTACATTTCGAACGTGTTATACAAGGTATCATACGTAAATATGGAAAAGCAGATCCACCTGTTGTAAATTCAATTGATTTTTTTATAGATGGTATACGTATGACAGCATATGAAAAAAAGATTGAAACAAAAAATGGTGTACCATTAATTATTTATGAAACAAATTCATTTGAAGGAATTCATAAGACAGCAGAAGGTACATCACATATTGTTGAAATGGATTCAGTTGAAGAATCAAGTGGATATGTATATCGTTTAGATTCAAGAAGTGAAAATATCGAAAGTGTATTTTACAAACCAAATCTTTTACCAGATAATCCTGTATATGATGAATTTTTACAAAAATTAATTGCATCAAAAACATCTCGTAAACGTAAAACAGAAATTCCTTTGATATACAAACGATATCGTTTGATCGACCGACAAGAACTTCGGTGTGAAACAGAAAGGAATGTGAATATTTCTAGAATACGTCGGATTTCATTAGAACCACCTACAATTGGTGAAAATGTGCAAGTATCATTTAAAGGAAATTGGTTAGATGCAACAATACAAAAAATAAATGGAAATATGTACGACATCAAATACACAACACCGATTCATTCTTTTTCATCTATTACATCATCTGATACAATTCCTTTAATAGTTGATTCAGGTGTAGTACGTATGAAATGTCGGAAAACATTTGAATTTCCTGGTTTTGTAGTAGATCTCACACGAACTAAAACAATCAAAAATTATACATCAACACCAACACGTCGTTTACATCATTTACGTGATCGTTGTGATCGTTATGAAATTGAAATTGAATTAAAAAATATAAATCGTAATGCAAGTTTTTTCGGAACATTACAAGAAGTCATGCGTGATATATTCGAGTTCATGCATTTAGATGAAAATTCATTTTTATTCAAAAATAATCTAACAATTCAACCATCACCTTCTTTACAAAAATCATTAGATGAATATTCAGAATCCATCGGTTTTAATAAAAATGATACAACACATGTTGTTTATCAACGTGTTTTGAATATGTTTGGTTCGAGGTATGTACGTGAATCTGATTTTCATTCTATGTATACTTACGAATTACAAAAGATTCCGTATGAACCATATGATTCGTATGATATCAATTTAAATGGATATATTTATAACAATCCATGGATTGATGTAAATTCAGAAGATACCGAACATAATATAAAACGTCGTATATTTGAAGGTGTAAAATTAGGTTCAAATGCGGAATATCTTACAAAAACACTTGGTCTTGAACTTTTTGGTACAAATACATTTTGGAAGTTACCAACAACATTTGAATGGATATGTAAACGTTTGAATGCACAAGTAATACTTGAGATTTCGGAAGATTTTGTTGATGAAATCAAACAAGTTTTGTCGGGAAAAACAGATTCGACAAATCCTTTTTTCAAAACTGCATTTGTATTGTCTGATCATATTGTACAAATGTTATTCATACAAAATCAACATGCATGGTGGGATGAAAATGAAATTACTGTTGTATTGAATGATCTTTTCGATATTGCACAAAATTATGCAAATAGTTTGTATCGTTCCACGAATTCGTATGATATATGGAAGAATTCAGATTATGATCTTTTATATTATCAAACACATTATTCCATGGCAAAGGTATGTTTATTCTGTGGATTCATAAGAGCTTGTAGGAATATTCTAAATACGAAAATGGTGGATGATCATGTTCATGATCATGATCATGATGAACATAACAAGGATCATGACAAACCATTTTATTTAGATGTTCTTACACAAAAGAATGATATATGTATATACACACCTCGTGGAAAAGAAAATAAGACAATCTGTATGATTCAACATCAACCTACATTCTTTTTATATTAATTTTTTTTTATTTTGGTTTTGAAAGATACATTGACGACATTTGTTTTTCTTTTTTTGTTGTGTCATTAAATATTTGTAATATAACTTTTTCTGGTCTTGAACTTATTTCTTTCTTTAGAAGACGTACGATTTCTTCCGTATTATCTGAATGATATGCAGAATGAATCGAAGGATATAAATTATATTTTTCAACAGCTAAACGTAATATTGTTTGTAAGAAATCATTATACACAAAAGGTGTTTTTGTTTTTGAAACACGTTTTTTATCTTTCGATTTGTCTTTTTTGTCTTTCGATTTATCTTTCGATTTATCTTTCGATTTATCTTTTTTGTCTTTCGATTTGTGTTTTGATTTATCTTTTTTATCTGAAAATTTCTTTTTGGAAGATTTTCTTTTACGATCGAAATCAGCAACAGGAGTGTTTTTCATTTTTTTAAATTAATCAATTTTATAAAAACAAAACAAAAAAAACGCAATTAATGTATAACCCATTTTTTCTTACAACCGAGTTCAGCACATGTGAATATTTGTGAAGTTGCTTCATCTCCCGAACGAAGCTGACGTAATTTCAAAAGAACACGTTTACTTCCACAAGAACGACATGTGAATTCTCCTGGTTCAACTGCACGTAATTCTGCATCATCATCTTCTAATTTAAATGATTCTTCTAACATACGTAATCTTTCCGAATCTGTTAAATCAGAGTACATATCTTGTTCTGGGTTAAAGTGTATATTTCTTTTTTTCATGATCCCAATAGCATGTTGATAATTAGTGTCATGATCAAAACGATTATCACATAAGGATTCTAATGGACTTTTATGTTTATGTATGGATATTGATGTTATATCTGGTATTATATTGTTGATATTATTATTGGCAACAGTGTTAATTGATGTTCCTTGATATTGTATATTTTTTGTTGGACGTCCTCTTCCTCTTTTTCTTTCCATTTTTTTTGTCAGTGAATGTTTTATAAAAACAGAAATAAAATGAAAAAAGTTCGTGTTAAAAAACCGATTGTATTAGATGGATTAAAGAATATAGGTTCGGGTTCTTACGGATCTGTATATGAATTAAATAATACACAAGCCATCAAAGTAATTCAAATTAATTCTTCAAGAGATGCTGAAACAACATTAAAAGAAATCAAGATTCAACAACATTGTTCCAAAATTTTGGAAAGAAATAAAAATAAAAATATGATGGCGAGCATTCCAAAAATTTATGATTATTTTTTAATTTCGAAAGAATATCCGACAAAAATTATGATTATTATGGATTACATTCAAGGTAAAAATATTTATGACGAGTTTAGTACATTATTTCAAACGAAATCGGTAGAAGAAAAAAAAAGACAAGTAAGACAAGTATGTTCTATTGTTTATCAAATTGCATATCTTTTAGAACTTTTACAAAAACGTGCAAGATTTACACATCGTGATCTTCATTTAGGAAATGTAATGACTGTTAAAACGGAAAATATAAATGCATGTGGAGATCCAATTTATAAAGCATATCTTATTGATTTTGGTATGTCACGTGCAAGAATTATGAATTCATCAATAGCTGTAGATGTATATTATGAACAAAATTATTTTAATACAACATTTGATATGTCTTTTTTTGTTTATAATGTGTTTACGAGTTTATTTATGTGTCGTTTAAAAAATAAAACATGTAAGAATATACATCCGGAGTTATTCAAAAAAATTAAAGAAATTCTTGAACAAACACAAATACCTTTTGATTTAATACATACGAATTCTTCTGAATTTTATAAAAGAATTGCATACAATACTTATGATCAAATTGCAACACCTGTGTCTGTTAAAAATATTATGATACAAATCTTAAAAAAATGTTTATAAAAGAATAACTTGAGATCGAATTGAATCGATATGTTTATGTAAAATTTCTGGATGAAAACCAAATTTTTGTACAAGAGATAATGTTTGTGCTGCACCCATTTCTATATTTGATAATTCATCTAAACCATATAAATCATATTTCCCACACCATATATTCACACTTTGAAAAATATGATTCATTTTATCTCTTTTTAATTGATAATGAAATGTTGTATGATATGACTTTACAACATAATATTCTAAATCAGATAATAATTTAGGTACTGATAATACATTTTTTGTACATTGTGGATTAACATAAAGTTCACGTGCAAGATTACGTGCGAGTCCGATTGGATCTTCTTGAAGAAAACATTCGAGGATACGAAAAAATAAAACACTTTGTCTTGGGGACATTTTTTCTGTTGATAAACCAAAATCAATGACATATATATTTTTGTCATCCCCCAAAATTACATTTCCTTGATGTAAATCTAAATGTATATTTCTAAATACTAACAGATTGTATACAAACAAACGTGTAATTATATCTTGATACCCACTTTCATGTAAATCTATATTTACATTTGTCAAAGTTTTTCCGTGGATATAATCCATAATAATCATATCATTGTTGTAATAATGAATTTTAGGAACATGTACATTTTCGAATGTATTCTTTCGAAGATCGTCTGAATACGTTTGCATTGTTTCGGATTCTTGTAAAAAATTATATTGTCTTTCAATTGACGAACCAATTGATAATAATTGTCGGTTTATATGATATTGATTTCCTGTACAAAAATCAATGACTGTTGAAATCCAACATGCAACTTTTAAATTCCATTGTACTAATTCAACAATACCAGGTATTTTTACTTTAATTGCATAATCTTGATAACGATATACACGTCCTATTGTACCACAACCAATAATTTCAAGTTCGTTTGTATTTTTAATTTCGGGAAAATATACTTGGATAACATTTAACATCTCATGTTCTTCTTTTGGTGTAAATGTATTTCCTCCGACATTATTTAATAAAAATGAAAAGTTTCGATACAAAAAAGTTTCTTTCGATGATGCATTCAAAACAATTTGTATTAATTTTGTTATCAACGGAAGTTGACGAAAACACCACGCTAAAAAATATTGATACATGATGTTTTATATATATTCTTTCTTTTAACATTTAAACAAAAAGAAAATATGCAAATGCAAAAAATTACACCAGTCATTCGTACGAATATTCATGATCTTCGTACGGATCTCATACAAAATGGTTGGGGGGTCTATCAATTACTTACACCTACAGAAAATGAATTATATCTACAACAAACAAAATATGAACTTGAAATGTTAAATGGGGATGTGGATGATCATAATCAAGACGCGAATGTGTATGATCCTTTTTACAAAAACATTCCACGTGTATTATCTGGTATGATAAAACATTATCATGCATCCATGACACGTACTGCACATGAATTACGTAAGAAAATACGTCCGATTTTTTATGAATTGATGGAAGATGATGTTCATGATAATAATGATAATGATAATCATGTATCCTCTTTTCTTGAACATCCAATTCCTTTGAATGAAAATGAATTATCATGTAATCCAGATGCAATTTATGTATCCTCAAGTAAACGTCCGATATTCCCACAAGTTGTAAGAAATCAAATAAATCCAAATGATCTTTTATGGTGGCATGTAGACACAGATGTACCTATATCTTTTATACAAAGTTCGATTGTATTACAAAATCCAGAAGGTTCAGAAGAATTTTGTGTATACAACGGATCTCATCGGTATATGAATGAAATCAATGGAGGTGAACTTTTACCATCTGATTTTTATTTGTTATCCACACAAGATCAAATGAATTTACAAGAAAAAGGATGTCAGCCTATGTCTATGCAAATACCATCTGGATGTGCTGTTTTATGGTTTAGTTCAACTGTCCATACAGTGAAACCATTTAATAATGCATTATTACCACGAATACAATATTATGTATGTTATGGTGTTATCAAACATTTAGGTTTGAATGTGATACAAGACTTAAAACACATGAAAACACTTGCGATATTATTAGGAGGATCATGTCGACATTTACCATATCCATGTAGTGTAACATGGCAAAATGGTGATGAACACCTTTTTCGTGATCTTATTAACCCACATGAATTAAATGTACAATATCCGAATGTATTTTTTGGAACTCGTGCGGAGGATCTTACGGATACTGAATTATCTATATATGGTTTAACAAAAAAGGATGTACATGATTCAATTGAGTATTGGAAAATAAATTGGACGAGATCTATGGAATTATTTGATTTTCTTGTGATGTGAATTTTTTTTGTCAGATGAATATAAAATAAAAAAATAAAAAAAAAATGGTAAAAATTGATGCTCTTGCATTTGCTATGGCTGTCGCCTGTTTGTTAATTTTTGTTGTAGGTATGATTGGTGTACAATCATATGCTGATAGTAAGTTAAAACAAAAGATAAGTCGTTTGAATTTCTCAAGTGCTGTTGGTTATGGTTTAGGTTTAGCACCTTTATTCTATTTTATTGGTTCACAATATGGTTCACTAATTGATCAAAGTATGATTAATAAATTCTTTGTATTCTCAACACTTCTTACATGGATCTTATGTATTGTTTTGATTTCTGATGCAAATAATAATAAACGTTTTATGTCCGATGAAACTTATCGTTTTATTGTTGGTATGGCAATTACATCTTTCATCTTATTTGTTGGTTTTGCTTATTTTTCTGTAAATGAAATGACACGTCGTGTTGAAACAAATTCAGGAAATCAATTAAAGTTCCCTTATGTTTATCGTCATAAATTCTATTAAACATAATTCTTCGTTCGAAACTCGTAAGATATATAAATTAACTATTAAAATAAAAAATAAAAAAAAATGAACGGTATGCATATTAATGTACTTACACGTATGGATCCTGTGATTGAACAAGAATTACATTCAATTACATTTTCATTTCATTTTGTACACGAACAAGCGGACAATATTATTTATAACACAAACTTTGTCGAAACAGTTGCATGTTCTTTTCGTAATCAAATCGTAAGTATATTCGAACGATTTACATCTGAATCCGTACCAACATCTACATCTACATCTAATAATGATAATGGTCATGGTCATGCACCATCAAATTCAAATATGAACATAAACGATACCCTTGGTCCTGCAAGACGTTGTGGGAGTTTACTTACGCACGAAACATGTACAATTTGTCATTGTGAATATCAGCCAGCACAATTACATCGTAAATTACCATGTCAACATGTATATCATAAAAAATGTATTGATCGATGGTTAAAAACATCGAATGAATGTCCTTTATGTCGTGCGAGTGTATTATAAAAAACACGAACAAAAAAAACATGTATTCATATTCAACTCATTCGAAAAAAAAAGAATAAATGTTTTTAGATTCATTTTTAGATGGAAAGTGTTTGTTTCGATATTTCGGAAGTCGAAGATTAAATGCGAAAACAGATTTTTCCGATATAGATATACTATGTATTCTTTCGAATAAATACTACAACCGTACAAATATATATGAACTATTTCATATATACTTACGTGATATTATCCATGCAACAAATATTGTTATCATTCCAAGTTCATTCGTACCCGTTGTAAAATTTGATTATCAAGGGGATTCGTACGATGTCATCTTTTCATTTATTCAATTAGATATCATACCACATATAAATGATGCAAATGCATATGGGGTGTATCAAGAATTATTATTTTATTCATGTTCTGAAGAAGATACAAGATCTTTATGTGGTGCAATGGTATCTGAATATATATCAAAAGTATGTTCTGGTTTTATAGATGTGTATTCACATTTTTTGATACAAATAAAAAAATGGGTTTATCGACGTGGTTTGTATTCAAACATTTTAGGTTATTTTAATGGTGTTTCGTTGGCTGTACTTGTTGCACATTATTTTCTTTATACAAAAAAAATGTCAACACCGAATTTTCACGAATTCATAAGAATTTATTTACAATGGAACGAACCAATTACATTAATTCCTACATCTACATCTACATCATCATATACATCTGGTTTTTTACAAATATTTACACCAACAAATCCTCCAATTAATACGATGTATAACACATCATACTATCAACTTCAAACAATACAAAAAGAATTTCGTAAGACACTCGAAGGTGGTTTTATAGGTGACATATATCCATATTGGTTTCGTTCGAAAAAATCTGTATATACTTTAATACAAGTAATATCATTTACAAAAGAATTACATCAGAAAAATCGTTTATACATTGAATCCAAATTAAAACATATTCCACGTATGTTTCAACAGACAGATTTAGAGTTCGACTTTTGTACACATTGTTATACACTCGAACATCAACGTACATTTTTTATTATTCGAACAAATCGTTTGATCGATATTCATCCATTTTTTATAAAGTTACAAAATAATTTATTACACGAGGCTGTGATTAATATTGATCATGTTCAATCTGAAAAATTACCTTCATTTTTATTTATCTGACGATTATCTTCTTTATTAAATAAGATTAACCATGTATCAAACATATGATAAAAAAGTCTTCTTTGTGTTCTTGTATGAATTTTTGTTATCGGTAAAAACATAGCAATTACATCAATTTCTTGTTTATACTCACGTCCATATGCAATTGAACGTAAAAATGTAGAAATATAACGATATACATCTATATTGGTGTGTAATTTATTTTCATTCCAAGGAGAATCTCTTGAATATTTTATTCTTATATGAAATTCATCATGTTCATATATGGATATATTTAACACACCTTCTTCTTGTGAATTTCTTTTTTGAAATAAAATTGTGAACTCGCTCATTCTTTTTTTTTACATTTTAGTGTGGAATTAAACGTTTGTATTTCGAACGAACAAAAAACAAAAACATTTGTGTTTTTTTTAAAATATACATAAACAACAAAAAACAACCATAAAATGTTTGCACCTCTTCCAAAACCCTCACGTATTCGTAAGATACAATTTCAAGTTCTTACCGCAAATGAACTTGCAAAATTATCGGTTACGAAAGAATTAAGTGAACTTAATGGATATGTTATTCCTGATGGGTTAACCTATGAATTAACACCAAATCGTACTTCTGAAGGTACTGTGTCAGATTCACGTATGGGTGCAGATGGTACAGAAACACCAAAACAAGAATGTAAAACATGTAAGAAATTTACAGATAATTGCGGTGGTTCACATTTTGATTGTCCTGGACATTTCGGACATATTAATCTTGTTATTCCACAAATATGGTCATTATTTTCATCCGAACTCGTACGTGTACTTGGTTCTGTATGTCCATTTTGTTCGAAACGCGTTAGTAAAATCTTGACACATCAAGAGAAAAAAAATGGAAAAAAAATGGATGTAGATGCAGATGATGATGTTCTAGAGGATACACCTGTTGACGAAGATGATGTAGATGTAGATGAAGCAGATGCAGACGCGGATGCGGATGCAGATGCTGAAGTAGATGATGCCGAAGTAGATGAAGCAGATGCAGATGCCGACGCAGATGCAGATGCTGATATCGATGTCGATGCTGATATAGATATCGATGCGGATGTTGATATCGATGCGGATGTAGATGTAGATATTGATGATGATGATATTGATATTGATGATCCTGATATCGATATCGATATTGATGTTGATGATATCGATCATGATATCGACATAACAGAAGATGTTACAATGGATTTTGATGATATCGATACTGACATCGATATAAAAAAACAACAACGTCAAGACACATATTATCGTTGTTCGTGTTTCAATCCTTTATCATGCGTACGTTTCAAGTATTATTGTAAGACACATCCTGAAGAAAGATCAAGATGGATTGAAGTAAAAATTACAGCACGTAATCATAACGGACGCACGAAAGGTGAAAGTAATGTTTCAGGACGTTTTATATTACCAAACACCAAAGTATTTGATATATTAAATGGTATTACAAAACAAGATTGGCGTGCAATTTTCTTAGCACAACATCGTCAATTCAATCGTAATCAAACGATTCCGTACCAACCAATCGATTTATTAGTTACAAAAGTACCAGTTATTCCAAAAATTGCACGTCCTGCAAAAAGATTAGAAAATAAATGTCCTGCTGACATGATAACACGTCATTATAATCAAGTAATCTCACGTAATCGTACATTAACAGATATTCTTAAAACAAAAAATGGTACAAACGAAAAACGTAAGAAAAAAAAAGATTCATCCACATCCGTGTCCAATCAAAATCAAAACCAAAATCAAATACATGATGACACTGACGAAACCGGACGTCTTGTATATGATCATACAACTGGTTTATATGGTTTTGATTCACATTTAAATATGTTACTCACACAATTTCTTACAATGGAAGGTACACCGGTTGGATGTAAAAATACCAAACAAAATATTGATATATTCCGTGGAGATCGTGCATTATCAACAGCAGTCAATGTAATTATTGATAAATCAAACGGAAAAGGTGGAAATAATTATACAAATTTATTACAAAGATTACAAGGTAAAACTGGTCGTTTTCGTGGAAATTTATCAGGTAAACGTGTAGATTATACAGCACGTACGGTCATTGTAGGAGATCCTGATATTGATGTAGATCAAGTAAGTGTTCCTTATAGTTTCTCACGTTCTCTTACAGTACCCGAACGTGTTACAGATTTAAATATACATTACATCAAAGAACTCGTAAGAAAAGGTGAAGTACGTAAGATTGTACATTCGTTAAATTCAGGAGTTGAACAATTAACATGGTGTAATCCAACAGATTCAAACACCAAACGTGAAAAAGATGCAACCGAAAAAATAAAAGTAGGTGTGGTTATACATCGGTATCTTCGTAATAATGATTTAATTATTATGAATCGACAACCTACTTTACATAAACCTTCTATGGAAGCACATCGGGTTGTCATACGACCACCACAACAAAAAAATGTTACCTATTCCTTTGGAAGAATTGTATATCCTGTATCCGCAACAGGATCAGGGTCAGGGAATAAAAACGCATGTATATCGAACGAATTCTTTAATACTAATAAAGATATTCTTGCATTTGGGATTAATCTCAGTGTTACACGTGGATATAATGCAGATTTCGATAAAAGATATCTCTGTCGAAAACAGGAAGACTGAAAAGGTTGAAACTTCCTAGTTAATAGTTTATTAAATATATAAAATCAAAATGGAAAATTATTTGGATCATTATGAAAAAATTAGAAACATTCCTTTGGAAATTGGAGAAAAAAGGTATATTGAAATTTATAAGATCACATGTTCTGTTAATGGTAAAAGTTATGTTGGACAGACGGTTTCGCATGTTATACAACATAATAAAATGTATCCCTACGGAATGAATGGTCGTTTAAAAAAACATTTCAGTGAAGCAAATAATTCTTCAACTTCAATTTCAAAACAATGTTCGTACTTAAACAATGCAATCAGAAAACATGGTGAACATAATTTTGAAGTAGCACTATTATACGTTTCAGAAATTGATGATTCAGATATTTATGAACAAAAATTTATTTCAGAATGCAACACTTTATATCCTACCGGTTATAATTTAACAAGTGGTGGAAAAACAGCAAGTGTTGTTAGTTTAGAATC
>JACCEB012074898.1_pt1 | contig 13503 bp, 8 predicted proteins | sample 7454761 | NCBI WGS metagenome assembly JACCEB01 (sample SAMN15323454, study PRJNA562643) | freshwater metagenome | isolation source: river surface water | place: USA:Blue River Watershed | collected 2017-08-18 | reverse complement strand
ATTAATTCGTGAACAGGGCCACTGGGGTAACTTCGTGGATCACTTAAAATCAACATTCCCTGATGCCCTGATCACAATGATTGAAATTCCAGGAGCAGGAATTTATTTCGAAGACTCGAGCCCCCCATCGGTAAGAGGAATTGTGAAACGAATGCGGCAAGACTATTTAAAAGCGAAAATAGCTGATGAAGAGTCCCATCTCATTGCCATCTCTCTTGGTGGGATGATTTCTGTTGAGTGGATGAGAACATTCCCGAATGATTTTCAAAGAGCGACTTTAATCAACACAAGCCTCGGTGGAGTGTCCCCTATTTTTGATCGAATTTATCCGAGTGCCCTCGTCTATTTATTAAAGGTTCCATTTCTAAGGGGTCGTCAAAAAGAATCCCATATTTTAAAGCTTGTTTCTAATCACGATGACGTCTTTGTTAAAACTCTTGATCTTTGGGAGCAAATTCAAGAAAAACATCCCGTTAGTTTAGACAACACCCTTAGGCAATTATTTGCTGGGGCCATGTTTACGGGGAAAAACTTTACGCCACCGATTCCAGTTTCCATTCTCGCCTCTACAAAAGATCGTATGGTGAATGTAAAGTGCTCTAGGGCGATTGCTCAAAAATGGAATGTGCCTATAACAGAGCACCCTACTGGGGGCCATGACTTATCTGTCGATGACCCTTCTTGGATTGCTCAGGAGATTAAGAAATCTATCTCTGCACCTTAAGTTCGTTCTCGAGAGCTTTTCTAGTAAAAACTCTTCTAACTGGTTTTTGATCTTTTCCGTTTTTGTCTTTAAGACTATAGACGAGTTTATTTTGTTTTCTTTCGACCTTCACTTCAAACGGTGGATTTGAACCATTTTTCAATAACAGGATAATTTCTCCCGATTTCTCAAGCTTTGTTATTTGATCAACTGGAATACTTTTTTCTATTTGATTCAAACTTAATCCTGTTGGATTCACTAATAGAACTTTGTACTGCTCATCAGAAACAGACAGTGTGATGGCATTCGGAGTAGAGCTTGAATTCGGCTCAACCAAAATAGATCCGTCTGAAAAACTCTTCACATTCACTAACTTCGCCTGCTCTCTTGCAAGTGAATCCGAATTTTCGACCGAAGAACGTCTACTTGATCCTCCGGAGTTAGAAACATTTTTAAAAGCATTTGCGCCACTTGAAGAATTGTTTAATTTTGCGGCCTCAGAGAAGCTAGCTGGATTACGTGAAACTGAATCACCATCTTGACTCGAGCTATTTGAAAATGACGATGATGAATTGTGCCCGAAAACATTGGAGTTTTGAGACATTTTCTCTCTGGCCACAACAGGCTTCTGATCAGGTGAAACTGAGTCAGCATTTTTTCTCGAGATTGCATCATTAAGTAATTTAGACTGAGTTTCAGTGAGCTTTCTTTGCTCCTCAAGGAGAGTTCGGAGCGTTTCAATTTCTTTTTTATAAAGTGAATCTTTTGCAGCATCCGCTGGAGAAAGTTGACTCGTATCCGTAGCATTCTTAGACTTTCTCCAATCCTCGTATTCATTTTCCCAGTCAGATAATAAATTCTTCTTTTTCTCATCAGTCATATTTTCAATTTTATGCTTATCAGACTTTTTATCATCAAGTGATGGCGCCACTGATGATGAGGCAGAATAATCCGGATTAAAAGAAAACGGCGCTTGGGCTGAATCTTCCTTAGCGGGATCCATTTTCCCAGCACCTTTCGCGAGATCAGATGGTAGAGGCTCATCATTTAATGTACTAAACTTTTCCTCAGTACTACCATCAAATCCAAAATATTCATTTTCAGAAATATCAGATAGATGTTGAGAACTTCTGACAGACTCCCAATCACTAATGTTGTCTCCACCGCCGGAGGATGAGCTACGAATACTAAGGATAGTTTCTTTGATTCGTGGATAAAATTTTAATTTAGCTACCTTTAGAAAAGTCATCATGTTATCGACTTCTTCAGGTAGTTTTCCTTTCACCTTATTTTTGAAAAACTCGGTACGACATTCAACTAAATTTATAATTTTGCAGTTTGATGCCTTGTATTCATTAAACGAAATACTTCCTTTCCTTGTATCAAATTTTGAGTCACACATTCTTTTGTTAAAGGCAAGAAACTCTGGATTTGTATTAATATCAGGATTAAAACTATTGTCTAGCTTTAATTCTAAATCATCCTGCACAGAATCTTGTGGACTTAAAAACTTAGACCTAACGGAGTCAAGCTTTTTACAGTAACCTCCATAAATTTTTGGACAATCTTCATCAACCCCATACTCAGGAATACACTTATCAGGGTCTCTACCCGGGTTTTCCTGTAAATAAGCATTCACTATCGCTTCTTGAGTGAGAGGTATATTATCCTCCACAGGACGATGCTGAAATAATGTATCTTTTGCTAATTGGTGGGATCGAATTTTAACCGCAATTCCATTATCAGCTCTAATAAAAAAATCTTTAAGTGAATTATTGAACTCTTTAAAGTTTTTATTTTTTAAAACATTATCCATGCAGCTTTTCTGATTGCTTGCCGTACAAACAGTCTTTTGTGGACCTGCATATGACTTAAGCATACTAAGCAAATCTGTTTTTCGTTTATTTATATTAGTACTCTCATAGAACTCTGGCTTAATTTTTTTATCTTTGAAAAAATTTGGATTTATTTTATCTCTGTCTTCTTTTGAAACTGGGTCTATCATTAAAAAAGTTTTTACTAATGGATTGTAATTGAGAAATATTAACTTATTTTTTAAAGTGACAATTTCATTTTCGTTAGCTCTTTTAAACTCGGGAGAGTTTGACATAAGGGCATCGTATCTGGTCCTTAATTTTCTAAAATCCCAATCGTCTGAATTAAAACTATTTAAGTCTAATTGAGAGAGAGACTGACTTACTTTTTCGAAAGACTCTTTCTGTTTGAAAGCAATAAACTCTCTCCCTAAAACGCACTGTCCTTTCTCTGGAGTGGTCTCTTCTAGAAGAGATTGGGCATACGAACTTCCCTCATCTTTAATTTTTTCTCTTGATGCCTTATCATAATATTTCTGATACAACTCTTTTGCTTTTTCTTGGTTAGGATCTTTTGTTTCAAGCAACGATGTTTCTAATAAAGGATCATTGTTTGACTTTCCTCTAACTGAATTATGTATCGTCTCTTTCGATACCCATAATTCAAGACACTTTTCATCACCCTGACAAATAATGGAGGCATCGAAAAGGAACTTCCCGTTTTCTTGAATGGCATTTTTTAAATTCTTTTCATAATTTTTTGGTAGAGAATTCAGTTTGGTGTCATCACTAGGCTTTGCTCCCTCTGCTAAGAAGTATCCCAAACTGGGGTTTTTCACAGCCTTATCTCTCAAGCAATCACAGATTTTTATATCCCCAGAAATTAAGTTTGAATTTTCTTCCGAAGTTAGTTGCCTCTCCCTAAACATGGCAAAGGATTTCTTATTTTCAAAACAGCTTTGATACTCAAGAGCATTATTCAGATTATCTATGTAAGGCGGGATTACACTGGTCTTACCAAGGCAAAGTGCGTTCTCTTCGTCATTCTGAATCCGTCTGAAATAAAAATCTGAATAACTACCAAACGAAAAAGACTCTTCCGTGTAAGTGATTAGCGCCAAAAAGAGAACGAGGTAATTTCGCCTTAAACTCATAGACCTTCCTTTACCAAATTCTTTTCGTCAGATTGAGAGATGAACTTAAGCATTCTAAGGGGAAACCCTTGAAACTTATGATGATCTGGTAAAATCAGGAGCTTAGGATTCTTTACAATGCCCTAAAAAGCTGACAGTTTAATGGAAATTCATATGGATATATTGAAATGACTACATTTCGTTCTCTTCCCCCAGGACATTCGCTCGTTGTGACCCAGGATGGGTCTGAAACACTTTTTTCGGATCGCTTTCAAGAGGCCTGTCACTCCACAACGGGAGCCAAAGCAGAAACTCTTCTTCATTATGTAGAGGGCTGTAAAATTATTGAAAGGTCGAAGTCGCACTCTCCATTTTGTCTTCTTGAAGTTGGATTTGGTCTTGGAGTTGGATTTTTAACCACCCTAGAATCTCTCCCACATGATAGGAAGTGGCACTTTATTTCACTTGAGTTGGATAAAAATCTTCTCGAATGGTTCAAAGAATCATACCCTCAATTTCATCTCACATGGAACGGAAACCTTCTAGAGTGCCGAACAGAAACATTTGAACTAACTATCATTCAGGGTGACGCGAGAGAAGAGTTACCAAAATTTCTATTTTCAAAAAAAACGATTTTTCATGCCATCTATCAAGATGCTTTCTCCCCAAAAAAAAATCCCTCTCTATGGACTAAGGAATGGTTTTCTTTATTGAAAAAATACTCCCATGAGGAAGTGATTCTCTCCACCTACTCTGCTAGTACCTCGATTAGAAAATCTCTTCACGAGTCAGGTTGGGGGGTTTTAAAGGGAGAGAAATTTGGACCTAAAAGAGCAAGTACCAGAGCAGTCATCAACCAAGCGACGGATGCAGAGATTCTCCTACAACTACAAAGATCCCCCACAGAAGCTTTAACAGACTTGCAGATTAGTTCAATAACTCAGAAAATAGAACCATGAAAAACATCACACACATTCTCCCTATTCGCTATCCTATCATTCAGGCCGGAATGGTTTGGGTCTCTGGAGGAAAGCTTGCCGCTGCTTCTGCCAACGCTGGTATTCTTGGAGTTATTGGTGCTGGTTCCATGAAGCCTGATTTACTAAAACTTCACATTGAGAAGGCCAAACTTCTCACTTCGAATCCCGAAAGACTAGCAGTTAATGTTCCTCTCCTTTACGACAAATCTAAAGAGCAATTAGAAACGGCACTCGATCTCGGCATAAAAATCTTCATCACATCAGCGGGATCTCCCAAAACTTATACTTCATGGCTTAAATCCTTTGGGTCGACTGTTATTCATGTTGTTTCTACCCCAGAATTTGCCAAAAAAAGTGAAGCCTCTGGTTGTGATGCAATTATCGCTGAGGGTTTTGAGGCAGGAGGACATAACGGTAGAGATGAGATCACCACGATGGCCCTTATTCCTCAAGTTGTGGATGCTGTAAAAATACCTGTGATTGCTGCTGGTGGAATTGCCGACGGCCGTGGAATAGCTGCGGCCATGTGTCTTGGAGCAAAAGGTGTTCAGATGGGAACTAGATTTGTTGCGACCGAAGAATCAAGTGCACACATTAATTTTAAAAACGCTCTCCTAACATCTGGTCCAGATAGCACCATGCTAACGATGAAAAAATCAGTTCCTGTAAGACTGTTAAAAAATAAGTTCTTTGAGGACATTAAAAAGCTAGAAGACCAGTGTGCTTCCAAAGATGATTTGGAAAAACTTCTTGGTCACGGAAGAGCAAAAAATGGCATGCTTTTGGGCGACCTGATTGAGGGTGAGCTTGAGATAGGTCAAGTGGTAAGTCTCGTGAGGGACCTTCCGACCGTGCAAGAGTTAGTGGATCGACTCATAAAAGAGCAAAGAGATTGTCTTCCAGAGAATTCTTTTTTCTAAAAAAAAGGCCCCATTAAGGGGCCCCACATTACATCGATCTTTCTAAGGCAGCAATCCGATCCTCAAGTCTAGGGTGAGTGGAGAGGAAATTCATCATCCCCTTTTTTGAAGAAATCTTCATCGTACTCATCGCCGTTTGTGAATCATCTACCATTTCATATTTCTGCTGAAGACGTTTTAGGGCAGCAATCATTTTGTGTTTCCCTGCATATTGGGCACCACCCTTGTCCGCACGGTATTCTCTAATTCGAGAAACGTAGGCCACAACAAACATTCCAAGAAATGAGAAAAGCATTTCAAAAACCATAACTGATAAGTGATACGCCCAACCAGTATTGACTGGTCGATCGTCGTCGCGGTCTCCACTCATGGCATTTTGAAGGGCAAAAGCAGCTATACGAGCAAAAAACATGACAAAAGCGTTTACCACACCTTGAACAAGCGCCATCGTCACCATGTCTCCATTGGCCACGTGAGCGATCTCGTGGGCAAGAACTCCTTCCACCTCATCTGCATTCATTTGCTGTAGAAGACCAGTGGATACGGCAACAAGAGCATTATTTTTTGATGGCCCTGTCGCAAACGCGTTCACTTCATGAGAATCATAAATTCCAACCTCAGGCATTTTGTTAATACCAGCTTGCTTTGCCAGAAGATGAACCTTCCGAACAAGATCGCCATACTGACCACGATCATCAATGATCCGAACACCCATCATGGTTTTTGCCATGAACTTTGATAAAAGAAGAGAGATACCAGAGCCAACAAAACCCCAAACAAGACAAAATGCCATGAGAGCAGAGTAGTCTATTCCCTGAGCGGTTAGATAATTTCCAATACCAAGAAAGCCAATCACCAGTGACACAGTGACCATCACTAGGACATTTGTAAGCATGAATAAAAAGATACGCTTAAACATAGAAACTCCATAAAAATGAATAATTCGTAAGTTAAAGATAATACTTAAAATTTGAACGTCAAGGGCTCTTGTGCGCAAAGTCAAACAAAAACAAACTCTTAATTGGGCCTATATTCATGTTAGACTGTTTTTGCTGTCTTCACGGAGGAAGATTTAATGAAAAAATGGATTTTATGCCTACTCCTACCATCTCTTGTTTACGGGTATTCGGCATCCGACAAAAGCTCCTGCACTGATTTAAATCTTGATACATCCTCCTTAGGTCAAGTGAGAAACCAAGGGAAAATATCTTGGTGTTATGCTTTCACTGCGGCCGATATTCTTCAATATACTTTTGGAATTTCAGATAAAATCTCCGCAGCTGACATAGCGACTCACTATAATACTTCGACCGTTGGTAAAGTCATGGATCTTTTCCTTAATTACGGTCAGCCCCATGAAACAGGATTTAATAAAATTGCTCTGATCCAGGGGATGAAGAGTGGTTATTGTTCTGAATCTAGTTTTCCTTCCGAGGAATGGATAAAGGTCTCAGGTGGCAAAGAAGAAAAAATTCTAATGCCAAAAGCTATTGAGGAAATTAAAGAACTCTATCAAATGAGAAAAGACCTAAATCTCAAAAACCTTCCCTTTTATTTTAAATTTAATCACATCGACAAAAAAACATTCCTTTCAATCCTTAAAAGTAAAAATAAAATAAAGCATTTCTTCACCGAGCTAAGAAATAAGGCCTGTGAAAATGATCGACTTGAATTTGATAAAAGACTCAAAGTGAAAATGGTTTTTAGGAATAAAAACATTTTTAAACGTATTCACTCCCAACTTGAATTAGGAAGAATTGTTGGTATTGATTATGATTCACGTGTTCTTCTCAATACTCAAAACCAGAGTATAAAGATTTCAGAACTTCATACCTCGAGCATCATCGGACGGCGCTGGAATCGAGAGAAAAAGAGCTGCGAATTTCTTCTCAGAAATAGCTGGGGTGAAGGATGCCAAAGATATGATGAGAGTATCGAATGCCAAGAAGGGAACGTATGGCTAGGCGAGTCATCTCTTTTTAAGAATATGACAAGTATCGTATATATAAAATCCAAGGGTTTATAACACATAAAGGCCTGTTTTTCGGCAAAGGATACTTGCCGACTGCTACCATCAATTGTTACGCTTTGAGTCTCTGAAATCAAAGGATTCATTGAATGAAAAAGCTCGTAACAACTATTTGCCTAATACTCATGACAACGAACGTTTTTGCAAATATCCAAAGCGAAAATGTCCTTGAAGAAACTCTTTATCAAAATTTTAAATTAAGTCTTCTCTCAAAAAATAAATCAAACATCATGACTGGATTTACTCCCTTCGAGCAAAAGCTTCTCGTTGATGCTCTTTGGGATATTTCTGAAGAGGGTGATCCATCTGTTTTGAATTCCATTAATGACTTTAATACCGCTCACTATGAGCTGATTGAAAAATTAAGGCTAGGAATCCTTAGGATAAAATATAAAAGAGCTTCTCAGCTAGCGCCAACTCTCGTTGATGAAGTTATGAATGAATTAAGTAAAGAAAAAGCTGACACGAAAATTGTTTATACCATCGCTGCCTACGAAGAGGATTTTTTATCTGTAGGGCATACCGAATTAGTGGAAAAAGCAAAGTTACACTCTGCCTACTTTGATGTCGCCCTAGATCAAGAGAGAAAAAACGATATCACTGAGGATTTAATCACTGATCTCTTTCATAAGACCCCAGATGTTACAACTTACATGAATGGTGAATACGTTAAATCTGTAAAGATATTTATGTTCTGTCGAGAGAACAGATTGTACCCATGTCTTATGGTGATGAAAAATGTTCACGGCGAAGTTGTAAGAGATGAAGATGGCATTATTTGGTCTCATAAATCACTCGCCTCATCTGCACGAGGTCTACCTAGTTATACCAGGAATGGGAATACCCCAACTGGAATCCTCACCATTGATTCCGTCATGCCCGTCGCCGACCAGCAGATGTCTTTTGGTAAATTTAGAAGAATGATCCTTAATTTTATTCCAAAATCAAAAAATGAATCTCTAATGAAATCCCTACTACCATCTTCTTCACATGATCAAGATTGGTGGAAAAGCTCTGTGACGGCGAGAGATATTGGAAGAAATCTTTTCAGGATTCATGGCACAGGAAAATTAAACCAAGACCCAACTGTTCCTTACTATCCATTTATGAGAACGGCCGGTTGTATTGCCCAAAGAGAAAACTCTTATGATGGAATCACTTACAAAGACCAAAGAGAGCTTTTAGATGCCATTATGGTTGCCATGAACATGGAACCTAATTATGAAAATGAAATCAAAGTAAAAGGGATACTTTATCTCGTTGAGATCGATGACAAGAATGCACCTGTGGAGTTAGAGGATCTAGCTCTAAGAGGGATTGAGTAAGGTTATGACATTGACTCACCAAAACTCAAAATGATTACAGAAAATCTCCCCCATTACCAACTTCTTGATTCTGGACTTGGGAGAAAGCTTGAGATTATATCTGGAGTTAAAGTTAATAGACCAAGTCCACAAGCGATTTGGAAACCATGGCTAAAAGATTCAGAGTGGAATCAAGCAACATCGAATGTGATCCGAACTAAAGACGGTGGGGGGAAATGGGAACATAAAAAAGAGCCCTCTCCACTTCTCACTTTTCCTTTTGAAATTGACGGAAAAACACTTCAATTTAAATTAAAATTTACCTCTTTTGGCCATTGTGGAGTCTTCTTTGAACAGATCCCTGTCTGGCAGTGGCTCTTTGAAGAGGTGACATTTTTAAAAAATAAACTAGGTCGTGCTCCGAAAGTAGTCAATCTTTTTGGTTACACTGGATGTGCGTCGATCGTTATGGCCCTGGCGGGTGCAGAAGTTTATCACGTCGATAGCTCTAAGGGTGTTCTTGACTGGGGTAAAGAATCTCAAGCCTTAAGTAAAATAAAAGAATCAAATATACGGTGGGTCCAAGGAGATGCTCAGGAATTTATCAGACATAGTTTTAAGAAAAACTTCACCTATGATGGAATACTCGCTGATCCTCCAAGTTGGGGTCATGGAGTAAAAAAAGAAGTTTGGGATTTTGAAAAACACATTCATCTCTTAGTAGAAGGAATGCTTAATGTTCTTAACCGAGAACATAGTTTTTTATTTTTATCTAGTCACACTCACGGAGTTCAAACAGAAGCACTCAAAAATATTATCGCTGACAAACGTTGGAAAAAAGTAAGCGGTGGAGAACTAGGAGTGAAACATCAAAGCGATCAAAGAATTCTTCCAGCTGGTCTATTTGCCACAGGTCAGAGCTATTTGCGCTGATTCTTTTTTCTGCCATTGACCGGAATTTTAACATTTACTTCAACTGATTCTTTAGCAGCAATTCCTCGAACAACGACACCGGCCTCTACACCTCTATTAGATTTGTACTTAACTCCGGCCTGAAAACCAGAGGGAGCACCTAATAAACTATTCTTGGTCTCATAACCCTTTATTTCAGTGTTGATATAACCAGTAAAGACTAAAATCTGCGCCTCCTTAGGAGCGTCTATGGTTAATCCAGAAATTAGGTTAATACTTTGACCAATGTTACTTCCTTGGTAGTGAACACTATTATAATAACCAATATTCTTTTTCACTTTATCTTGAACTGTGATGTTTGCGTTCACTTGGTTTAAATGAAAGGATAAATTTTTTAAAACTGGTAGAGCATCCTTAGATTCAATGGACGAGAGTTGGCCTGTCATATCTCCCCAACTAGAAGGACCCAAAGTATGTTCTGTCTCTATGCTAGAATTTAATTTGAAATTTGGTCTATTTTTGTTTCCGATTTCTATGTTTAATTTATTATACTGATCCAACGATCCAGACATCTCTTTACTTGAAATAGAACTACCATTTGACCCAGACTGACCTAATGAATACATTCCAGAGACTCTTAGACCACTCGAAAGGTTGACCGCAGTACTTGGTCCAATATAATGGAACATCTTCCTCTCAACTCCCCCTTTAAAATGGAATTGATACCTCTTCTCCAATTGATCACTAAACTCCTGTGAGGTTAAACCAGAGCCTATGTAATTCTTCCATTTATCCGATGTATTTTCATATTTTGCTACCACAATGAAAACCTTTGAGTCACTCAAAGTCGCCGATCCTCCAGAAAGAGTCATATGATTTTTTTTCAAATGACCTATGAGTGAAGAAATATCCGTATCCGTTTTAAGAAGGTTTTTTCCGGTTTGAAAGGCACTCTCTACGACCTGACCCATTTCCGTATCAACCACAGCGATTTCTTTAAGTTTTCCGTCGGTCACTTTACTGAGCCTTAAATTAGTCGTTGAAAACTTTGGATCAAGTAACAATTTATTCGACATACTATAACTTCGACTCCCATCAATTACTCGGTGATCTTTTCCACTACTGATCACAACACCGAAATGGGTGCCACTATTTACGGCAAGTACATCTTTATCAGGAAAGAGTTCTTCCCCAATCATCATCACACTTTCAGAGACATCGTTACAAACCCCACCCTTAGTCGAGTCAAAGGCAGAGGCAGCTTGAAGCATTTCATTTAAAGTTAAATCCCCTGGCGGCAAAGGAGCATTATTTGGATTAAATGTTGCTGTATTGTAGCCAGGGTTTCTTGGATCATTATAATTTTGATAAAGTCTCGAAGAAAGTTTACTTAGTATTTGATATTTTTCTTCATCAGTCTGATATAAACCAGAAATCGTTTCAGCAAGAGCACGTGATAAGTCTTTTTCTTTTAAATTTGTTTTTGCAGCAACATGCAATAGACTTTCAACCACTAAATCTTTCCCCACAAATGAGTTAAGATCCAATTCATTTGATGAAGGTGCATAGGTTTCTGCTCTCCAAATCTCTGTCGCAAGAGATTTAATAGAGTCCTTATTTAAGAGAGCATTGTCAAAATTTGTTTTATACTGCTGCTTAAATCTTTCAAGTTGATAAGTAGAAAAATAACTGTATTGAGTGGCCTCTTGTTTTAAATGAGATCCTTGATTATTAAAACTAGAAACTAAAATAAGTTCATACCGACTGTCTTTTTTTGTATCTTTTTGACAACTAGAAGTGAGGTCAAGATTCGGGGTAGGTGTAAGGCCAAAAAGATAATTCCCGTTGATGCCTTTCTTACGATCACCATTCATGTATTTATCTAATTCATTTGAGCTTATAAAACGTTTAATAGCTTCGGAATCATCCAAAAAGTTTTGAGAATAAACCTCAGTCGTAAAGAGTCCAGCACAGAAAAATAGGAATAATGAAAACCTCATGATTCCCTATCGGCAACAGGAGTCTTTTACTCAAGTTTTTAATATTCAGTCCGATAAGAGAGCATGATGAACTTTGCCTTCCTTATTCTCCTCGTTTCTTTTAATGCTGTGGCCTCCCATGATTTCAATAGCTTCAGTTCTCTTTCTGACCTCCTTTTTTCAGTTAGAGATCCTACCTTTCATTCTAAACAAAGAATTGAAACGCTTGAATATTCACGAAAAAAGATGGTTCAAAGGATTTTAAAAGACACTAGGGTAAGCTCCTTCAAAGACCTTAACTTGTCATTTATAAAAAATCCTACTCACATCGCTCTTCTCTATGCTGATCCTTGGTATGACGTACAAACTGAATTTTATTCAACGATTCACAAGGAAAGCTTTTTCCAGCGCTGGTTGGCCCTTCAAAAACTTGTTTACTTTACTGATTATGGCAAAGGAATTTATCAATCTATGATGTCTCACTGGGGACAATACTCTCCTGTTGGTGAAGGGAGATATTATTCTAGGTGGAGTAAAGTTTCTATTAAGTCAGGAGAATCAAAAAAAGAATTTAATATCCCCTATTTTCTTATGTCTGAGAATATTTCAGATCTCATTAAAATGGAGGAGCACATTCCCTATAAAGATCTTATTCAGGGCGAAGATTTAAAAATATTTTTAAACCGAACAAATACATTTAATCATTTTCAAAGACAAGAACTCGCTGAAAAAACTATTTTGAATCACAAAATTTATCTTCGCACAGTCGCAAATGCAGCGAAGACTATTGGTAGTCTCAATTTTTTAACAGGAGCAACCAGCAAAATCCACGCGGAGAATAGGATAAAAATATTCATCGACAAATTCTGCCTAGACTGCAATCCAAAGGAAAAACGAGAGTATCAAATTGCAGCGATGAGATACTTAGAGAGACAAAAGAAAAGTATGGCACAATATAGTCCAAAATCTCTCGTGAATAGTTTCTGTAGAGATCTTGTTCGCCATAAATACCATTGGAACGTGGACCGATTAAAACCCACGCCTCTGGAAATTATGATTGATAAAACAGCCTTGGTTAACTATTACATCATTCATAAACTAAAAGAAAAAAACAGAGAGGCCATCGCGAAGACCATTTTGTCTCAAGACTTAGGAATTCTCTTTCTCACTAATGCCATTAATATTCTGGATAAAAACCAAGAACCTCTCGGAACAAGACTAAGTTGCGACCCTAAGAACCAAAATACAGATGCGCAACTCATCTTCAGTGCTATCGATGAGGCGCAAAAAAATGTTGAAGGATACATCACGAGAGTTAATAAAAAATTGATGGCAAGTAAATTTAATCTTAAAGAAACGAATTCGACTCTTGAGTATTTTGTTCAAACCAATCAGGCCTCCACGATTGAAGCTGTTTCGAGTTTTCCTCAAGGTATTGGATGGGTTTTAAAATCCATCGCAGAGCTTGATCAAGATATTAGTTTAAGGAAAAAAACTGATGCTTTTGTTTCATGGGGAGGAGCAATCGTGGGAATAGGACTTACGATCACGGGAGTTGGCGCGCCAGAAGGAGTTGCGTTACTTATAACCTCAATTGGCATTATTAAAGGACTCGGCACAGGGACTTACTTTTTTGTAAGATCAGAATTTGAAAAAGAATTTGCTTATGAAATAAGACTCGCAAAAAATGGAACGGGTATAACGAATGAAGAAAATCTAAAATATCATT
>JACCEB010789427.1_pt1 | contig 13505 bp, 11 predicted proteins | sample 7454761 | NCBI WGS metagenome assembly JACCEB01 (sample SAMN15323454, study PRJNA562643) | freshwater metagenome | isolation source: river surface water | place: USA:Blue River Watershed | collected 2017-08-18 | reverse complement strand
GTGCTCACGGGAGCTGCCGCAACCGAAGTTGAAGCCGACGACCATCACGCCCTTCTTGGCGGCGGCGATGCGGGCGGCCTGGGCCGAGTTCATCGGGTGCGGGCGCTACTTGCCGTCGGGACCAGTACGCTCATCGCGGAAGGCGTGCTCGCCGAGACCGTCGAAGGTCACGCAGCGGAGGAAGCGCGCGGGAATGATGCGGGCGGTGTCGATGTCGTCGCCGGGAACAGCGAGGGCGAGGGCTTTGACCTGGGTGATTTTGGCGAGGGACATGGCGGTTTGAAAGAGGTTAGGCGGCGACGGGGCGACGGATGACGCAGACGGGCATCGCGAGGGCGGCAGCCAGGGAGGCGAGGCGTTCTTCAGCGACGGAAGCGGCGACGGTCTCGTCGGCCGGCAGGAGCGCGTGGCCTTCCACGACCCACGGCAGGGTCACGGTGCACACGGGCTTGCCGTCATAATGGGCGTCGACGCTCACGTCGCGCCGGCAGGCCAGCCCTTCGGCCGAGCAGGCCGCGGCGACGTCATCGCCCTGGGCGATGCGCGCGAGCACGCGTTCGACTGGCGCGGGGACGGACATCAGACCGTGAAGACTTCGCGGGCGTCGGCGACCTGGCCGGTGATGGCGGCGGCGGCAACCATGAGCGGGCTCATGAGCACGGTACGGCCGGTCTGGGAACCCTGACGGCCCTTGAAGTTGCGGTTCGAGGAGCTGGCGCAGAGCTGGTCACCGACGAGCTTGTCGGGATTCATCGCGAGGCACATGGAGCAGCCCGCGCCGCGCCATTCGAAGCCGGCTTCGATGTAGATCTTGTCGAGGCCCTCATGGACGGCCTGGATGGCGGTGAGCTGGGAGCCCGGGACGACGATCGCCTTGACGCTCGGGCTGACCTTGCGGCCTTTGAGGTACTTGGCGACCTCGCGGAGGTCGGAGATACGGCCGTTGGTGCAGGAGCCGAGGAAGCAGACGTCGACCTTGGTGCCCTTGATCGGGGTGTTCGGCGCCAGCTTCATGTGGGCGTAGGCGTCTTCGGCGGTCTGGCGGTCGGCAGCGTTGAGGGTCTCGAGCGCCGGCATCTTCTCGTCGATGAACACGGCCTGTCCCGGGGTGATGCCCCAGGTGACGGTCGGGCGGATGTCCTCGGCCTTGAAGACCTTGACGTCATCATACTGGCAACGGGCGTCGGAAGCGAAGGAAGCCCAGCGAGCCACGGCGGCGTCCCAGTCGGCGGCCTTCGGGGCGTAAGGCTTGCCCTTGATGTAATCGAAAGTCTTCTGGTCCGGATTGACGTAACCGCAGCGGGCGCCGCCTTCGATGGACATGTTGCAGACCGTCATGCGCTCCTCGAGGGAGAAGCCGTCGAAGGTCGTTCCGGCGTATTCGTAGGCGTAGCCGATGCCGCCGTTGACGCCGAGGACGCGGATGATGTGCAGGATGACGTCCTTGGCGTAGACGCCCGGGGCGAGCTTGCCGTTCACCTCGATGCGACGGACCTTGAGGGGGCTGAGGGCGAGGGTCTGGGTCGCGAGGACGTCGCGGACCTGCGTGGTGCCGATGCCGAAGGCGATCGCGCCGAAGGCGCCGTGGGTGGCGGTATGGGAGTCGCCGCAGGCGATCGTGGTGCCCGGCTGGGTGATGCCCTGCTCCGGACCGACCATGTGGACGATGCCCTGGGTGCCCGTCGTGGTGTCGAAGAAGCGGATGCCGTAGTCCTTGGTGTTCTTCCGGAGGGCCTCGATCATCTCCTGGGCGATCGGGTCGGAGTAGGGCTCCTTGAGCTCGTTGGTCGGGACGATGTGGTCGACCGTGGCGAAGGTCCGGTGCGGATATTTCACCTTGAGGCCGAGGTCCCGGAGCATGCCGAAAGCCTGGGGGCTCGTCACCTCATGGATGAGGTGCGTGCCGATGAACAATTGGGTCTGCCCGTTAGGCAGCTTGCGCACCGCGTGCGCTTCCCAAACTTTCTGGAACAGGGTCTTGGCCATCTGAGTAAAAGGTGAAGGGTCAACGTAGGACGGGACGGGGGCTGGTCAATCCCGCAGGCAGGCCCGGCACGGCCATATTTCGCGACCAATCCGCCGACGCGACCGGGATGGCGCCGCCGTGTCTTGACCCCCACGCCCCTCCCCTTCCATCCTCCGGCATGGCCCGCACCCTGACCCTCAGCTTCTCCTGCCCTGACGCCAGCGGCATCGTGGCCGGGGTCTCCGCGTTCGTGGCCGGACATCAGGGCTGGATCACCGAGGCCAGCCAGCACACCGAGAACGAGCTCGGTCGCTTCTTCATGCGCGTGGAGATCCGGGCGGAATCGCTCGACTTCCCGGCCGAGGAATTCGCCGCCCGCTTCGCTCCGCTGGCCGCGAAGTTCGGCATGGACTGGAAGGTCTCCGACTCCGCCCGGCCTCGCCGCGTGGCGCTCCTCTGCTCCAAGCAGGAGCACTGCCTCTACGACCTGCTCGCGCGCCATGTCGCCCAGGACTTCCCGTTCGTGATCCCCTGCGTGATCTCCAACCACGAGGACCACCGCAAGGTCGTCGAAGCCCATGGCATCCCCTTCCATCACGTCCCGGTGACGCCGGAGACCAAGCAGAAGGCCTATCGCGAGATGGAGCGGCTCTTCCGCGAGGCGCAGGCCGACCTCATCGTGCTCGCCCGCTACATGCAGGTCCTCGACGAGCCGATGTGCCGCGAATTCGCCGGCAGGATCATCAACATCCACCATTCGTTCCTCCCCTCGTTCGCCGGCGCGAAGCCCTACCACCAGGCGCACCGTCGCGGCGTGAAGCTCATCGGCGCGACCTGCCACTTCGTCACGCCGGAACTCGACGAAGGCCCCATCGTGGAGCAGGACGTGATCCGCATCGACCATTCGGACACGCCCGACGACATGGCCCACCTGGGCAAGGACATCGAGAAGGTCGTGCTCGCCCGCGGCCTCCGCGCCGTCGTCGAAGACCGCGTGCTGCTCGCCGGTAATAAGACCGTTATCTTCCGTTAAAAACCCCGAGGTTCACGAGGGTTTGGCGTTGGCGGGCGGAGGACGGAAAGCCAAGGTGAGGCCACCCCTACCCATGCGTCTGCTTTGCGCCTCCCTGCTCGCGGCTTCCGCCGCGTTCGCCGCTCCTTCGGTCGAAGAGATCACGCCGACGAAGAAGACTCCGTTCGTCCAGCCCGCCGAAGCCGAGCGCGCCGAACTGCACGCGGCCATCAGGACCTACATGGCGAAGGAGCCGGGGACTTTCGGAGCCCACGCCGCCGCCCGCGACTTCCCCGGCGTCGTCGAGAGCAAGGAGCGCGTCAGCCGCGCGGTCGCCTACGACGCCAACCTCGTCCACCGCTGGGACACCGCCAACGGCGGCGCCCCGAATCTCTACACGAGCCCCGACGTCTGGCAGGAGACCGGCCTCTACGCCGCGCCCGGCGAAGTCGTCACCGTGAAGGTCGCCTCGCTTCCCGAACATCGTACGGTCAAGGTCATCGTCGGCTGCCACCGCGACGGCCTGCTCAAACTCGAGAAATGGAACCGCTTCCCCGTCATCGCGCGGACTTTCGAACTCAAGGTCGGCGAGAACCGGATCGCCAACGCCTTCGGCGGACAGCTCTTCATCCAGAGCTCCCACAAGGACTGGCGCAAGCCGATGAAGGCCTCGCCCTCGACGCCGCTGCAGTTCGGCAACGCCGTCGCGATGCCGACCTACGTGCTCGGCAAGGACACCCCGGAATCCTGGGCCAAGGCGAAGCAGCTGCCGGCCCCCTGGGTCACCCTCTCCGGCAGGCAGGTCATCCTGCACGTCCAGGCCGCCGCGGTGAAGGACCTGGCCGATCCCAAGGCGCTGCTGGAATGGTGGGACAAGGCGATGGCCCTCGAGGACGACCTCATCGCCCTGCGCCGCCTCGCCCCGGAACGCGTGGTCCCCGACCGGCAGATCTCCGCCGGCTTCATGCACTCGGGCTATCCGTTCATGTGCTGGATCGATCCGTCGCAGAAAGACAGCGTCGACCTCCCCAAGCTCATGAAGGAGGGCAACTGGGGCTTCTTCCACGAACTCGGCCATAACCATCAGTGCTCCGCGTGGACGTTCAACGGACAGACCGAAGTCACCTGCAACCTCTTCTCGCTTTATGTCATGGAGAAACTGGTCGGCAAACCGCAGGGACGCGGCCATCCGGCCATGGAGAAACTCGACGAACTGCTGGCGAAGCGTTTCGCCGCCGAGCCGAACATGGGACCGTTCGAACAGCTCGCGACCTTCGTCGTGCTGATCCGCGCCCACGGCTGGGGCCCCCTGCGCGAGACGCTCCGTTCCTACGCGAGCGACGCCGCCCCCAAGGGCTCCACCAAGGAGCAGCTGCAAAACCTCTTCGTCCTGCGATACGGCAAGGCCGCCAAGGCCGACGTCAGCGAGTATTTCGTGAAGATGGGCTACCATGTCGAACCGGCGACCCGGTCCGACCTGAAGGCCCTCCCCGCCTTCAAGCCGACCTTGCCCTCGCCGGCTAAGTGACACGAAGGCAAGGGTTCGCAGGGCGACGCCTTCTGCCTCGCCCTGCGGGCTTATTTGGACTCAATACGGCTTCGTCGGCCCTCGCCGTCGCCTTCCGACCATGTCCCTCATTTCCCGACTTTCCGCCCGCCTCCAGAACCATCCCAAGCGCATCGTCTTCCCCGAAGGGTCCGACGCCCGCGTGATCCAGGCCGCCCGTCAGTTCGTGGTGAAGAAACTCGGCGTCCCGATCCTCGTCGGCGACCGCCAGCGCATCAAGGTCAACGCCGCCCGCCTCAACATCAGCCTCGAAGGCATCCGCGTCGTCGAACCGGAACGCAGCGACGAGCTCAAAGGCTTCGCCGAGAAGCTCGAGGCCATCCAGCGCTACGGCAACACGAACCTCCAGGGCGACCCCGCCGAACTGGCCCTCAACCCGAACTACTTCGCCTGCCTGATGGTCGCCACCGGCGGCGCCGACGCGCTCATCTCGGGCGCCACGACCCACGCCTCCTCCGGCCTCCGCGCCATCCTGCAGGTGATGCCCCGACAGGCCGGCGTCGAGACGGTCTCCTCGATGCAGATCCTCGAATCCGAGGAGGGCAAGTTCGGCATCGACGGCGTCCTCTTCCTCGCCGACTGCGGCGTCATCCCGGAACCGACCGCCGAACAGCTCGCCGACATCGCGGTGACCACCGCCGGCCTCGCCGGCCACCTCACCAACACGACGCCGAAGGTCGCGATGCTCGCCTACTCGACCCATGCCTCCAACCCGCGCCTGGCCTCGGTGAAGAAGGTCCAGGTCGCCACCGACCTCGCCCGCCGCAAGGCCCGCGAACTCGGCATCACCTGCGACATCGACGGCGAGATGCAGGCCGACGCCGCCATCAACCCTTTCGCGGCGCAGTCCAAGGAAGTCTCGGGCGCCGTCGCCGGCCGCGCCGGCGTGCTCGTCTTCCCTGACCTCAACTCCGGCAACATCGCCTCGAAGATGGCCCAGCACATCGCCGACATCCCGGCCTACGGCCAGATCCTCACCGGCCTCGACCGCCCCGCCGCCGAGATCTCCCGCGGCGCCAGCGCCCACGACATCTTCGGCACCGCGGTCATCGTCGCGGCCCAGGCGGTCGACAGATCCTACCTCTTCCCGAAGCTGAAGGACGGTCCCGCCGCCTGAACATGCCCGCCCGCAAGCGCTTCGCCGAAAACGTCCCCGGGCTGCTGCTGCGCCCGATGAACCTGGACACGCGACGGATCTTCGTCGCGGCGACGCGCATGAACGACGGGAAGACCACCACCTGCCTCGGCCTCACGGCCGCGCTGCAGGCGATGGGCCTGCACGTCGGCTACATCAAGCCGATCGCCCAACGGGTCGTGATGTCCGGCGAGGACCAGGTCGACGAGGACACGCTGCTCATCGACGGGCTCTTCGACCTCAACGTCCCGATCGCCGCGATGTCGCCCGTGGCCATCGGCCCGGACTTCACGAAGCAATACCTCGAGAACCCGGAGGAGATCGGTCCGCAGCTCAAGGACCGCATCTGCCGCGCGTTCGACCGCACGGCCTACGGCAAGGACATCGTCGTCGTCGAGGGCTCCGGCCACGCCGGCGTGGGCTCGGTGTTCGGCGCCTCCAACGCCGACAACGCCCGCGTCCTCGGCTCCAAGGCCATCATCGTCGCGGCCGGCGGCATCGGGAAACCGATCGACGAGATCGCCCTCAACAAGGCGCTGTTCGACAAGGCCGGCGTCGAGGTCGTGGGCGCCATCCTCAACAAGGTGATGCCGGACAAGCTGGAGTTCATCCGCGACTTCGCGGGCCGCGGCCTGCGCAAGCTCGGCGTGCCGCTCCTCGGCGTCGTCCCGCTCCAGGAGACGCTCGTCTATCCCAACCTCGACCAGGTCGCCGACGAGACCAAGGCCCGCTGGATCCACCAGCCGGCCGGACTCCGTCGCGTCCGTCGCGTGGTCATCGGGGCGATGTCCGCCCGGCGCTCCGCCGAATACCTGCGCGTCCCGGGCACCTTGGTGATCGTGCCCGGCGACCGCGAGGACCTCCTCGAGGCCTTCATCGCGGGCGTGGGCGCCGAGACGCTCTCCGGCGTGCTCTTCTCGAACGGACTGCTCCCCAACGACGACATCGTCCGCCGCCTCAAGGAGGCGGGCATCGCGATGGCCGCGGTCGAGGCCGAGTCCTTCGCCGTCACCGCGCGCATCAACAACATGACGGTCAAGACGATGCGTCAGGACGCCGACAAGATCCCGATCATCCGCAAGATGATCTCGGACTCCGTCGACATCCAAGGCCTCCTGCGCTCCCTCTGACCTCAGACCGGGCGCAGCACCTCGCCGAGGCGGGTGAAATGTCCGTCGTCGAAGCCCATCGCCCGCTTGAGATAAGCGTCGCGTTCGATCAGGTTGGCGATCCGGCCGGCTTCGGCGGCCTGGTCGAGGGTGATGAGCCCGCGCAACCACGCCCAGCGTCCGCCGACGGGCACGGGGAAATCGCTGCCATGCAGGAAGCGGCCGAGGCGCCCGGACTCCTTGACCTGCCTGAGCACGCCGCTGCGGATCGGGCTGTTGAGCGCGCTGGTGTCGGCGTACAGACCCGGGAATTCGTCCATGAGCCTGATCAGCTCTCCGAAGTAATTCGGGTCGAAGAAGTGGCTGTTGCCCGAGGAATGGGCGGCGATGACCTTCACCCCGAGTTCCAAGGGGCGGCGCAAGATGCGCGGGTCCTGGTAGGCACGATTGATCACCGGTACGGTCATCTCCCCGCCGGTATGGCTGAGGAAAGGAAGCCCCGCGGCCGCCATGCGACGCCAGAACTCGTCATACTGCGGGAGGGCGCAGTCCACGTTCTGGCAATTGGGCAGAAGTTTGAGGGCGCGGGCGCCGGAGGCGAGGCAGCGCTCCAGCTCCTCGAGCGCGTCCTTCCGCCCGGGATGGATCGAGACCGCAGGCACGAACTCCGGGTGGCGGGCGCAGACCCGGAAGAGATATTCGTTCGGGACGTAGAAGGAGCCGAAGTCCAGCTTCCTGCCCGTCTCGTCATAGACCTCGTCCTGCGCGAGCAGCAGGGCGGCGTCCAGCGAGGAGTCGGCCACGAGTCCCGCCAGGTGGCTGACGAACGCATCATCGAAGTCCGCCGCGGTGGCCTTGGCTTCCAACCCGATCGTCCGACGCATGACCTCGCCAAGCACGCGGTGCCACAGGCCGTCCAGCCGCAGCCAGCAACCGCTGCCGGAGAGGCCGTTGCCGACGAGGTGGACGTGGCCGTCGTATCGTTGCGTGGTCATGGCGATATCAGCCGAGGCTCCTTTCGGCGACGCTCCGCCCGCGGAGCCGGGCGCCGCCGAGGCGTGCCACGGCGAAGGCGCCGTCATCACAAATCACCGCGCACAGGTCATCGGGACTCATGAGGTGAGATTGGCCCCGATTCCAAGGTAAGCGAGGCTTTGATGCCGGCCACGCATCGATGAGTCCGATGCGATCAGGACCCTATGCGGACCTGACGCCGCGTGACCATACGTCGGTCACCCGCGGGGCGTCCTCGCCACCGTCCCATTCCAACGCCACCAGATCGGCAGGCTGGCCGACGGCCAGCACTCCCCTGCCCCCGAGCAGGCGACCAGGCGCGCTAGTCATCAGCGCGATGGCTTCGCCGAAAGTCAGGCCGACCTGACGGACGAGGACAGGCATGGCGGCGAGCAAAGGCAAGGCGGCGCCAGCCAAGTAATTACCCGTGCCGTCGTCGATCGCCAGCAACCCGTCGGAGCGCAGCTCGACCTTGCCCCCGATCGGGGTCTGGTACTTGCCCGCCGGCAAGCCGCCCAAGGCGACGGTGTCCGAGACGACCAACGACCGTCCAGGCCCTTTGGCCCGGAGCATCGTCTTGAGCTGCGCCGCGGTGAGGTGATGTCCGTCCGCGATGAACATGGCGGTGAGACGATCGTCGGCCAGCTGCGGCCAGAGATGATTGTGCCTACGGTTCAGCAGCGCATGCGAACCGTTCCCGAGGTGCGTCGAAAGGCTCGCGCCGGCGTCGATGGCGGCGGCGATCTGCGCGGCGTCGGCGGAGGTATGGCCGAGGGAGACGAGCACGCCGCCCTTCACGAGGTGGCGCACGTAAGCGGGGGCCTCCGGCCAATGCGGCGAGAGGGTGACCAGCTTCACGAGCCCGCCCGCCGCCTCCTGCCAGCGCGAGAATTCGGCGACGTCGGGGGGACGGACGTCGGCCGCGGGATGCGCGCCGCGGGGGCCGTCCTCCGGCGCGATGTGCGGGCCTTCGACATGGATGCCCGCGACCATCGCGGCGACCTCCGGATGCTGCGCGCAGGCCTGCCGGATGGTCCGCAAGGCGGCGAGGATGCGTGTCTCCGGGGCGGTGATGATCGTCGGCAGGAAAGAAGTCACCCCGACCTTCAGCAAAGCACGGCAGAGCGCGCGCACGGTCGCGACATCGGGGGCGAGGGCGTTGAGGTCATGGCCGGCGTAGCCGTTGACCTGCAGGTCGACGAATCCGGCGCTGAGCCAACGCTTCTCGCCATGCTCGACGAACTCGACCGCCCTGATCACGCCGCCTTCGATGTCCACAGCCAGACCGCGTCCCGTGATGGGATCGCGACCAAGGACACGCTGGAAGGAGGCGGCCGACACGGAATCAGCGGGCGAGTTCGGTCGCCGCGGCGTCGTCGATATACAGCGTGCAGTCGGGGTGCCGCTGGACGATCGAGGCGGGACAGGCCGGCGTCACGGGCCCTTCGACCGTGCCCTTCACGGCGGCGGCCTTGCGCTTGTCCGGGACCGACAAGATGATGCGCGCGCTCTTCATGATCTGGCGGATCGACATCGAGACGGCCTGCTTCGGCACGTCGTCGAAGGTCGGGAACCAGCCCTCGCCGAACTGCTGCTGACGGCAGGCCTGGTCGAGGTTCACGACGATATATGGCACCTCGGTCTCGAAGTCCGCGGGAGGGTCGTTGAAGGCGAGGTGCGAGTTCTCGCCGATGCCGGCGAAGCAGAGGTCGATCGGGCAGGCCGCGATGCGCGCGTTGAGGCGCTTCAGTTCGGCGGCGAGATCCGCGGCGTCGGCGTCCACGGGCACGAACTCGGCCCGCGCGGGCAGCTGGTCGATGAAACGTTCGCGGAGATACCTGCGGAAACTCGCGCCATGGGACACCGGGAGTCCCACGTATTCGTCGAGGTGGAAGACGGTGACCTTGGTCCAGTCGATGCCGGGCTCCTTCACGAGGTGCTTGAGCGTCTCGAACTGGCTGGCGCCGGTGGCGACGATGATGTTCGCGCGGGGCTGACGGGCGAGGACGGCACGCAGTTCGCGGGCGCCGTGCGCGGCCGCGGCCTGGCCCATGGCGACGGCGTCCTTGTGCTGTTGGATCTTCATGGCGGGGTGCGGCCAGACTGTCCTAACCCGCCCCCGGCGGGCAAGCGCCTAACACCGAGAAACGCAGGCCTACCGCGTTCAGCCGACGAGGTCGAGGCCGCGGAGCGGGCCGGTGGACGAAGCGAACTTGTCCTCCTCGATGCCCATGCGCTGGAGCATGGAGACGTAGAGGTTCGGCAGAGGGTAGTTGTTCTCGGTGTCGAAGACATGGTGCTGACCGTGCCTGAAGCCCCCGCCCATGAGCAGGGTCGGCAGGTTCGTCGTCGTGTGGGCGCTGGCGTTGCCGAGATTGCTGCCGTAGAGGATCATCGTGCGGTCCAGGAGGGACTGGCCGTCCTCCTTGGCGGATTTCAGGTCGGCCATCAGCTTGGCGAGCAGCGTCATGTGCATGCTGTCGATCTGCTTGAGCTGCGCGAGCTTCTTGGCGGAGCGGCCGTGGTGCGAAAGGCTATGGTAGCCGTCGGTCGTCGTGTGGACGTGATCGATGTCGAGCGCCGGGGTGTTGACGCTGTCCAGCATGAGGGTGACCGCGCGGGAAGAGTCGGTCTCGAAGCAGAGGCGGGCCATGTCGTACATCAGCCGGACCTTGTCCATGTACTCCTTGGGGCTGCCCGGGTCGCGCGGAGCCGGGGCGGTGGCCACGGGGCGCGGCTTGCGCTCCCACTCCTTGGACATCTGCATGCGCTGCTCGAGCTCGCGGACGCTGGTGAAATACTGGTCGAGGCGGTCACGGTCGCGCGCGCCCATGGTGCGACGGAGTTCGCCGGCCTGGCCGCCCACGGCGTCCAGGATGCTCTGGCCGAGCTGGAGTCGGCGCTCCTGCGCCTTCACTTCGGCCTCGGAGCCGCCCATGAACATCTTACGGAAGTCCTCCGAGGCGCGCTCTTCGGTCGGGATCATCACGCCGCCGGCGGTCCAGGAAAGGCTGCGGGAGCCGCGGGCGCAGTTCACGCCGAGGGTCATCGACGGGAAGCGCGTGAGGTGGCCGATGCGCTCGGCCATGAACTGGTCGAGGGAGATCGTGTTACGGAAGCCGCCGCTGCTCGGATGCGGCGCCGCGGTCAGGAAGCAGTTGTCGGCCGGATGGCCGCCGTCGACGTCCGGATGCGACACGCCGGAAAAGACGCTGAAGTCGTCGCGGTGCGCCTGCAGCAGCTCGAGATAGGCGGAAGGCTTGTAGTCCTTACCCTTGCCGGTCGGGAAGAAATAGTCCGGGACGAGGCCGAGGTTGTTGCAGATGCCCAGCATGCGCCGCGGCTTGGCGGCCGGCGCCGGCGCCGCCGCGAAGGCCGGCGTCATGGCGTCGAGCATCGGCAGGGCCAGCAGGACGCCGGTGCCGGCCAGGAAGCGGCGACGGGAGACGGCCCGCTTGAACGCGACGAAGGGAGCCTGGGAAGATCGGAAAGGGGCCATCGGGATAGGCTTACTTGTTAAGGAAGAGTTCGCTGGTGACAAGTCCGCGGACGAGGTCGCGGACGCCGTAACGCCCCGCCATGGCCCCGTCGAGGACGGCTTCGACCTTGGCGCGGTCGGCGAAACCCACCGAGGCGCCCGTGGCGTAGACGGTGAACTGGCCGACGAGGTTGCGGGCCAGCTGCCGTTCGTCGGCGGCGACGAGGCGCTTGAATTCCCGGATGTCCTTGAAGGGCTTGCCATCGAGCTCGCCCTGCGTCTCGACCGCCAAGGCGTTGTGGAAGGCGAAGGGCTGACCGTTCTTGCCGATGCCGGCCTCGGGGGTCTTGCCGTCCAGCGCGCGGTAACGCTCGCGGAATCCGCCCATGACGTCGAAGCTCTCGAGCGCGAAACCCGGAGGGTCGATCTTGGTATGGCAGGAAGCGCACGATTCGAGCGTGCGGTGCTTCTCGAGCTGCTGGCGGATCGTCACGGCTCCGCGGGTGTCGGGCTCGACGGCCGGGACGCTGGGAGGCGGGGGCGGCGGCTTACGGCCGAGGATGCGCTCCATGACCCAGGCGCCGCGGATGACGGGCGAGGTCGTGGTGCCGTTGGCGGTGACCTTGAGCACCGCGGCTTGGGTCATGAAACCGCCGCGCACGCTGCCGGCCGGCAAGGACACCTTGCGTAGTTTCACCCCTTCGACCGCCGGAAGCCGGTAGAGCGAGGCGAGGCGTTCGTTGACGAAGACGAAGTCCGCCTCGACGACCGTGCGGGCCGGCAGGTTCGCGCGCAGGAGTTCGGCGAAGGTGTCGTGGCTCTCGTCGCGGGCCGAGTCCAGCAGATGGTCGTCGAGGTAATAATCCGGATACAGCACGCTGTCCGGGTCGTTGGCGCCGGCCTTGCGCAGTTCGAGCCAGTAGTCGGTGAACGACTCGACGAAGCGCCTCGAACGGGCGTCGGCGAGCAGGCGGTCCGTCTGGGCGCGCAGCACGGCCGGGTCGCGCAGTTTCTTCGCGTCCGCCAAGGCGCGGAGCTCGGCGTCAGGCGGCGAGTTCCACAGGAAGAAGCTCAGGCGCGAGGCCAGCGCGTGATCGTCCAGCGGTCCGGGGGCTTCGCGCAGGTAGAGGAAGGACGGCGAGCAGAGGACGGCGGCGTAACCCGAGAGCATCGCCTCGGCGAAACTGCTGCCGGACTTCAGCGCGCCTCGGATGATCGGCAGGAAACGGACCTCTTCCGTGGCGGAGACCGGCCGACGGTAGGCGGAGCGGACGAAGCGGCGCAGCAGGCGCTCGGCGTCGGCCGACGCATCGCGGGGAATCACGGCGTAAGGCAAGGCCGCCCCGCTGGGAGCGGGCTTGACCGGCAGATCGTCGAACAGGACCGCATAAGGCGCCGCCGGCCATTGCGGGGCGAGGGGGCCCTTCACGTCGATCCAACGCATGACCAGGCCGGGTTGCCCCTCGGGCGTGGCGAGCGGGTTCTGCGCACGGGAGGAGCCGGGGCGGGAACGGAAGAAACGGGTGACGTCGATCTGGATGCTCTCGCCGGCCTCGAGCACGACGTCGAGTTCGGCGACGGTGACGTCCGCCCCGAGGTCGATCGTGCCGATGCGACGCAGCACGCGCGGGGGCGTGAGCGCGTAGACCGTGACCGGCTCGGAGCGGCGTCCCTTGGAGATGTCGTCGAGGTCGGGGATCTGCCAGCGCACCTGGCCCTTGGACTTGGTCTTGCCCGGACCGACCCAGACCGAATGGCCGCAGAGCTTGACCAGGTAACGTCCGGACTGGGGCGCGCGGAACGTCCCGAACCACGGCTCGACCGGCTCATAAGAGCCGTGCACGACGCCGACGCCTTCCTCGTCGCGCAGCGCGGCGTCGGCCTTGCCGACGGTGACGGGGGCGTTGCCGGCGCGCACCTCCGGCTGTCCTTTGAAGCCCAACGTCGGGAAAGTCGCGCGCTCGGGCGACATGTTGAACTCGGAGAACTTCATCTTGCCGACATAGCTCCCCTGCTGGCGGGCGTAATGTCGGCGACTCCCGGTCTCGTTGGGCGCGACGGACGAGATGAACGCCGAACGGAGGGCTTCTTCGGCCGCCGTGAGCGTACGCTGCAGCTGGACATGCGAGACGTCCAGGGCTTCGCCGCTCTTGTTGTAACGATGCGCCTCGGTGTCCTCCGGCAGCGACTCCTTGATGTCGAGCCACGGCGCCTGGAGCAGGTC
>JACCEB010458336.1_pt1 | contig 13505 bp, 12 predicted proteins | sample 7454761 | NCBI WGS metagenome assembly JACCEB01 (sample SAMN15323454, study PRJNA562643) | freshwater metagenome | isolation source: river surface water | place: USA:Blue River Watershed | collected 2017-08-18 | reverse complement strand
GCTGCGAGTGAATGTCTATCTGCCCACGCAACGTCGCGGCATTCTCAAGGCACCACGTCTGCTGGTGCAGACGCGCTTTCCTCTGGGGCTTTGGCGGGCGTGGTCGATGCTGGATCTGGACATGCGTTGTCTGGTCTATCCCGCGCCTGTTGCCTGTGAGCTGCCGGGGGCTGTCAGCAACTCTGGCGGGGGCAAAGGCAGCAGCCCGCAACCTGGCAGCGAAGATTTTCATGGTCTCCGCAACTTTCAGCCGGGTGACTCACTGAAACAGGTCGCCTGGAAAAACCTCGCACGCGGACAAGGGCTCAAGGTGAAGCAGTTTGTCGACAGCAATGACGACAGATTCATGCTCGATTGGGCCATGTTCGCGGGGCTGGACCCCGAGGCCCGTCTGTCGCGTCTTTGTTATTGGGTCTTGAAACTGGCGCGCAGCGACGGAGACTATGGTCTGAACATCCCGGGCGTGGTGATCGCGCCCGGTCGTGGCGATGCTCATCGCCATCGATTGTTGAGCGCGCTGGCTCTTTGGCAACAGTCCCAGCAAGCCGGGAGTACGTCGAGTTCCTCGAGCAAAACCGGAGACACCTTGTAATGGACGTCAATTACCAGATCCCTCGACTTGCACTGCTGTGGGTTCTGGCTGCGTTGCTGCTGGTGATACTGCCGGGGATGCTGCGCCTGCCCTTGTGGATACTCCTGCTGGTTCTGGGTTGCATGGGCTGGCGCTTGCTGATCTTCGCCGGGCGCGCCCATTACCCGGGCAAATTGGTAAAAGCGCTGATTGTCTTCACCGCGCTGCCGTTGACGGTCCTGCAGTTCCGGTCGCAGGGAGTCGGTCTGGATGCCGCCGTTTGTCTGCTGATCCTGGGGGTGGTGTTCAAGCTTCTGGAGATGCAGTACAAGCGCGACATCGTCATTGTCATCGTGCTCGCCTACGTGCTCACCATGATTGGCTTCATCTACTCACAGACAATTCCCAGCGGTTTGCACGCCTTGCTCGCGGTGGCCGTCATCACGGGTGCGCTGGTGTCGCTGAATCGCGATAACTCGCGTAACAATTTCAGAGACAACTCGCGGCTTGCAGCCCAGCTGGTGCTGCAAAGCATTCCTCTGGCGCTGGTCTTGTTCATTCTGGTGCCAAGGATTGCACCGCTGTGGACAATGCCATTGCCTGTGCCGTCGACCAAGACCGGGGTCACGGACGAGATGTCCCCCGGGGATATCAGCAGTCTCGGGCGTTCAGCAGAGCTCGCGTTTCGGGTCAGCTTTGACGGTGAGGCACCGTCCCATGATCAACTCTACTGGCGCGGGCTGGTGCTGGATTTCTTTGATGGCAGGACCTGGCGTCGCGGAGGCAGCACATTCCTCGATTACGGCATGATCAGACGCTTTCCCGCTGAGTATCGTGGTGTCCGGCAGGGCGATCCCATCGCTTATGACGTGATCATGGAGCCAACTCAGCAGACCTGGGTCTACGGCATGCAGCTCGCTGAAGTGGCTGCGGGTGAGATTCTGCCGGATCGCAATTACTCGCTGCATACTGCCACCCCCATCACCCAGCGCCTGCGCTATCAGTTGCGGTCCTGGAGCAGCTTTCAAACCGACCTCGAACTGCCTCGCGCCCTGCGTTCGCGGGCGCTGCAAATGCCTGACGAGGACAATAATACTCAAAGTGCAGCGCTGGCCCGTGAGCTGCGTGCTGCCTCGACCGATGACATGGACTACGTCACGCGCGTCTTACGCCACTACCGTGAGCAGCCATTCTTCTATACCTTGAATCCACCACTGCTGGGCGCGGCGAGTATCGACGAATTCCTGTTCCAGACGCGAGAGGGATTCTGTGAACACTATGCGGGCAGCTTCGTCTACCTGATGCGAGCCGTGGGTATTCCCGCGCGAGTGGTAGTGGGTTATCACGGTGGCGAATATAACCCCTTCGAAGATTACACCATGGTGTATCAGTACAACGCCCATGCCTGGGCAGAAGTGTGGTTCGAGGGGGAGGGGTGGATACGGTTCGATCCGACGGGCGCTGTCGCTCCAGAGCGCATCAGCCAAGGCGTAGAGGCGGTTTTCGCCGATCAACCAGGCTTCATGGAGGATTCGGGGTTTTCCATGCTGCGCTTCCGCGACACCCAGTGGCTGAACACGCTGCGTCTGCGTCTGGATGCAATTGACTACGCCTGGAACCGCTGGGTAGTCAGCTACGACCAGGATTTGCAGCTGGAATTCCTTGAAGATCTGTTGGGTGAGAATGCCCGCTCGTCCCTGTTGTGGGTGCTGGGGGTGTCGACGGCTCTGATCTTCTCGATTGCGGCGTTCTTTTTGTTGCGCGGCGGGCAACGTCAACTGCGAGATCCTGTGACCCGTGGCTACCTGGCGCTGGCCGGCGATCTTGCGGCGCTGGGGCTGCCACGTCGCAGGGGAGAAGGCCCCCTGGATTACTGCGCGCGCGTCAGTGACGAGCGCCCGGATCTGGCGACAGCCATGCAATCCTTGACCCGGCTTTATGTGCAGTTGTGTTATGGGGAGACGAGTGCTGCCAACGAGGCGTTGCGACGGGAATACAAAGTGGCATTGCAGATCTTGCGGCTGCAAGTGCTATCCCGTGCAAGGCGGGCCGGTCTGGTGGCCGTGTCGGTGTTCAGCAGGCAGCGCTGACAGGCTCGATGAGAGCTTCAACCGCCGGCGATTTTGACCTTGTAGCCGCTCTGCTGCAGTTGTTGCTGCAGCAAAGCGCGGTGATCTCCCTGAATCTCGATAATGCCATCCTTGACCGTGCCGCCAGTGCCGCAGCGTGCCTTGAGTGCCTTGGCGAGCTTATTGAGTTCTTCCGCCGTGAGCGGTAAGCCATCGATCAGCGTGACTCCCTTGCCATTGCGTCCCTTGGTCTCGCGCCTGATTCTGACAATCCCGTCTGTCGTTGGGACCCCAGCCTGCTGGCGTTTGCAAAGGCAGCCAGCAACCGGCTGTCCGCATTCCGGACAAACGCGGCCGGTTTCGGTGGAATACACCCTGACGGTGGCTTTGCTGGTTGCCATAGTCTGGCTTAGGCCTTGTAGAGCGGGGGCAGGGTGTAGTCCTGCTCCTTCGCGGCAGTGGCAAGTGACCGATTACGCTGTGAACGCAGCTCCGTCACGAGGGTCAGCAGACGTGTGATGTCGTCCTTCAATGCAGTTCCGGTCGCTGTTTCCTGGCCGTAGAGTGCCTGTTGCAGGTGCAGACAGAGCTTCTGAATCTCGGCACTGCCGGTGCGCTGCGCCAGGTCATCAAGGTTGTGCAGATCAGGTGCAGAGAAGTACTGGCGGCCCCAGCCGATCAGCGCCAGCCGCAGCGCTGGCAGGTGGTTCTGTTCACAGGCGCGCGCGAGTTCCTTGAAGGCAACGGCCTCTGCTGCGGGAGCGATATCCTGACGGTACATCGGAGCGCTGACAACATGAGGCTTCTTCGCGACCACTTTCTGCTTTTTCGCGGGACGACGTTTGCTGCCGAAATAAGTCATGACGCCGAGCAGGGCCGTCAACGCAGCCGCCAGCGCGATCACCCAGAAGGGCGTAGAGGGCATCGTCACAAGTGAAGCACCGTCTTCGCTCTGCAGGCTGGAGGCTTCGCCGAATTGCGGTTCGCCTTCCTCTTCAAAGGTCATCAGTGGCTCTTGCGCCGTAGTGCGCACCGGGCCCACGCGTATGGCGGTGTCTGCCAGAGTGGCATATTTGATTTCGTCGGTATCGATGTCATACCAGGGAATATTGAAACCGGGGATCCGCACCGTGCCAGTATCGGTCATCAACAGGGAGTTTGATTCGATGCGGCTGCCGACGATATTGCCGTCTACATAGGTACGCTCGATTGAAGGATTCTCAGGGTAGACGTTGACGGTCTCGATGGGAGGCAGCTGCAACGGTGGCAGGGCGGCGCCATCCAGACCGAATGCCTTCATGGTGATAACACGGTTGACGGCGTCACCCACCCGCACGTTGGTGAAGTCGTTGTCCCAGCTCTCTTCGATGGTCAGCTCACTGGCGGGCAGCCAGGTCGCGTCTACCGGGAAATCGGCCGGCTTCTCGCGCACTTCGATGTCGAAGCCTTCGGAGAACGACGTAATGGTGCGAGTGTTGAGATTGCGGAACACGTAATTGCTTGAGCCGTCGGTGACCTCTCCCCGGAACATGATGTCGGGGATGGAGAGTGCGCCGCTGCGCTGGGGGAATATCGCATACTGCTTCTCGTAGACTCCGTAGCGCACGCCATCCACCAGTTTCTCGTACTGATTGGGCGTGCCGATCATTTGAATCACGGTGTCCGGCAGTTCGAGTTCGGTGAAGATCGGATTACGAATTCCATTGATCGTGTAATACAGGCGAATGGTGAACAGCAGCTGTTCCTGAACGTAGACGCTCTGCTTGTTGACGATGGTCTCCATAAACAGGTCCTGCCCGGCGACACTGTTCTGGGTTTTTGGCAATACGTTGATCGACAAGGCTTGCGTGTATGACCCAGCGACAAGCAGGGCAGGAATTGCCAGCTCACCTTCGCGCAGAGGGAAGAGGGTCAGATTATAGTCAATCCAGGATTCCACACGGTTATTGCTGCTGCGCATCTGGCTGGAGGTGCGGGTTGATACCACCTGGAAATCCGCTTCCAGCGGCGTCAGATCCATCTCCACACCACCCTGTTGCCCCTCCACGCGCAGCGTCAGGGTAACGGTCTCGCCGCGAACCAATTCATTGCGATCCACTGTTGCCGTCACTGGTTGCGCATAGCTCAACGAAGAGAACAGGGTGAGAGCCGCCGCGAGCAGGCATGCCAACAGGTTTACCATATTTGTGTTTCCGCTGACTGGTTGTTGGAGCGGCTTTCTACCTGGCGCCGCCTGTACTCAAACTGGAATTTGCGTTGCAGGAGTTCGCCCGGATCGTCGTCGATTCTGCGCAACCACTGCTCCAGAGACTCCTGGCTCTCGTTTTCGGCGTTGCTGAGTTGCGGCTCTTCGCCCTGATTCTCTTCTTCGCTCTCTTTCTGCTCGCCTTCCTGAGGCTCGCTTTCTTCCTGTTCCTCTTCGTCGCCGCCTTCCTGCTGCTCCTGTTGTTCTTCCTCTTGAGGCTCGGACTCTTCTTCTTGCTGCTCCTGCTGCTCTTCCTGCTGTTCCTGCTCTTCTTCGTCGCTCATCTGCTCTTCTTGCGACTGTTCTTCTTCCTGCTGCTGTTGCTCTTCGAGCAACTTCTGCACGATTTCGCGGTTATGAATCGCATCTTCGTGATCCGGCTGCAGTGCGATAGCCACGTTATAAGAGGCGATGGCCTGCTCGAAATTGGCACCTTTCGCGTAGGCGTTGCCCAGGTTGTAGTGACTGTCGGCGTCTTCGGTGCTCAGTGCAGCGGCAAACGCCTGCACCGCGGCGGGATAGTCTCCTGCATGGTAGGCTGCCGAGCCCTGCCAGCTTGGGTCGGTGAACAGACTTGCCGCGCTTATGGGATCCTGATTGGCGTACGCGTCCTGGCCGCGCTGATCCCGGGTTTTCCACAGATCGATCCACTCGGCGGCTTCTGCTGGCGCTGTTGGTGTGAGTGCTGAGAGGGTGGCGATGGTGGCCGTGGCAGACAGAATCCAGCCGCGGCGGAAAATCAGGGCGCTGAGCGGCAGGACCAGGATCAGCAACCAGGGGCCGACCTCGTGCCAGATGTCAAAGTTCTGGTCGACATCCGCGAGATCCTCTTCGCTGAAGAACTCATCCTCTGCCATCAGATAATTGACGTCGTCGGCGGTCAGTTGCATGTCGACATAGCGGCCGTTGACCAGTGCCGCGAGATCCTGAAGGCTTGCTCTGTCCAGTTGAGGGATGACGATCTCGCCGGTATCCGTGCGCAGAAAATCGCCTCCTGCAGCCGGGATCGGGGCGCCTTCCTCGGTGCCGACGCCGAGAATCGAGAGTCGGTAGCCTGTTTGCTGCAGCAGTTCACCGATCTGGGCATGGTCTCGACGTTCGACTCCGTCGGTGACCAGCAGGATTGTTCCCGAGGCCGCGCCAGCGTCAGTCAGCAGGCCTTTGGCGCGCTCAATGGCAGCCACAGTATTGCTGCCAAAGGCTGGCATCATGTTGGGATTGATCGAAGGGACGAGTGCCCGGATCGTCACAGAGTCTTCTGTCAGAGGTGTCACCGTATGAGCGTCACCTGCATAAACGACAAGTGCAGTCTGACCTTCGGTACGCATGTCCAGGACATCGAGAACCTTGCGCTTGCTGACCGTCAGACGATTGGGATCAAAGTCGGAGGCGTACATGGAAAGTGACTGGTCATAGACAATCACCAAGGCATCCTGGCGCTGTTGCACCGGTTGCGCGATTTTTTCCCAGACCGGTCCCGCCAGGGCAAGGATGGCCAGTGTCCACGCGGTCAGCAACAATATCAGCGGAGTTCGTTCCGCAGCGCTCTTGGTGCCGTCCAGCAGGTAAGGGAGCAGATCTTTGTCAATCGCTCTGTCCCAGGAACTGGCAGATTCATTGATTCGCCACAGATACATTACCAGCAGCAGCGCGGGTATCAGTGCCAGCAACCAGAGCGGGCGCAGGAAATGGAAGTTCTGTTCAAGCAGCAACAACAGCGAGGATTCATTCATGACTGGCCTCCAGTCACGGCTGCGGAGTCAGTCGTGGCGTCATCGGCTCTGCGCGCCGGAGAGCGCTGCAGGATAGAACCCCACGGCAATGTGGCCAGAGCCAGTAAAAAGCTGAGCAGAACTGCTGTGCCGAGAGGCCAATAGAAAAGTACGTTGATCGGGCGGAACGTCTGCTCATCCTGCTCGATTGCCTCCAGCGTGTCCAGCTCGGCGTAGATGTCTACCAGATCTTCGACATCGCGTGCGCGGAAGTATTTGCCACCGGTCGATTCGGCGATCAGCGTGAGATTTTCCTCGTCCAGTTCTGCCGAGGGGTTGATGGCGCGGGCACCCTGGAACGAACGCTGCACCAGCGTGTCGGCGCCCATGCCGATGGTGTAGATCTTGATCTTCTCGGTCTGTGCCAGCTGGCCCGCCTGTACGGGGGAGATGGCACCGGAGTTGTTGACCCCGTCAGTGAGCAGAACCAGCACGCGGCTGTTCTCCGGGCGTTCACGCAGGTGCTTGACGGCCAGTCCGATGGCGTCGCCGATGGCAGTGGCGGATTCTTCAATCATGCCGATTTCGAGTTCGGTAATCAGCTTGGCAACAGTGGTGCGATCGAATGTCATCGGCGTCTGAATATAGGCGTGAGCGGCGAACAGAATAAGTCCGAGACGGTCCCCCTCGCGACGTTCGGCGAAGTCGCTGACTACCACCTTCATGACTTCGAAGCGCGACAGCTGCACATTGTTGATGACCATGTCACGAGCTTCCATACTGCCCGAGATATCGACGGCCAGCATCAGATCCCGGCCATTGGAAGGCAGCAGAATGGGTTCGCCGACCCACTGCGGACGACTGGCGGCGGTGACCACACAAATCCAGATCAAGGCACAAAAAATGATTTTGAGCAAACGGTAGGCATCGACACGGTTGGAGTCAGTCTGCAGTTGCGAGAGTCGCTGGTAGAAAGGCACGAACAGAGCGGCTTCCTGCCTGGCAGCCCGCGACAGAAAGCGGTAGACCAGAAGTGGCAAGGGGAGGGCGGCGAAGGCCCAGGGCCAGGTGAACTCAAGCATGGTTGGAAACCGGTGTTGAAGTGGATTTGTTCTCAGATGCTTTGTCTGAGCCGATTTTAGCCAAATACAGGCTCGTTATCCATTGATGCGCCATGCTGTAAAGACGCTCGTCATCGACATCCCAGCGGCGCGCGAAACGTCCCTGCACCAACGTGGCGGCGAGGGAGTCATCGAGCAGCGACGCATCGCCCTTGTTGCGCAGATAGGCAATCCATTGCTCGCCACTGAGACTGGCTGGCAGTTCTCCGGGGAAGTGTTTCAACGCGACACGACGCAGCACGGCGTTAACCTCATTCACGAAGTTCAACTTCAGCGTGTCGTCGTCCTTCTGTGTATTGGCTGCAATGGCGGCCCGATAATCGCTGACGCACTTGTCCAGTTCGCGTATGGCAAAGGCGCAGATCCGGCGTTGTTTCCAGCCGGCATAATAACGGCGCCCGAAAATCACACCTGCAATCAGGAGGATAACCAGGAGTACCCACCAACCCGGTGCGAGGGGCCAGATGCCAACGGGCTCTGGCAGATGGATGTCGGCTAACTGGCTTAAAGGATCTGTGCTGTCCATTGTCTTATCTGCTCAACAACCAGCTGGTTGGTTCGTAATTTGAGGAAGGGAACCTGCAGTTTGACCAACTCTGACTGCAGAGCGCCCATGCGCTCCTGAAAGTTCTGCTGATAGGTTTGCCGCGCCGTCTGGCTGTAAGAGTTCAGTGTGCCCTTACGCTGGCCATCGGTAATGCTGTAGAAACCGGGGACTGGCAGGTTCTCTTCCAGTGCGTCGTACACGAAGCAGCACACCACGTTATTGTGGCGCGAGAGCTGATACAGGTACTGCATGGCAGTCTCGTCCAGCGTGGTGAAATCACTGAGAATATACAGCGTACTGCCTGGCTTCGTGATGCGACGGATCTGTCCAAGCGCGCCTGCAAGCCCTCTCTGGTTCGCTGGAAGATTGGCAAGAACGTTGGCTGGTGGCTGACGGTTGGCCGCGTCGGTGAGGCGATTGTTGTACATGTGTATCTGGTTGAGCAGGTGCAGAGCCGAGCGGCGACTGCGTTTCGGTCGCACCAGCGAATGACCGCTGTCCGAATACACCAGGCCGCCTACACGATCGCCATTGTCGATGGCCATCCAGCAAAAAATCGCTGCTGCCTGCGCCGCAATCACCGACTTGAAGGCGACCTGACTGCCGAAGAACATACTGCTGGACTGATCGACCGCGATGATAACAGGGCGCTCACGCTCCTCACGGAAGACCTTGGTGAACGGCTTGCCTGTCCGAGCGGTTACCCGCCAGTCGATCGTGCGTATGTCGTCACCCTGTTGATAAGGGCGGAACTCTTCGAAATCGATGCCACGGCCGCGCATCTTGGACATGTGCAGGCCGGAGATGCCGGCAATGGAGCGGGTGTAAGGCACATACTCAACGATCTTGGCAGCGTGGCGCTGAATCAGCAACTGCTGCAGACTGATGACTGCTCCCTTGCTCTGATAGAGCGACATCTGTGAGTCAATCTGCGGAATCATGGACATAAAGGTGCTCAGGCAGCCGGGACACGTTCGAGGATGGTAGTCAACACCTTGTCCGGAGTGACGCCACTGGCCTCGGCTTCGAAGCTGAGCAGTATGCGGTGACGCAAGACGTCGAAGAAGACGGCCTGAATGTCGTCTGGACTCACGAAGTCCTTGCCTTGAATCCAGGCATGGGCGCGCGCGCAACGATCGAGAGAGATGGTGCCACGCGGGCTGGCCCCGTATTCGAGCCAGGAGGCCAGATCGTCACCGTACAGCGCTGGATGACGGGTCGCCATGATCAGCTGAATAATGTACTCCTCGACCGCAGGTGCCATGTGCATCGCGAGAATTTCCTGCCGTGCGGCGAACAGGATTTCCTGACTGATGACGCGTGGTGCTTCCGGCACCTTGTTCTGTGCCTCGTTGCGAACCAGTTGCAGAATCCGGCGCTCCGCCTCGGTGGAGGGGTAACCGATGGCGACATGCATCAGGAAGCGGTCGAGCTGTGCTTCCGGCAGAGGATAGGTTCCTTCCTGCTCGATTGGGTTCTGGGTTGCCATCACGAGAAACAGGGGAGGCAGCTGGAACGATTCACGACCCACGCTGACCTGATGTTCTGCCATTGCTTCCAGCAGCGCTGATTGCACCTTGGCTGGCGCCCTGTTTATTTCGTCGGCAAGTACGAGGTTGTGGAAGATGGGACCGGGCTGAAAGCGGAAAGAGCCGTCTTCCGGACGGAAGATTTCGGTGCCTGTAATGTCGCTCGGCAACAGGTCGGGAGTAAATTGAATTCGATGAAAATCTCCTTCAATAGCGCGCGACAAGTCTTTGATTGCTTTTGTTTTTGCGAGGCCTGGGGCACCTTCCACCAAGAGGTGGCCATCGGCCAGCAGAGCGATCAGCAAGCGGTCTACCAGACGCTCCTGCCCTATGATCTGTTGAGAAAGCCAAGTCTTGAGATCTGTGATTATTGCGTGGTGACTCATAATTATTTCTCTGGTTCTTATTAGTTAAATGCTTGATCTACTAGGGCGAAAGTCAGGGATTGTAACTGTTTTACCTGCGATGTCTAGGGACGATTTGTCGCAGTGTGTGGCGCATGCTGCGGGTCTCGTGGCTCGGGATTTTGCGCAGACTTGCCGGAGGAATTCCCCTATAATCCCGGCTCGATCAGGCTCACCCACGAGTCGATGGGCGCATCATCCGGAATAACCATGAAGCGATTGACATTGGACCTGAATATTCCTGCCGATCAGTACCAGATTCTTTATGGCGGCACCGTGCGTGACGTGCAGGCCCTCTCCAGAGAAGGATTGCGAGTGCGCTTTCCCGGCCGCATCCTGCAAAAGTTTCTGGACCACAAGGGGATATCCGGCACCTTTGTCATTGAGTTCGACGATTCCCACAAATTCAGAGCGATAACCAAAATTGTATAGTCTGCTACGCAATCTGCTGTTCTGCCTCCCTGCCGAGGCTTCTCACACTGTCACACTGCCTCTGCTTGATGCGGCCAGGGCCACGGGGCTCATCGGACTGGTGGCCGGACGCCCGGCGCTCAGTGATCCCGTCTCCGTCATGGGCTTGAATTTTCCGAATCCCGTGGGGTTGGCGGCGGGACTCGACAAGAACGCGGACCACATTGACGCTCTGGCGGCGCTGGGATTTGGTTTCATCGAGGTCGGCACTCTCACGCCGAGGCCGCAGCCGGGAAATCCGAAGCCGCGTCTGTTCCGTCTTCGCGACCAGCAGGCCATCATCAATCGCATGGGCTTCAACAATGAAGGCATAGATCACGCCATTTCCAGCATCACTCGCAGTCGATACCGGGGAGTCCTCGGGATCAATATCGGCAAGAATTTCGACACGCCGGTGGAAAAAGCCGCCGATGATTATCTGATCGGCATGCGCAAGTGCTACAGCCTGGCGAGTTATATCGTCGTCAATCTCTCATCGCCCAATACTCCGGGGCTGCGCACTCTGCAATTTGGCGACGAGTTGCGCCGCCTGCTCGCAGTGCTGAAGTCCGAGCAGGCCTCTCTCGCATTGAGCCATGGCCGCAAGGTACCGCTGGCGGTCAAGATTGCGCCCGACCTGGCCGATCACGAAATAGGTCTGATTGCGGCTGCGCTGATCGAAAATGATATCGAAGGTGTCATCGCTACCAACACCACACTTGATCGTGCTGCCGTGCAGGAGAGCCCATTCAAGGATCAGGCGGGCGGATTAAGCGGAGCACCATTGACGGACAAATCCACCCATGTAATTACTGTGTTGGCGGAAGCCCTGCAGGGAAGACTCCCGATCATCGGCGTGGGTGGGATCATGACGGGCGCGGATGCCGCGGCCAAGATCAAAGCGGGTGCAGCACTGGTGCAGATTTACAGTGGCTTTATCTACCGCGGGCCGGAATTGATCAGAGAATCCATCGAGGCGATTGCCAGGTTGCACAAATGACCGAATTGCAGCTCTACGGAACTTCCGGCTGCCATCTTTGCGAGCAGGCTGAGGGCGTTATGCAACCTGTGCTGGCTCATATCAATGAACAATTGGTCGCTGCCGGGATGAGTGACGCAACTGTAACCCTGCGGGTTGTGGAAATTACTGAGGATCCTGCGCTGATGCAGCGCTACGCACTGCGTATTCCTGTCATTCGGCTTGCCGGATCAGAGGTCGAGTTGGGCTGGCCCTTTGACGAGCTGCAGGCGTGGGAATTCCTGCTCGCTCAGCTTGAATAGGCGGCGGGCATTCTCTGTGGTCTGGTGAGAAATTTCCATTGCCGACCTTCCGGTCGTTAATGCCAGTACTCTTAACACCTCTGTGAGGTACGCCGGTTCATTGCGGCGGCTCTTTGGCCGCGGGCGCAAGGTGCGTGGCAGCAGATACGGGGCATCAGTCTCCAGCAGCAAGCGATCGGTGGGGATGTCGTGCAGCAGTTCCAGCAAGTGGCTGCCCCGTCTCTCGTCACATGCCCAGCCGGTGATCCCTATATACATGTCCAGATCCAGATAATCATAGAGTTCGTGCTTCTCACCAGTAAAACAGTGCACCACACCGCCGGCCCGCAGATCATCACGGCAGCTGCGCAGCATCGGAAAGAATCGCGCATGCGCGTCACGCTGATGCAGAAACACGGGCTTGTCGATCTCACAAGCCAGCTGCAGGTGCTGCAGGAATACATCCTCCTGAACGGGGCGAGGAGAGAAGTCCCGATTGAAGTCCAGTCCGGTTTCACCTACCGCGCATACATTGGGCAGCCGTGCCAGCTCGGCAATGCGGGCAAAATGTTCCGGGGTGCAGGCTTGCGCTTCATGCGGGTGATAACCTGCGGTCAGTGACAGGAAGTCGGGATAAGCGTCGGCGATTGTCAGGGCCTTTTCTGTCGACGACAGGCTGGTGCCGGTGACCAGCATGTGCACGATACCGACGGCTTGCGCCCGTTCAATCACGCTTGCGAGATCATGATCGAAGGATTCGTGGCCAAGGTTGGCGCCTATGTCGATCAGAGGCAATATGGGTGGAATAGTTCTATCAGTCATTGCCAATCGCTGTCCGCATCTCTCCGGCCCAGCGAATGCTGTCCAGATACGCCCTTTCAAATTCCCGCTCGCCGACATTCAACAGCTTGAGGCGCTGCCAGTCGATCTGCGCCCAGTCGGCTCTTTCATTGGCTATGACTGAGGCGAGTATCAGGCCGATCTTGCCCTCTCCAGTGAGCAGGCCATCCATCACATCGCGAGACAATGGCAGGGTAGTGAGAATGTCTGGCAACTCCATATCGAAGAATGCATCAAGATTCGAGAGCAGTCCGCTGGTGAAATAGGCATCGCTTTCAGCCGGCGTAGCGAAGCGTTCCGCCACCAGTTGACACATTTTCGCTCGTGTCATGGCGGGCACTGAAAGGGCGTGTGGCTTGTCGGCCATGTTGCTGAGAGAAAGCAGCGTCGCCCAGCTCTTTACGTGGCGCAGGCCAAGCAGGGAAACGGCGTGTTGCAGCGACGTGATCTCACGGCGTGCCGAAAATGCCGCCGAGTTTACGAGGCGAATGAGTTTGACGCTGAGCACGGGATCCTTGGCGATGACGCCGGCAATTTCGGCCAGTTCGGCATCTGGATTCTGGATTTGGGCAAGCAGATTCATTACCACCAGTTTGCTCGCCGGTACCTTGCGACCCATGATGTGCTCTGGCCTGCTCAGGAAGTAACCTTGAAAAAGTGTAAATCCCAGCGCCTTGCAGGCGTGGAACATCTCATGTGTCTCTACCTTCTCCGCCAGCAATTGCACATTGAAAGGCAGGAGTTTCTGCACGTGGGC
>JACCEB011094460.1_pt1 | contig 13514 bp, 7 predicted proteins | sample 7454761 | NCBI WGS metagenome assembly JACCEB01 (sample SAMN15323454, study PRJNA562643) | freshwater metagenome | isolation source: river surface water | place: USA:Blue River Watershed | collected 2017-08-18 | reverse complement strand
TTATGTATAAAATATTATTTTTTGAATATATTAAATAATCATCATTATAGGCTAATGAATTAACATTTTCATCATATGTTATCAAGTTATTATCATTTATATTATATATATTAATAAATCTATGATTTTTATTATCAATAAAACAAAAATATTTTGACATTAATATTAATAATATTATTATAATTAAACTATAAATGGGTATTAAATACATTTATGTTTGCGAATATTATTATTAATATTATCTATGTAGGCAATATTATTACATGCTGGGCAAATAATAGTAACTCCTTCTACTAGCCTACATGGAGACCTATTACCACCATTAAGAGGAACATATTTAATAACATAAGTAAATTTACACCGTTCTTGAAAAGTATTTTGAGTAATAACACAAGAATAATTTTCATCAATTTCATTTTCAATTGGTTCCATATTATAAGTTTGTAAAATATCTAGTTCTTCATCATTAATAATCGCAACAGCCCTTTTATAAGTTTCTACTGGACATAAAATTTTAAAATTTTGGAAGATAGGAAAGAAATAATTATAATTAGTAATAAAAGTCCATAGAGCTCCTGTTGATTTAATAATATAATTAAATGGTCCAACTACAATTTCCCCAATAGTATTTACCATCCGGACTAAATGATGTTTATTGATATCAAATTGAGAATAAAATTTATTATAAAAATTTAAATATTCAAGCTGGTTTTCATTAGTTAATCCTGTTATAAAAATATATATAATAAAATTATAATTATTATGATATGTGTTTTGTAAATAATATATTTGTTTAATAAATTGTTCTATGTCATAATTATTTCTTATTGTTGGAAAATGTTTTAGCTTTATAATCCCTCCAGGAATAATAATAATATTCTCTTTTATATTTTTCTTATTATAAGGAATATTATGAGTTTGAAGTAAATATACTAACTCATTAATGTCATTAACCGTTGTCATTTTTAATATATTATCATTAATTGTTTTTAAATAAGATAATATCAATATTTCTATATAAAAAATCACAGATTTTTATATAGAAAAGTTGAAAAAAATATAATTATTAATTTAATTTTATTATTAAATTAAATGGACAACTATATCTTAACAGCTGGTGTTATTGATGAAACATTTTATAAAGATTTTATTGTGCATCATATACAAAAAAATCTTCAAGCTAAATGTAATAAAATTATAAATGATTATGAATTTATAGAATGCTATTCTATTGGTGTAAAGTCCAGTAGAGATTGTTGTTATAGTGAATTATGGCTATTAGATATAAATCTTAATATTAATAATAATAATTATTATTTGCCAATATTCATTGAGGATATTAATACATCATCTGAATATGCTATGTCTAGAAGTTATTTAGATAATGATGAAGAAGTATCAAAATCACTTGATGAAATATTAAACATGTGCCCAGAATCAACACGAAGCCAACTTAAGAGTATTCTTATTGATTAGTATTAGTATAAAGCTTAATTTATTTTAAATATTATTAATGCCAACCATTTATTATAAAAAATCAGGTTCAACTATGGGTCAAACAATAAATATGTTTAAAAAAGAAAATAATATTTTAAAATGTTGTTATTGCGGACGTCTTGATCCAATGGCCCGAGGACAATTATTACTATTAATTAATGATGAATGTAAAGAAATGCCAAAATATTTAAGTCATAATAAAGAATATAAATTTGAAATTATTTTTGGATTATCAACAGACACAGACGATCCATTAGGAATACTTTCCGATATTTGCGAAACATCAGTAATTATAGAAAATAATGATGTTGCGCGAAGCGCCGGAATAATTATTAATAAAATAAAAGATTATATTAAGGTTGGAAAATTTCAACAAAAATTTCACAACTTTAGTTCAAAAAGAGTAAATGGACAACCATTATGGAAGAATCATAATAATATTGATAATCAATATCATGAAGTAGAAATATTTAGTATTCATTATGATGATATAAAATGTTATAATTATAATGATTGGAAAAATGAAATTATTAATAATATAAAAAGTTTAGAAGGAAATTTTAGACAAGAACAAATTATAAATCAATATAATAAATTATCGATGCAACAATTATTTGCATTACCTATAACAATAAATGTATCAACTGGATTTTATATTAGACAATTAGTGAATGATATTAAGAATTTTATAAATTTTCCAATTTTAACGTTTGATATAAACAGAACAAAAATATATTAAATAATATAATTAATATTAATGGCATTATATAATAGATTAACTGATATTAATTCAAATATTACAAATTTAAATAATAAATCAACAGATATTTATGATAAATTAAATAATATAGATGGCAATATAGATAGCACTCATGCAAATTTAGAAACTAATATACCTATTTTAGTTAATAATACAAATAATATTCAATCTACTTTGAATAAAATAGAGGGAAATACTGGAATTGTTAGAATAGGAGGATTTGGAAATTTAGCAAATAATATAACAATTCTTGCAGATTCTTTTCAAACATCAATCTTTACTTTAACTTCAGAAAATTTTACTAGTAAATCTTTTATTAGTTATCAAGATGAAAATATATTATTAAGTTCGCCAATTAGTATTTGGACAAATATTAATAATCAAAATGTATATATAACATCAATTTATCCTAATATATTAAATGGTAATAGTACTACCAGAGTTGCTTCTACATTTATTAATTTAGCACCATTTACAAATATATATTTAAGAAATGATAGTGATACAGATGATATAACAGCTGTTTATTGTTCTGTTTTATCGGCATAATAATAACCAAAGGTTAATAACCAAAGGTTAATAGCCAAAGGCTAGTTAATTAATTAAGTAAATTAATTGTATTTATAAATGTTTCTTTACATCCAGTATTAGTATTATTGATAATTTCCATTAATACTTTTGACTGATTTTCCCAGCTTATATCTTTAACATAGTCATAATTTTTATTAATTAAAGATTGTGTATCCATTAAAGGTAATTCTTTCAATACTTGTAATGCTTTATTTCTCCATTCAACACTATTTGGATCACCTTCTATAATTATTCCACGATCACCAGCTGTATTCTCCAATGCTGCTAAATTATTATGAATAACTAATGTCTTGGAAATAGCAGCTTCAAATGCAGTTAAACAAAATGTTTCTTGAAATGTGCAAGGATATAACCAAATATGAGCAGTACTCCAAGATTCCGCAAGTGTTTTCTTACTAACCCATCCATGCATAAAAACATTTTTCATAGGTAAAAGTGATTTAATTTTCAATACAACATCTTTATAATTATCATTTAACCATTTATTCTCCAAATCACAATATGTATGTAATTCGGCATTAGGATACATTAATAGTATATCTTTCCACATCAGTAATACAACAAGTAATCCTCTATTAGCAAATGATGAAAAGATAAATTTAAATGGTTGTTTTCTCTTAAGTTCTATATGATTTACTCCGTAACCAAGAGGTACAGTAAATTGTTTAAATTCTGGACAAACTTCATCATAATACTTTTTATGCCATTCAGTTAATGTAAATATTTTTTTAATTTTAGATGAAATAGGAATTATATTACCTGATAATGTTAAATCATGAGCAAATAAATAAATATTTTGAACATAACTATTAATTGCGGCAGCAGCATATTCACTATATCTACTTACAATACAAGTATCAATATAATAATTTGTTATTACTTTATAAACTTCGCTTAATGGTAAATACTTAACTCCTTCAAATTCACTAATATTCGAAGAATTATTAGTATTACTAGTATTACAGAATACAATAACTTCCATATCTGGATTATTTTTTTTAATATAACGAGACATTTCAATAACATGTGTTTCTGAACCACCTACCCCTTCTTTATAAATGTCAGAACCATCCCATGGTTTAAATCCACCATCTGCAATAAATATTAATATTTTATTATTACTAATAAATGGTTTCATATTTAATTTAGGCATTAAAATCATTTTATTAAAAATACTATACCAATCCATCATTGGTTTATAATACATTTCTGTATTAACATTATTTTGTAAATATAATATTGTTGATTTTAAACCTAATTCATAATCTTTAAATTTGTATGATAATTGAGATAGAAAGAATGGTAAATAAATAAGAGATAATGTAGGCTTAACACTATATTGTTTATCTAATGGAACACCTATATTAAATGCTTTCTTAAAATAATCAAAAGCTATATTTAATTCACCTATTAAATAATGATGAATACCAATAAAATATAATGAATCTGGACGGTCTGGGTCTAATTCATGAGCCATATTATAATATTTCAAACATAATTCCCAAGGTTTATTCATAGTGAAATTATATAATCTTGCTAATTCAAAACAAGCATCAATCAATTCACTTTTGAAACCTGGATTTTTATGATTAATTCTTTTAAGATAATTTTCTTCTGTTTTTTCATAATCTTCTAATAGTTTATAAGTATTAGCAAGATAATAGAAATGACGCGGGTTTTCAGGGTCTTCTTCTACCATTTCATTTAATAATTTAATATCTAATTGTTTTCTTTCATATGTTCTTTTTTCCATATACTTATCCATAACATCATCAACATAAGAATCATTATAAGGAACCATAACATTCTTATTATTTTTATCAGTAATTACTTCATGAATTTTATAAATATATCTTAAATCAGTAATTGATTTAGTAATTCTATTAGAACAATAAATAACATCATAACTTTTAATAAATAAACTATAACTATCAGAAAATTGGTCACTACGTGTAGTATGTAAAAATTTTCTCAAATCATTTCTAATAACATAAGTATCATCTAGAATTAAATTAAATTTACATTTATGTCCTCCTAATTCTAAAGAACGATTTCTACTTTCTCTAAAATTAATAAATGGTTCTTGATACACATTACCTTTTTTATTAGCTAATGTTCTTTTAATTATATCAATTGTGTTATCAGTGCTACCTGTATCTAATATAGTATATCTATCAAATACTTTCATATTTTCTTTTAATACATTTTCAAAATTATCTCCAGCATTTTTAACAATCATAATTAATTGAACTAAATTGCTATAAATAAATTCATTATTATTAATATAATATTTAAAATGTTCATTAAATAAATCAACAAATTTATCAGGAATACTTAAATAAATATTATCTTCATTGTCTAAATTAATATTAATTGTTACATAGTTAGATATTTTAATAGATTTTTTTGATAAAATAATAGCATCTTTATTATAATTATTGTAAAAATTAAAATCATCTATCAATATAATACTTTCTGTATTAATACTTTGTGTAAGATCAAAAAATAACTCAGTTTTATGATTATTATTGGTAATTATTTTTTTTTCACTATCTGTAAAATTTAAACAATATTTATTTTTACAATTAATATTAATTGGCACATAACCTCCATATTCAAACTTTTCCACTATAAAATTATAATCATCGAATAAATCACCAATATCATTAATTAAACCGACTAATAATTCAAGTTTAGATAAATCTTTAACCAATTTTAAATTACAATATTGGTCTATTTTATATTCAATGAATTCATCATCATTAACTGTATAGTTTTTTCTATTTAATTCAATAGTTTTCATATACCATTTAATATTAATATTTTTTTATATTATATATAATATATATGGCAAATACTTTTACACATGCAATTGCAATTGGAATAAATGCAGGCCAATATAACCAACAACCAGATGCAATAGCAGTTGGGACAAATGCTGGTAATAATAATCAAGATATAGCAGCAATTGCTATTGGTTTAAATGCTGGAAAAAATACACAAAGTGAATCATCTATAGCAATTGGTAATGAATCAGGTTATATTGGACAACAAATATCATCTATAGCAGTTGGAACAAATGCAGGTCAATATAATCAGGGTTCTTATTCTATAGCTATTGGTAATAATAGTGGATCAACTGGACAAAATCAATTATCGATTGCGATTGGTAATAATGTAGGAACAACTAATTTAGGAACAAATAGTATAGGTATTGGACATGATATTGGAGTAACAAATAGTAATGCAATTGTTATTAATGCTAGTAATTCTACTTTAAACGCGAGTAGTTCTGGTTTATTTGTCGATCCAATAAGAGGAGCTACGTTCAGTAATGTATTATATTATGATACTACTAGTAAAGAAATTTCATTTGGTCCCAATACAGGAGGAGGAACAACTGGAGCTACTGGAGCTACTGGAGCAACTGGCGCTACTGGTCCTGCTGGAACAGCAGGAGCTACTGGCGTTACTGGCGCAACTGGCGCTACTGGAGCCACTGGTTCTGCATCTGTTTTCACTAATATAATTTATTTAGGAACAAATGCAGGTAGAACAAATCAAAATACAGGAGGAATTGCAATTGGTGTTAGTGCAGGTCAAACTAACCAAGGAACTAATTCTATAGCAATTGGTTCTAATTCTGGAAATACTAACCAAAGTTCTGGAGGTATAGCTATTGGAGGTAGTGCAGGTGCTAATATTCAAGGAAATAATTCTATTGCAATTGGCACTAGTTCTGGTCAAAATACACAAGGTCAAAATGCAATTTCAATTGGAGCAAATGCAGGTTCTATTGCACAATCAGCATTTGGAATTGCAATAGGTAATAATGCTGGAAATAGAACTCAAGGTGCTGGATGTGTTGCAGTTGGTTATTCTGCAGGTCTTACATTACAAGGTAATTATTCAGTTGCAATTGGATATAATGCAGCAACATGGACGCAAGGTATTTATTCTATTGCAATAGGAGGTTCGTCTGGTTTGCAAAATCAAGGAGCTTTTGCAATAGGCCTCGGATATAATGTTGCCCAATATTTTCAAGGCGCTGGGGGTATAGCAATAGGTAATAGTACAGGTCAATATTATCAACGGAATAATGCAATTGCATTAGGAGCTTATGCAGGTCAAAATACTCAAGGAACAAATAGTATTGCTATAGGTGGTAATTCAGGTAGAACTTCTCAAGGGTCAGGGGCAATCTCTATTGGTTATACTGCAGGTAGTAGTACTCAGGGTGCTAATGCTATTGCGATAGGTAATTATGCAGGACAAACAGATCAACCTGCAAATAGTATTGTAATTAGTGCATCTGGTTCAGTATTAAATGGTACAACATCTAGTGCATTTTATGTAGACCCTATTAGAAATACGACAAATGCAAATACATTATATTATAATACAGATAATAAGGAAATATCTTATTATTCTAATTCAGTCAATTATGCTCAAACAGGTGGGTCTTTAACAGGTATAACTATATTAAGCACAGCTGTTACACCTGCAACAGTTTTATCAACATCAATCACTACCATTGGCAGACCAGTTCAAGTTATAATTACAGGTGATGCAAATGCAACAACTGGTGTTGGATGGTGTAGATTACAATTATATAGAGACTCAACAGCTATAGGAGGTGATGTACAAGCTGAAAGTTCTGCAGTTAATGAAAATTGTCCATTTTGTTTGCAATTTATAGATGCACCTGCAGCTGGAACATACTCATATTCTATGAAAGTCAATACAATAGCTGGAAGTGATTTTCAATTTGGGGAAAACACTAAACCAGTTTTAACTGTTAGAGAATTATAATAATCAAATCTTTTTAATTTTTAATCGTCATAAAAATTAAAAATATCTATAATATAATAATGAGTAATAATGCAGTTCAATTAGGCCCATCTGCAGGTGAATATTATCAAGGTGATAATGCAATTGCAGTTGGTGCAAATTCTGGTTATATAAATCAAGAAGTTTCTGCAGTTGCAGTTGGTGTATTTGCAGGAGAAATTTATCAAGGAACTAACTCAGTTGCAATTGGTGCAAAAGCTGGTAATATTAATCAAGCTTTATCAACTATAGCAATTGGACCATTTGCAGGTGAAAGTAATCAATGTGAAAATAGTATTAGTATTGGACCTATGGCTGGAAATACTGACCAACAACAATCTGGTATTAGTATAGGTGCTTTTGCTGGTAAATATGAACAAGGAACTAATGGTATCGCAATTGGAGTAGGAGCAGCAGCAACTAGACAAAATAATAATGCAATTGCTATAGGTCAAGCAGCAGGTGAATATCGTCAAGGAACTAATAGTATTAGTATTGGTAATTATTCAGGAATATCTGGTCAATTAAATAATGCAATTGCAATAGGAACAAATTCAGGTAGCACTAATCAAAAAACAAATAGTATAAGTATAGGAACTAATGCAGGTGCATCTGGTCAATTGTATTCATCAATTGCAGTTGGTGCATTTTCAGGAGAATATAATCAAGCAACAAATTCAATATCTATTGGTAATAGTGCTGGTAATACTGGGCAAAAAATTTCATCAATAGCAATTGGAACAAATGCTGGACAAACAAATCAAGGTAGTTATTCAATTTGTTTAGGAGCAAATACTAATACTACTTTTAATAATAGTGTAGTAATTAATGGTGGTAATACATCATTAACTGCAAATCAAAGTGGCTTATTTTTAAATCCAATTAGAAATATTAGTCAATCAAATATATTATATTATAATACATCAACAAAAGAGGTTACTTATGATATAGGTGTAGGTGGTATAAGTATCTCAAATCCATTAGCTATTGGGCAAAATGCAGGTCAAACAAACCAAAAAACATTAGCAATAGCTTTAGGTTATAATGCAGGTAATAATAATCAAGGTACATCATCTATAGGTATTGGCACAAATGCAGGTCAAACAAATCAAGCTCAATATTCTATTGCTATTGGAGAGAATGCAGGTAATTATAATCAAGCAAGTACATCAATTGCAATTGGTCGATCAGCTGGTTATTATACTCAAGGATATAGAGCAACAGCAATTGGTGTTCAAGCAGGTAATAGTAATCAACAAGATTATGCAGTAAGTATTGGATATAGAGCCGGATATTTAACTCAAGGTAATAATAGTATTGCTATTGGTAGGGAGTCAGGTTCTTATAATCAAGATATTAATTGTATTGCAATTGGAACAGCTGCTGGATTTACTAATCAAAATCAATATGCGATTGCTTTAGGTGCAGCTGCAGGATTAACTAATCAAGGAAGTTATTCAATTGCAATTGGAAATGAGACTGGTAAAACAGATCAAGGTAGTTATTCAATCTGTATTGGTAATCAAGCAAATAGTACATACCAACAATCAATTGTTTTAAATGCTTCATCGTCGTCTTTAATTGCAAATACTGCTGGATTTTTTGCTAATCCAATTAGAAATACTACAAATAGTAATGTATTATATTACGATTCAACTAATAAAGAAATAACTTATGGAACAGTTCCAGGTGGAACAACTTTTACTAATACTATTTATTTAGGAACATCAGCTGGAGCTAATAATCAAAAAACAGGTAGTATAGCAATAGGTGTTAATGCAGGTAATACAAATCAAGGAACAAATGCAATTTCAATTGGTGTTAATTCAGGACAAACAAATCAAGGAACAAACTCAATTTGTATTGGTATTAATACATCATCAACATATCAAAATTCAGTAGTAATTGATGGAGCAAATTCATCTTTAACTTCAAATACAGAAGGTTTTTTTGCTAATCCAATAAGAAATACTACAAATTCAAGTGTATTATATTATGATTCAACTAATAAAGAAATAACATATGGTTCTGTTCCAGGTGGAACAAACTTTACTAATACTATTTATTTAGGAACAACCGCTGGAGCTAATAATCAACAAACAGGTGGTATTGCAATAGGTGTTAATGCAGGTAATACAAATCAAGGAACAAATTCAATTTCAATTGGTGTTAATTCAGGACAAACAAATCAAGGCACTAATTCTATTAGTATAGGAACGTCTGCTGGTAGTCAAAATCAAGGAGATTATACAGTGGCACTTGGATTTAGTTCTGGTAAAAATACTCAAGGTTCTTATGCTATTGCAATTGGGTTAAATGCAGGAAGTACAAATCAAGGTATAAGAAGTATTGCAATTGGTCGTGATAGTGGTGCAAATTCACAAGATTATGATTCTATAAGTATTGGTTATAGTGCAGGCCAATTTACTCAAAGTACAAATAGTATTAGTATTGGAACAAATGCAGGATATCAATCTCAAAAAGAACAAAGTATTGCGATTGGTTATTATGCTGGAGGCACTGGGCAATCATCTAATAGTATATCAATAGGAACTATTGCAGGACGTTACTCCCAGCAAGTTAATGGTATTGCTATAGGAAATCAAGCTGGAGCTTTTACTCAAGGGACTAATTCAATCGCAATTGGTTATCAAGCAGGATTTAATGCTCAAGGTTCAAATTCAATAGCATTAGGTTCTAATACAGGTTTTACAAATCAAGGATTAAATAGTATAGCAATTGGTAATAATAGTGGAACAACAAATCAAGGTTCTAATTCAGTCTTAATAGGATCTTCAACCTCATCTACTTTTAGTAATACTGTAGTGATTGATGGTGCAAATTCTTCTTTAACTGCAAATACATCTGGATTTTTTGCAAATCCAATAAGAAATACTACGAATTCTAATTTATTATATTATGATTCATCGAGCAAAGAAATAACTTATTCCTTATATTCACTAAATAATTTTACTAGTTCTATATATTTAGGAACATCTGCAGGAGAAACAAATCAACAATTTGGAGGAATTGCTGTAGGTGTTAATGCAGGTCAATATAATCAAAATTCATATAGTATAGCAGTAGGAGTTAATGCAGGTAATACAAATCAAGGAGATAATTCTATAGCGATTGGTCGAAATGCAGGTAAAACAGACCAAGGTCTCAGTGCAGTTGCACTTGGTTTTGCAGCAGGTCAAGTATCACAATCATATAGTGCAATATCAATAGGGACATCTTCTGGTAAAAGTTATCAAGCTGAGTATAGTATTGCAATAGGCGATACTGCTGGAAGTAATACACAAGGAACAAATGCAATTGCGATTGGTCAAACTGCTGGAAGAAACAGTCAATCAGTAAATGCAATAGGAATTGGTTTTAATGCAGGATATCAAGCACAAGGGACAAATGCAATTGCAATTGGACAAAATGCAGGAAAGACTAATCAAGGAAGTTTTTCAATTTGTATAGGTGCAAATACAGCATCTACATTTCAAAACACAGTAGTAATTGATGGGGCAAATTCATCTTTAACAGCAAATACAGCTGGATTCTTTGCTAATCCAATTAGAAATACAACAAATAGTAATGTATTATATTATGATTCAACTAATAAAGAAATTACATATGGAACAGTGCCAGGTGGAACAACATTTACAGATAAAATTTATTTAGGCTCATTCGCAGGTGGTAATCAATCTAGTTTTGCTGTTGCTATAGGTTATGCTGCAGGCTATACAAATCAAGGTCCAAATGCAATTTCTATTGGATATAATTCAGGTGGTAATACTCAAGGAACAAGTTGTATTGCAATTGGCTACGCTGCTGGATTTAATAGTCAGTCAGATAATTCTATTTCTATTGGATTTGAAGCAGGAAGAGAAACACAAGGAATTAACGCAATAGGAATTGGTTTTCGAGCAGGCTATGCAAGTCAAGGTGCGAATTCAATAGCAATTGGGCAATATGCAGGCTATTCAAATCAAGCACCTTATTCTATTGTGATTAATGCATCCAGCTCTGTTTTAAATGGAGCTACCGCAAGTTCATGTTATATAAGACCAGTGCGTGCATTAGCGGCTGCAACTGCAGTATATTATAATTCTACTACATTTGAATTATCTTATTTAACTAGTAGTCAATCAACTAAAAATACTATTGAAGATTTGAATAAAGATACTATAGATACTAGTAGCATTTATAATTTAAGACCTAGAACATATATTTATAATAGTGATCCAGATGCAGGAACTCAAGTAGGTTATATTGCAGAAGAAGCAGCTGATATTAATAAATATTTTGCAACTTATGATGAACCAAATGGTAATCCAGTAGCAATTAATTTTAATGCAATTAATGTTTTCACAATAGAAGAAATTAAGAAACTTAGAAATGAAATTAATTTATTAAAACAAGAAATAGAATTACTTAAAAATAATTAACCCATAATGAGGTTAAAGATTATTATATTAATAAATATATATATTAATATAATAATGTCAAATGATAATGCAATTCATATAGGCCCATCAGCTGGTCAATTCTATCAAGCTGATAATGCAATTGCTATTGGTGGTAAATCTGGATATAGACATCAAGAAATATCTGCAGTTGCTGTAGGTGTATTTGCAGGTGAATTATATCAAGGAACTAATACAGTTAGTGTTGGTGCAAAAGCTGGAAATAATAATCAAGGATTATCAGCAGTATCAATAGGTCCTTTTTCTGGTGAAAACAACCAAGGAGAAAATAGTATTAGTATTGGTGCAGTCGCTGGTAATAATAATCAACATTTATCAGCAATTAGTATTGGAGCTTTTGCTGGTCAAGAAGAACAAGGAACTAATTCAATTTCTATTGGCGTTAAAGCAGGTAATAATATTCAGGGAGATAATTCAATCGCAATAGGTCCATTTGCAGGACAATATAATCAAGGAGAGTCTGCAATTGCAATTGGGACTAACACAGGAAAAACTAATCAAGGGACAAACAGCATATTACTTGGTAATAATATAAATTCAACATTTAGTAATAGTATTATAATTAGTTCATCATCATTAGAAGCTAATAATGAAGGTTTATTTATAAATCCAATAAGAAATGAAACACAATCAAAAATATTATATTATAATACCACTACTAAAGAAGTTACTTATGATAATAATACAGGAGGAGGTGGTTCATCTAATTCTAATCCAATTGCAATTGGTGAAAATGCAGGCTTAAATAATCAAGAAACCTTAGCAATTGCTTTAGGTTATAATGCAGGTTTTATTAATCAATCTACAAATAGTATTGCAATTGGTAATAATGCAGGCAAAACTAACCAAGGAGAAAATAGTATATTAATTGGTAATAATACGAATTCAACATTTAGTAACACTGTTGTTATAAATGGTAGTATATCTTCTTTAATAGCAAATACTGCTGGTTTTTTTGCAAATCCAATTAGATCATCTACAAATGCTAATATTTTATATTATAATTCTACAAATAAAGAAATAACCTATTATGATGCAACAAGTATAGTAGGAACAACAGGTCCTACTGGCGCTACTGGTCCTTCTGGTCCTACTGGTACATCAGGTTCTACTGGCCCTGTTGGACCAACAGGTGCTACTGGAGCTACTGGTCCTGTTGGTCCAACAGGTGCTACTGGAGCCACAGGTTCCGTAGGTAATACTGGTCCTGTTGGTCCAACAGGTGCTACTGGAGCTACTGGAGCTGGCACTACAGGAGCCACTGGAGCTACTGGCGAGACTGGAGCTACTGGCGAGACTGGAGCTACCGGAGCAACTGGAGCTGGCACTACAGGAGCAACTGGAGCCACTGGAGC
>JACCEB010924836.1_pt1 | contig 13515 bp, 11 predicted proteins | sample 7454761 | NCBI WGS metagenome assembly JACCEB01 (sample SAMN15323454, study PRJNA562643) | freshwater metagenome | isolation source: river surface water | place: USA:Blue River Watershed | collected 2017-08-18 | reverse complement strand
TGAATTATCCACCATATGTTGTAAAGGTTGTAGAACCGTAGTAATGGTGATATGTAATACCTCCCCAATAATTTCCATCAGTACCTCTAGAAGTCCCAGGATATTGGATTATAACTCGACCATTTCCACCATTAGCACCATTATAGATACCTCCCCAGCCTCCTCCGCCGCCGCCACCTCTTCCAGAACCACCAGCTCCAGCAAGTGGAATACACCCACCTCCAGCTCCAGATGATGGGGCTCCAGGAGGATTATAGTTAGGTTCACCTCCACCATCTGGGGGTCCATTACCTCCATTCCAATCACAATAATCATTGCTACTTGAAGAACCTCCTCCACCTCCACCTCCTAAATAATCTCCACTTGGTACTAATGTATTAGCACCAGCCCAACCATTCCAAGCATTTCCTTTAGATTCATAGCTACCTCCACCTCCACCTCTCCAGGTAAAAGCCCCTCCTCCAGGATATCTTCCATTCCAAGATGAACCACCAGCTCCAGGACCACCTCCAAATCCTCCTTCATTCCCTCCATTTCCACCTCCGCCTCCGCCTCCCCAACCTCCTGAGCCAAACCAGTTTCCATTTACTGACCATCCTCCTGCTCCAGTACCACCGCCATAACATTCAACTCCATTAAATGAAGAATATCCTCCTTGCCCGCCATTAGGATTACCTCCTGCACCACCACCTCCTACAGTAACAGGATACGATGTATTTTTATACAAGGTCATAGTACCCATATTTATTTGGCCTCCGCCTCCACCACCACCACCATGGTCACCTCCTCCACCTCCACCACCACCAGCTATTACAGTATATGTTACTGAAAATGGGAATGTATATCCATAAAATTCGGACATACTATCTGGTGTTGAGATACCTCGTCGGTTACTTAATGCTCGTAAAGAATAACTATTAATTCCAGGAAGCATTTCAGTACGAATTGCACTCATAGATATAGCACCTGAACTTACTATTGTCATAATTAAAACTATTTAGTTTCTAATATAAGTATTCTTTCCTTTAATTTTTCAATAATTATTTGTTGTTCTTTTATACTTTCAATTATTAAAGGAACTATTTTTTCGTATTTAATGGTTAAATAATTATCACCCGACTTAGATATAACATTACCATCTTTATCATTTGTCATATCGAATGGTGCAATTGATATAATTTCAGGTAAAATAGATTGAACTTCTTGTGCCGATAATCCAACTTGTAAATTATCGTCTTTATATCCAAAATAATTAGCTAGTTCACTATTCTTATAATAAAAACCATTTAGTTTAGATATTTTGTCCAATGGATTATCTATATTTCCTAATTTTATCTTCATTCTATCATCAGAATAAAATGCAGTAATATCATTTGTGGCAACAATTGTACCTGCAGTACCTAAAGCTCCTGTACCAACTCCTAATGAGTTAACTTGAGCATTAGAGTTTGTAGTAAAACCACCAGAAGGACCAGTTGGGCCTGTAGGACCAGTTGGGCCTGTTGGGCCTGTAGGTCCAGGTCCACCATTTGAACCTGCTGGACCTGTAGGGCCTGGAGGGCCAGTTGGGCCTGTTGATCCTGCTGGACCTGAAGGGCCAGTTGGGCCTGTTAAACCTGTTGGGCCTGTTGGACCAGTCGGACCCGCTGAACCTGATGGACCTGGAGGGCCAGTTGGACCTGGATCACCAGGGGCACCATTTGAACCAGGAGCACCATTTGAGCCTGATGGGCCAGTTGGGCCAGTTGGGCCAGTAGGACCAGTAGGACCAGTAGGACCAGTCGAACCGGTTAAACTTAAATTTGAACGGTAAAATATATTTCCTGAACCGTCAGCAACTAATATATTAGTTTCGGTTGTACCAGCAGGAACTGATGGAAGTTTAAAATTACCTTTTATATCTAATGATCCAGATACATCAAGGGAACCTGATATTATAGTATTATTTCTCGCAATTATACCATTGCGGGCTACGAATTCATTTGCCATATTATTACTTTAGTTCACTGTCCCTAAAGTGGGTCGTGTATAAATATTATATTGATATTATTCTATGTAATCTACCTTCAGTATCGATTGAATTTAATTCATCGGCTTTAGCTTGTGCTTCAGCTTCAGTTTCAAACGAATAAATAGTACATTCAGGTGTTAATTGTTGAACCCAAATTGAATCATTACCTGGAATGAATTGTTTTTGTATTGTGTACATATTATTATTTATATTTTAATTACATAAATGTTCCTATTGCTTTAACTACCCATCCTGAAGTTGATGTATCAGCATCAATTTGAATTTCATCTGATATAATAGCAGCTGAAAGTATTACTCCTGAAGTATCACCAATATCTAAAGTTGAATTATCAACATATTGTGATGAACCGGCATTCCATACTGTCATTATTTCACCTGAACGAGCATTCGATCCACTTGTTACTGTATATTTTACAAATGCTGAAGTGTATGAACCTGTAGATTTGGTAAATAAATTATTTGATCCAACAATACTTGATGGGATTGATATATAATCAGTTAATGTTTGATTAAATATAAATGTGTTTCCTATTGTAAAATCATTACTATAAGATGAAGTAGAAGCATATGATGATGAAACAGCATTTAAAACATATGATGCGGTTGTTGCAGTACCTAGTAATGAACCTGTTATACCAGCTGTTACTTGTAATGAACCAGTTACTTCAATACCTGTATGTTTAACTAAAACAACTGGGTTAAATGAATTATCTAAGAATTGAGCAATTGGTCCTAGTGCATTTTGATTATTAACAACAAGTGCAGCAGATGAGGTTGAATTATTATAAATATATCCTCCATTTCCACCTTGGGAACCACCTTCTAATCCTTTACCTGTACCACTATTAAAAACATTTAATGCGGTTACACTAGCATTTGAAGATACGCTTACAAAAGTAGTAAATGTTTTCCAACCTCCAATACTTTCTGTACCTGATTTATGAACAACATTAGAATCATTCCAATATGATGCCGTAGCAACAGACATCGATGATGTTTGATTAGTTAATATTACTGATGAATTGTTTACAGCTAATGAACCAGATATTGAAACAGATCCTGTAAATTCATGTGTATTATCTATTGTTGATCCATTACGAGTAGATCCAGTAACAAAATCAATTGATGATGTTATTGTTTGTGCAACAATTGTTTGTGCAGTTAATGTACCTGCTACTGTTAAATTATCTGCAAATGAAGTAGTAGCAGCAAATGAAGCACTTATTGCATTTAAAACATAACTAGCTGTTTGAGCTGTTTGTACAAATGATGCAGTTTGTGCTGTTTGTACAAATGATGCAGTTGAAGCAAATGATGATGATGCGGCAGATAAAGCATAATCAGCAGTACCTTGTAATGAACCAGTAAATGAAGGAGCTTCTAACCCATAATCTAATGTAGCACGAGTTTTATAAAGATTAAATACATTTGATGTAGATCCATCTTGAGTATATAATGATACATAATTAGGATCTAATAATATATTCGAATATGTAGAACTAGGTTGAGTTGTAATTAAAATTTGAGTATTTTCAGCCTGAATTACTGAAGATGATATACGATATGATTGGATAGAACCAGTTACAACTAATGATCCTAATATTCTAAAATCATTTGCATAAGATGATGTAGTTGCAAATGATGAACTAATAGCATTTAAAACATATGATGCTGTTGCAGCATTAATAATAGATCCTGACCAATATGAAGCACTTTGGGCGTTTTGAATATATGATGCTGTTTGAGCTGTTTGTGCTAATGTTGAGAATGATGAACTTATAGCATTTAAAACATAACTAGCTGTTTGTGCTGTTTGTACGTAGGATGCTGTTGCAGCATAAGAAGCACTTATAGCTGTTGTAGCAGTTCCTAATAAATTAGTTGATGCTGCTGCTCCTAATGTTGATATATCAAGATAAGCCCCTCGTGCTGTTCCTCCTTGTTCAAAAAATCTTATTTTATTTTGATATACATCTATTGTAACACCACTACCTGTGAGTGTTGTATTTGTAATAGCTTTACCTAATAAAATTTCTCCACCTTCATCACCTCCTTGATTACTATCTATTATTAACTTATTAGTTAACATAGTTACCGAACCTGTTACTAATAGATCTTGTACTAATGGGTTAACATAAGATGCAGTTAATGCATATGATGAAGTAGAAGATTGACCTAATACATAAGATGCAGTTAAAGCATATGATGAAGTATTAGCTAAAATAGTATATGATGATGAAATAGCATTTTGTACATATGATGATGTTAAAGCATAGGATGCTGTAGTAGCTGTATCTGCGTTACCATTTAATGATGCTGTTAATGAACTTGCATTAACCCATTTAGATGCAGCTGAACTGTATACTAATGGCTGTCCATCGGTTGGGCCTGATATATTAACATCAGATAATGAACTTAACAATGTACTTACTGCAGTGCCTCCACCACCAGATCCACCAACATTTCTAAATAATCCACCTGGTAGTATTTTATATGTCGTAGGATCTGTAAATACAGCATCATTTCTTAATAATAAAGCACCTAAATATACAGCATTTTGTCGTGTATTTTCAACTTCTAAAAATGATTCATATGGTAAGTTAGAAGCAGCATCAACTTCACTAGCATATGTAGCACTACCATAATAAACAACTATACCTTTAGTAGCTGAGTTTGGATACCAAAATACACGTTGAATTGACCATTCTTTATTAACACCAGTTCCTGGTACTGCTGCTAAACTTCCACTTCCACCTGGGTTATAATTAGACGGATCAATTACTGTATAACCAGCTCCATTATTTGTATCTTGAACAAATTCAGATCCTGATTGGTAATATCTAAATATTTTAGATACTGAAGTACCTGAATCTGTAATATAAGATGGATTATTTGGATCTATTTGATAATTTCTACCTTCAGCAAATGCAGTACCTGATCCAACTGTTAATCCTAATGAACTAGATGTATTAATAGTTAATCCAGATAATTTTAATGGACCAAACGCTTTTAAGAAATCGTATGATCTTTGCTTATATCCATATGCTACGTTTGGATAAGTAATTGAAGCGTTTACTGTTGATTTATTTTGGTGTAATACAGTACCAATTGTAATTATAGTATTGTATTGTCCATCATTAAATGCAGTTGTTTGTTGAGTAATAGTACCACTACTATTAATACCAACAAATGTTTGAATTGATGATGTTAAATATGTTAGTGGTTGGTTTGTTAAATTTCCCCAATTTACATATTGTATTGTAGGATATGGATTATCAGTTAAAGATGCTCCTAAGTTTACTATAATACCACTACCAGATGACACATTAAATGTAGTAGAACCCGTTGCAGCAGTAATTAAACCACCATTCAATAAACCAGTATATAGATTACCTTCTAACCAACGTAAACGAGTTGTATTAGTATATCCTTTATTATTTTGAGTAAAATATAAATCTTGTGTTGAACCAGATACATAAACATATGAACCAGACAATGTATTATCTATATTTGCACTTACAGGAAGTAAACCTAAAGTACCATTTATATCTACATCTCCGAAGAATCCAATAGTTGCTGTAGATAAACCTTGAGAACCTGATACTATTAAACTACCTGATAGTAAAGTATTACCTGTTAATGTATTATTCCCAATTTGAGTTGTAGAACCACTAACTAATAATGAACCAGTAATTGTAGTTGATGCATTATTAAAATTAGTAGTACCTTGAATATTTGTAGATCCACTAATATTTACACTTCCGCTTAATGATGTATCACCTACTAAAGTATTACTTCCAATCTGAATAGTTGAACCAGATATTAATAAACTACCTGTTATTGTTTGATTTCCAACAAATATGTTTGATCCAGTAGTTGCATAACTACTTGATATTACACTGATTCGAGAATCAAACGATGCAGATGATGCTAAATAACTTCCAGATAATTGAGCAATACTAGCACTATTGTTTAATATTCTAGTATCAAATGAAGCTGATGTTGTATTATAATCAATTCCATTTACAGCTAATGATCCGGTTATACTAACTGATCCTGTAAATTGGTGTGTATTTGTTAATAAAGAACCATTAATAGAAGAACCAGTAACAAAATCTACTGATGATGTTATAGTTTGAACATTTATTGTTTGTGCAGTAAGTGTTCCTCTAACTAAAAAATTATCGGCTGAAGATGCTGTAGCTGCGTTTGATGCAGTACCAGATAACGAACCAGTAAATCCAGTGGTTGATATAATTGATCCTGTTGCTACTAAACTACCTGAAAAATTTACTGCCATTTTATTTTATTTTTATTTAATTTCATTTTTTAAAACTTCTTACTTGGTTTTATTATACAATTCTAATTAATATAAAATTTCCGTTTCGATATAATCCACCTAATGGAACTCCTCCAGCTGCTGCTTCTGTATCATCTTGATAATTTAAACTTTGTGATACTTGGCTCAATACTAAATATGAATTATTTATTGGATTTAGATAAGATGATGTTAAAGCATATGAAGCACTTACAGCATTTAATGCATAACTTGCTGTTTGTGCTGTTTGAACATACGATGCAGTAGCAGCATTAGTAATAGAACCTGACCAATATGAAGCGCTTTGTGCTTGTACAGCATATGATGCAGTACCAAATAAAGAACCAGTAATTCCACCTGATATATTTAAACTACCAGTTGAAACAATTGATCCTGTAGTATAAAGCGATCCTGTAAATATTAATGTATCAGCATTTGAAGATAATAATGTAGTACCACTATTACCAATAATATTTGTTGACCCAGTTACTATTAAAGAACCAGATATAACAACATTTTGATTTAATCTATTAACTGAAGAGGCGGTTGAGGCAAATGAAGCAGATATAGATTGAACAACATATGATGATGTTACAGCATATGATGATGTTATAGCATATGATGATGAAATTGCAGTGTCAGAACCAGGAGTATATGATGCGGTTAGAGCATATGATGAACTTATTGCATTTAAAATGTAGCTAGCAGTATTTGCATTTTGTACATATGATGCTGTTAAAGCATAAGAAGCAGAAGTAGCATTAATTACATTATTAGCCCAACTAGCAGTACCTTGTAACGATCCAGTAAATGAACGAGCAATTATACTACCACTAACATCCAAACTACCAGTCATTTGATGAAGATTGCTTGGATCTAATAACAATTTCATATAAGTATCCACATCAGCACCACCCGCAAAGAAGCCTACGTATTGATTTGAAGCATTACCTATGTGAAGATGATTACCTGTTGAGTACAAATATGCATCATTTGCATCACCAATAGATCCGGTAAATCCTTCACTATTGATACCCATATCAATATAGTTCGATGTTTCATTACCATTATTTGCAGTTGCTACAATGTCTGATGATGCATTTTCTCCTGTATTAGTATTTTTAATATTTAGCTGTAAGTAATTATTTAGATTACCTTTTCCTGATATTACGTTATATGATGTAACAGATGGTTGATAAACATATAATGCTTCTGGAGCTTCATTAGTAATATTATCTTGATTAATTACAATACTATAACTTCCACTTCCATTATTTAATTGTCGTGCAATACTATCAGCTAATATTTGCGATGAACTATAGAATGGAATATGACCTACAACTGTATTTTGTAAATTATATAACGAACCAGAAAATGAACCTGTATGATTACCTATAAATGAACCTGTAAATGAACCTGTACTATATGACCCACTAAATGTTTCTAAAATAGTTAATCGAGTTGATGTGCTACCAGATGTTGTTGTATAATCACTTTCGTTTATTGATAATGAACCAGTTATACTAACTGAACCTGTAAATTCATGAGTATTACTTAATAATGAACCATTTTTAGTGCTACCAGTAATAAATTCAATAGATGAAGTGATTGTTTGTGCAACAATAGTTTGGGCAGTTAATGTACCTCTTACTGTTAAATTATCAGCTGAGGATGCAGTTAATGCATTTGATGAGGTTAATGCTTGAGAAGCATAACTAGCAGTACCTGTTAATAAACCTATAAATGAACCAGTAAATGATCCTGTATTATATGAATTATTAAATGATATAAAACTAGCAGATAGTAATGATATACTTGCACTATTAGTTGTTATTCTACCAGCAAATGAAGCACTTTCATTCGTGTAATTTTTTGTAAAATCATCAAATGAAGCACTATTAACTCTAATTCTATCAGCAAATGATGAACTTTCATTTACATAACTTCCTGAAAAAGTAGCGAGTGAAGAACTATTAGTACTAATTCTATCAGCAAATGATGAAGAATCATTTATATAATTTTTACCATTTACTTCTAATGAACCTGTTATTATAACTGAACCAGATATTGTTTGATTACCTATAAAAATATTAGAACCACTGGTAGTAGCTAGATTTTGAATAAGTGAATTTCTATTTATAGTACCCCAAGATTTAGAAGAACTATCAAATAATGGTACATACCCGTGTTGTATATCGGATAATTTTAATTCTATTGGTTTTCTTCCTATTAATTTTGACATTATTTACCCTTAATTAAGTGCATTTTCTAAAACAGATAATACTACATCTAAACTTCCACTACTTGTTGTTTTAATTACAAAAGCATCATTTTTTTCCAATACAATTTTACCAGCTAATGGATTCAAAGATTCATTTGAAGGAATAGCACCATTATTTAATAATAAAATTTGTTGTGCTGATCCACTTTTTTGAATAGCTACATCAGCATATTTAGTAGAAGCATCTAAATTTGTAATTTGACAAGACAAAATAATAGTAGATACATCTATATTTTCTTGATATATAGTATTACTACCAGAAACTAAGTTTGCTGTTAATAATCGGAATTTATTTAAAGGTAATGCCATATTTTTATGAGTAAGTTTCTAATGCTAAATTTATTGGAGTTATTTGTGCTGTAATTGCTTTAGTAAATGTTCTACCTTCAATAGTTCCTGTTGCTTGTCTGATTATAAAATCATTTCCTGCGTAGAAATCTCCGGTTTCATCACCTGAAGTATGGAATACTCTACCACCATCTTCTTCATATATTCTTAAAGTTACATTTGTTTCACCTACACCTCCTTGATTTATAGGTAATGCTAAAAAGTTAACACCAGATCCGGCATACGAAAAATCGTGAGAGGTTGATGTAATTAATGAACCAAATTCTTGTAAATATTCTTTACCAGCACCATTTACTACTACTGCAGCAATTGTAGTAAGTAAAACATTAAATAATTGTTCTATTTTGTTTTTAGCAGGAGTAGATAATGTTGAAAAATTACCTGATGGATCTGTTACAATATATTCTTTCATGTAATCCCACGCTTTCAAAAAATCTCCTGTTAATGAGCCGCTTGTATTTGATATGTTTTGTGGTATAACAGAAATTGCACCTTCGGTAAATGTAGAACCTGATGCTATTGGTAATGTATAAACACTTCCTGAGGATGTATCTTGTCCTTTAAATAAACCAGATATAAATTGTGATGTACGAGCAGCTCCTAGAGATAATAAATCATCTGCTATCGCATCAATTAATAATCCACTATCTGTTATTGTTGATTCATATCTTGTACCACTACCGCTTACATATGATGATGCAAAACTACCTGATTGTGATAGTTTATTTATCATATATGTTTGAATATTTGATTTTTGAGCTCTAACTAATAAAGATCCAGAAACATCAATTGAAGCTGATACTGCACTTATATCTGGTTTGACTAACATTCGTTTTCCTTTAGCTCTTAAACCAAAGTCACCAAATGTAGTATTTGAGTTTAATAATGATGCATGTCCACCTTCAATACAATAAGTTCCTACACGAGAGAAGTTGGTAAAAAACGATACTAACTGTGCGTATCCTCTACCTCTCACGCATATACCAATTCCATTAAACGCTACTTGTGTATAAGCGTCTACAATCATTGATTTTAAAGGAGAATACGGGTGTAATACAGAATCATCTACAATCATACCACCAGGACCATTACCAATTAATGGATTAGCTGAACCTGAATCTAATGGAGTATAAAATTTATCAGCTGGAGTATGAATAGCGGAGCAGTTCTGAACGTAAGGTGATGTTACAATATAAGCATTTGGAGCAAAGGCAAAGAAGAAACCATTTCTTGGATCTTCTAAATCATCAATTTTACATCCTTCTAAACGCAATCCCCAACAATATGTTCCATTATTCATTAAGAATAAATTTGAACCTGAAGTTGCTGTAGTTGGAGATACTACTACTGTTCTTAAATCATCACCTAATATAGCTACATTTGATGGGACTGTAATAGGTGCTTCTTCTGTATAATATCCGCTTTTAACTTGAATACTTTGTCTATATACTGGAGTTCCTGGATTTGCAGCTAATGATGCTGATGCAGCAATAGTTGCTGCTTTTATTGTTCTAAATGGAAATGATAATGATTTACCGTCATTAGAATCAGAACCATCTTCAGCAACATAAAATACTTTTTCAACTGTATCAATTCCTGTTAATTGAGATCCATCTCCACTTAAAGTAGTAGCAATTAATGTACCTCCTACAGTAAATGAACCAGTAGCAAAAATAGAACCAGTAAATTGATGTGTATTTGATAATTGAGAACCAAATATTGTTGATCCTGTAATATATTCTGTTGAAGAAGTAATTGTTTGGGCAACAATAGTTTGTGCAGTTAATGTACCTCTTACTGTAAAATTATCCGCCGAAGACGCTGTAGCTGCGTATGATGAACTAGTTGATGTTCCAGTATTGGAAATATACGAAGCTGTTAAAGCAAATGAAGAAGTTGTTGAATAAGATGCTGAAGTAGATAAAGAAGCAAATGAAGATGTTAATGCATAAGAACCAGAAGTGGCAAAAGCAGCAAGAGAAGCAGTTTCACCTACAGTAACTAAACCAACAGAACCATCATCCTTTTTAATGAATAGTTTACCATCGTATGTATTGATTGCAACTTCACCTAATTGTAACTGTTCAGGGGTTGGAACACGACCAGGTACAGAGCTTCTTCTAAGCCTAATATTTTGAGACATTTGCTATTGTTTAACAGTATATACTTACAGACACCTATATAGGGCTGTATATAAATATCAAACAATTCTAGAAATCTCCACCATCTAAACCACCTGATACAAATAAGGAACTTGAAGCAACTCCTGGTGAATCTACTACATCTAAAGAACCAGAAATAGCAACAGCAGGAATATTAGAATTATATTGTTTAAAAGTAGAAGATCCTGAAACATATAGACTTCCTGATAAGATTAATCTTAAAGGATCGTTAGGATCTAATTTTAAAGGAGAAAGTATTTGATCTAATGTAATTAAAGCCATTTTATTGGAATTTACCTATTGCTGTTATTTCTTTTCCTGTTAAATAATATCCTACTAAATTAGGATCTACTGTTAATGTACAAGTTCCCGCATCATTATCAACGAATGAAATTACTTCATGATTTGGAATATAAATACCATTAGCATAAAATGTAAAATTAATTTTAGATGTTGGAGGTAATTCTGAACCTGCTGGTGGTTCAACAAAAGCAGCTGGAGAGAATATAGCTGTATCTAAGGTTGTATTAGTTGTTGTTTTAGATTTAATAGTAGCTAAATATTGAGCATCACCCAAAGCAGCACCTTGTACAGTAACATTATTTCCAGCTTCAAATATAGTAGTAGAACCTAATGGTGCTACTGGTTTAGTAGCTATAGTTACTGTATCTAAATCAGTAGTTGATACTTCAAAATTAAATACTAATTGTGAATTACTATAATATAAATTAGAATTAGCTATTTTCTTATTAATAGTATCAGGAATTATATATCCATTTAAAGTAACATTAAATGTAGTTTTTACAGCTCTTCCATCATCTGATGTTATTTCATTAGTAGTAGAAAATGAATCTACTTTAGCTCTAAATTTATATTTAGAATAATCTCCCCAATAAGAATCAGAAGCAAAATTAATAGCTTCAATAATAGGATTTATTTGTTCTATATAATCTGTAAATATTATACACGAATATGTTAAAGTAACATAATCTGGTACTACAGACATTATATATTCTTTAGAAGGTTGTCTATTTGTTATTACAGAAAAACGATCATATTGGTTTTTTGAATTAAATCGAGTTTCAAAAATTTGAAAATTTTGAACTTTATTACCATCTAATTTATTTCCTAATGAACGATCTTTTGATAATGAATCTCTTTTAAACATTATTAAAGGAGTCATTAATTTTCCGTCTTTATCTCGTAAATATCCTTGTTTTTGAACAGAAGCCCAACGTTCAGGAGATCCATACATTATAGGAACAGGAACTCTTACTCCATTCTGAATAACTGTAGGTTTTATTGTGTTTTCAAAGTAATATTGTATTGCTTCATCATGATTTTCTAAAGATACTGTAAAATTTTTTACATTAGTATCTTTAAAAGAATTTTCTTTAGCTCTACTTTGATTAAAAACCGTATTACTAATAGGTTTAGTAATATTAGTATAACTCGGATTAAATGCTTGTTGAAGCACTTCAGATTGATTTTTAGGAAGTGGTTTTAAATCTCTAGCCATTATAATCTTTCTCTAGTTATACCCACTTTTTCTGGGCGAATATATTGGGCTGTTACAATAATAGATATACTAGAACCAAAATCATCTGTAGAATTAGAATATGAATAACTTGGATCTTTACCTACAAATAATTGATTTTCAATTAAATTACTAATTTCATAGTAACTTTCTTGCCATAATACAATGTCTCCTATTTTAGGAACTAGTTGAATATCTACGAGTATATCACGCAAAAAACGTACAGTTATATCTTGAGTAACATCTATACCAAATTCGGTTTCTCTCCACGTTTGTGGCGTTCTTTCTATTAAACAATTAACTAAAACAGGATCGTTATAAATCTTATTTAAAGATTCACCATATATATTAGAAGGCGTATTTGCTAAATTTAAAATATAATAACCTATCTGTTGTTCGATAATATTATTAATTAATTCTTTATTAATATGCCTAAATAAAGATATATCACGTGCTCCACCGTATAACGCCATATTAGTAATTTCTAATTTTTAATACTGATTTTTCTCTTGGGAAAAATTTTACTAATCCTGTAATTTTTAAGGCGTTTTCCTTAATCATTTTAATAGTTTCTTGAGGAGTTCCTTCATTAATAAATTTAATTTCTAATAATTCATATGCATATTTGTCATCAGACATAGCTTCTAATTTCTCACTAGATACAATTTTAATAACAATTACATCTTTAATACCTCTAACTTGGTTGTATACTTCAGTATTATTAACTACTTGTTTATCAATCTTAATTATGACTTGCATAAAGTAAGTTTCAAATGTAGCCTCGGAAAGTATATCTATTAATTTCATTTAAAAAACATAAAGTGGTAAAGGAATATT
>JACCEB011746652.1_pt1 | contig 13519 bp, 12 predicted proteins | sample 7454761 | NCBI WGS metagenome assembly JACCEB01 (sample SAMN15323454, study PRJNA562643) | freshwater metagenome | isolation source: river surface water | place: USA:Blue River Watershed | collected 2017-08-18 | reverse complement strand
TCTTTAGAAAAACACATATATTATTATATAACATATTATATATAATAATTTATTATATATAATTTATTATATATAATAATATAATAAATTATATATAATAAATAAATATAAATAAATAATAATACTATTATATATAATATATACAGAAATAAAATAAATATAATATGGAAAATAAAAAAAAACGTATATTAGAAGAAGAATTATCTATTTTACATAATGATATAAGTAATTTAAATATAAGTCAAAATAATACAGATTTATTAATGAAAATAATTAAAAAGATGGATAAAATTGATAAGAAAATTGATGATTTTGTAAAAATAGAAATTAAAGTTGAAAAACTGGAAAAAAATATAGAAAAAACATTATTAGAAAAAGATTATACTATTGATAATATGAAAGATGAAATATTTAATTTAAAAAGTAGAATAAATGAATTAGAAGGAAATACATTAAAAAATTATAATAATTATGATTATTTTGGATAAGAAATATAATTTAATAAATACTAAAAATAAAAAATCTATAGTATTTATATATGAATTCTAACATTAATTTTAGTCTTGAATATGCAATTTCTGTTGTTATTATTTTAATTACATGCAATTTATTAATTACATCAAACCCCAATATGAACTCTATGATTATTATCATTGTTGCATTATTAGTAGGTTATTTATCTCTTATGATTATGAATAATCTTTTCCCTAAAATCAATGAACTCAGTAATAATATTTATCAATATGCTTATGTTAGTTCTATAGGAAATTTCAATAATATGGGTTATATGAATATATGGCCTCCTATTTTGGCTATATTATTAATATTCATTGTATTATTATACAATAGACAATTAGGTTAATCTAATTAAAATAAAGTCAAAGTCAATTGCAAGTAAATAATTCACATTTATTTATATAAAAATTTAAATCTTTAATATTATTGTATAAATTATAAAATAATTTATCATTATCTGAATATATATTATTAATATTATTATTAATATTATTATTAATATTATTATTAATATTATTACACATATTTATATGTTCAATTACTTTATTTAAACCATTTTTTGAAATTATATGTGGTAGAGTACAATTGAAATAGTATTTTCTAGTTTGATAATATAAAGGATTTATTTGATTAATAATTTTAAAATTAGATTTATTATCAATAAGATCATCATTATTATTAATATAACATAAATCATAATTATCAGGTACATATAAAATATGATTAATGAAATTAATATATGATGAACTTAATGTGTTATTTTTGCCTAATATCACATAATTAATATTATCTCTTTCATTACTATTTTTAAGTATAGTCTTATATAATTCAATCAAGTTACTTGAATTAATATTATAAACAAATGTTTTAAATCCAATATCTTTTATTTCAATTTCATCATCAATGTCATTATTATTTGATAATATATAAATATGGGTATTATTTCTAATATCATAATTTATTGGTTTATTTAATAAATTATAATAAAATCTAATATCATTATTTAAATATTTATCAAGTAATATATCATTTATTTTATTCATATCAAGTTCATTTATAACTATTAATTTAGATAATATATTATTTACACTACATGTTTCATTTAAAATATATTTTTTAGTATTTGTATTATTAGTTATATAATTTGTTATATAATCATAATTATTATTATTTTTTTTATTTGTAAGTAACATAAAATAATCAATTGTATTAATATCAATTGAATTATCAGTATTATTATTTTCAATAAATCTAAAAATATTATTTAAATTAGAATTGTTAATGGTATAATTTTCATTATAATCTATTAATAGTTTAACTTTATATTTTTTATCAAGTTTTATATATATACCATGTTGTTCATTAATCATCCAATTACATTTTGTGAGATTATTTAAATTAATATGTGATTTAATATATCCTAATGTATTAAATCCATCTATATCTAATTTATTGATTTTTTCAAATACATCATTAAGATTTGTATATTTAGTTAATTCATAATCATTATTAAATTGATCATATTTTGGTATAAACTGATAATTATAACTTTCTACTATATTATTAAAATTAAAACAATCAAAATCTTTCTGTATATCAGTATCAATTAAACTATTATTTGTATTTACCCATTCAGAATATAATATAGAAGGTTTGCACATTTCAATTTTTATATTATTATCATTAATTTTCATAAAATAATCAACACCATTTTGAATATGATTATTTTCAACTGACTTGATTAAACCTTTTGCACCATTTTTACTTATAATATATCCAAAAGTACCTCCTACATGATATAATCCTCTATGAAAATCAATAAATTCAATATTAATATTTTGTTTCATATCAACATCATCATACCATTTAATACTATCATATTTATGAAAACCAATATAAAGTAAATCTAAATCTTTATTATCATTCATTTTATTGATACATTGATCTAAATAAAATGAATAATTATCACATAAAGTAATATCATCTTCATAAATAATATAAAAGTCATTTTTATCATCTTTAACTAAATCCATCCATATATAATAATGTGATAAAGCACAACCAATAAACCCCTTTCTATTACTGAAATCATTACCTTTAAATGTATTTTTAATTTCAAGTGTTAGATCAATTGTTTTTCCATTTACTGCATTATAAAATTCATATTCATTAATATTATTTTCTTTAAATAATTTCATAATATATTCTCTCCTATCATTTCTATGTGCTAAATTAACAACAAGTGATTTATAATTCATATATTATACTATAAATATTTAAATATATATTTATAAACTAAATATATAATTTATAAACTATAAACTAAAAAATATAATTTATAAACTAAAAAATATAATTTATAAACTAAAAATATAATTTATAAACTAAAAATATAATTTATAAACTAAAAATATAATTTATAAACTAAAAATATAATTTGTAAAATAAATTATATAAGTTATAAATATATAATGGATATCAATTGTGATAAAATTGTCGAAAAATATTTATTAATTCAAAATCCCCTTTATACATTTAGTTTTCCTGTATCAGTTTTAGTAGCAATTATTATTTTTGGTGTTTCTAAAGCATATAACTGGTCTAATAATTCATATATTATTCAAATTGTAATTCCTATTTTATCATTATTATTTACAATGGTAATTTTAGATTTAATATCTAGAATAATGATTAATAAAGATGATAAAATTAAATTATCTAATTTATGTAAAATTTGGTTACATGATCCTAATAATAAGAAAAATTCAAATAATTTAAATATAAATAAAATTGCAAATTATTCTGTTGAAAATTTTACAAATCCAAATTCATCAATTCCTAATACAACTAAACAAAATACTTCCATAAAAGTACCTATTCATATTAATAAACCAATTATTAATCAAGTTGAACCATTATTAGATACAATTCCAAATGTAATGCCATATCCTTTAGATGCTAAACCTGATGGTAAAATGTGTATAGTAGAAAGTAATATATGTACTTTATGTTCCGGTACTAATCAAAATCCTGATAATATAATTGCTCCTGTTCCGGGTCCTCAATGGTTACCTTTAAGTGCTGAAGCAATGCAAAATAGATTAATGAATAATCAATATACACCATCTGTTTGTCCTATTAAATAATATATTTTTAATATATTTTTATTGAATAAATATATATTAAAAATAATTTTATATAATATATATATAGAATAAATGAAAAATAAAACATTTATATTAATGATGATTGGAATTATAATAATTGTAATATTATTATTATGTTGTAAAAATAATACTTATGAAGGTTTTGATAATCAACTTAAGGATGAAGAAACTGTACAAATAAAAATGCAAAATAAACCACTTGGTAATATTAAACCAACTACACCATATTTATATCCTATAAAAAAATTAAGTGGTATTTGTGCTAAACAAGGATTGAAACCATCATTTATGCCTAAAGCATGTTATATTAATGGTAACTTAAATTCATATGCAAATTGTCAATGTGAAGACAAAAAAGGTGAATGTAAAATATGTTATGATACAATTAAAAAAGATACTAAAAATGCAAGTATTGTATATGATCCTAATGTAATTTAATATAAATTATTATTTTTTATTATTTTGTTATAATTAACTTTGTATATATATATAAATTATTTCAATAAATAATTTGATATTTCTTTTTTGACTTTAAGTGTAAATTTCTTTTTGCGTTTTTCATTTATTTTATTTAATTTTTCAATCTTCATTATATTTTCTAAATCATCTATTCCAATATTATAATTATTCATAAAAGTTATTAATTCACTATCATTTGATTGAATAACTTTATTAGTAAAATTTATTTCATTATTATTATTAATATCTTTAACTAAATAATTATTAATATTATCATTATTGTCATCATTATTATCAGTATCATATGATAATTCTTTATTAGAAATAATATCATCTAATTCATCATTATCATTATCATTATTATCTTCACATATTATATCTTTATCTTTTTTAGATTTACTTTTAGTTTTACTCTTTGGTTTTGTTTTAGTAGTAGTTTTTAATAATTTATTTTCATCTTCATTTTCTTTATATAAATTAAAATAATTTGAAATTATTTCAGTTATAAATATTATTTCATCATTATCATAATTTAATTTACCTAGTGAATATTTTGCACTATTAAGTAGTTTTTTATTAACATACATTTGTGATATTTTATTTAATAAACTTGTAAATTCTATTGTTACATCTTTTTTATTAGTTAAACTGGTACAATATACATTAGGACATGATGAACCAAATATAGAAGCACAATCATATAATTCATTCCAATCTTGCATTTCAAATATATTAGTTTGTATTGTATCATGAATACATAATGATTCTAGTACATTTTTATATGTACTAAGTCTTTTTTTAGGAGTATCTTCACAATTTTTTATATAATTAATTGAATTATGATATAACATTAAAGGTGTTAATAAACAATCAATATCAAATAATAGTTGTGATGATTTAATATTCATTTTATTTGTTAATAATAATTTAGTTGAATCTATTAATTGAACATCTTCCAGTTTTTGATCAAATCGTTTAATATATGAATCAAATAACTCTTTTGTTATATATTTCGATATATTATCATTATTATTATAATCTAACATTGATGCTAAATCACTTAATATTTGTATTAATTGTCTAATATCACCCAAACAATATTCTATAATATTATTTAAAATAATATCATCATATAAAATATTTTCATTGGAATAAATAACTTTAATAATATTTGCAAGATCATCATTACAAGGTTTATTTAAATAAATAACTTGAGAATATTTTTTTAATTCATTTATTTTTTTATCATTTATATTATTTGAAGTACATATTATAGGATTATATATTTTAATATATTCATCTATTTTACTTTTTGTTTTTTTATTTTTCAATTTGTTTGTTTCATATTTATCATTCTGTTTTAATATATCTAGAAACTCTGACATACCCCCTTTATCATTTAATTTACACATTGTATCTATTTCATCCATTAATATACCTATTGGTAAATTACCATCATTAAACATATCAACAACATTTTTAAATGATAATGATTTATTTAAAAATTCAGATAATTTTTTTTGACTTCTAATATCACTTGAATTCAATTCAATTTTTTGATAATTATAATCTTTAAATAATAAATCTGCTAATAAAGTTTTTCCTACACCAGTATTTCCTATTATAAATAATACTTTTGGAGTATTAGGTACATTATTTTTATAATTAGTAATCCATTCTATTGCTTTATCTACTTCAGACTTGTTTGTAAGAAATTCTGATAAACAAGATGGTTTATGTATTTCAAACCAGTTCATATTTGTATTTTACATATTTATTTAATATTAAATTCTTTTTATATTAAATATTTAAGATGTTTAAGAAGATTATAAATATTTAACTATTTTTAAGTATTAAGTTTTAAGTAAATTGATAGATTATAATATATAAATATATTATAAATATTATAAATATAATATATATTTTTGTAAGAATAAATATTATAATATTATTATTTTTTGTATATATAATGAATAATAATTTTACAGCAGTTATTATGGCAGGTGGTGATGGTAAAAGATTTGATATCAATAAAATAAAGGTTCTTCATGAAGTTTTTGACAAACCAATGATAGTTCATATAATTAATACTATTCAAAATTTAAATCCAACTAAAATTTTAATAATAGTCGGTAAATATTATGAACAAATAAAATCAACTATAACAAAATATATTGAAGATACTTCTAAAATATCATATGTATTACAAAATATACCTAAAGGTACTGGTGATGCATTAAAATGTTGTATTCCTGAATTGAAATTATTAAATACTATGAAAGTCCTTATTTTATCTGGTGATACTCCTATGATTCAAATGAATACCATAAAAGATATATTAGATAAACATTCAAAAGTTACTATTGTAATTAGAAATACTGATATTCAACTCAATGCTGGTAGAATTTTATTAAATGATAATAAAGAATTTATTGATATAGTTGAAGAAAAAGATGCAACAGAAATACAAAAACAAATAACACTCGTAAATACTGGTATATATTGTATAGATGCAAATATTATTGCAGATAACTTGGAATTTATTCAAAATAAAAATAGTCAAAATGAATATTATTTAACAGATTTGTTTAAAATAATTAAAAATAAATTGGATATTAATATAGATTTATATGAATTACCTAAAGAAAAATTGTATGAAGTTATTGGTATAAATACCACTGATGATCTTAATTATTTATATAGTTTATTTTGAATTGAATATTAAAAACCTGAAAGTTTTTTACCTAAATCATTTAAAATTGGTGGTTTAACCGGTGTTATTGTTGGAATTATTCCACCATATGTACGAGGTTCTTTAGCAAATAATTTTATTTTACAAGGATAATGACTTGTTGTTCGATTTTCGTTAAATGCTTTTTGTTTATTTTTTAGATTTACTTCATTACATAAACTACGAGGCATATAACATAAATATATAACTGCTCTAATTTTTGGTGTCATTCTTCTTTTATCTGCTTCAATTCCACAATGAATAGTTCTACTGTCCCATAATACAAGTGATCCTTTTGGGCATTTAATATTTTTTATAGAACATCCTTTATTATAATAAAATGTTTCTTGTTCTTTTGTTAATTTATACCAATCACTATTATCTGTAATGTTATACATTTCTTTAAACTCACTATGATATTTATGACTTCCTTCCATTAATGATAATGTTGCATCATAATTATCAATATCTAAACCAGTAATAAAACTTTGAATACATTTAAATCCATCACTCATAAATGATTGATCTGTATGATACCATGTATTACCTTTATTCCAACCTCTTTTTGTTATTTCTGGTGGTAAATTAAAACTTAACCCATCAAATGATACAAGTAAATCATTCACATCACAATCCCAAAAATTTGCAAATATATCTACAATTTTTATATTTTGTCTTACATCCCAAGATGCTTGTGAATGTCCTATACCCCAATGTTGTATTAACATTGAATGTAACGGATATAATTTATAAAATTCGCGCCAAGAATTTATATTATCTCTATTTATTGGTATTTCCCAATTTTGCGTAATATGTTCAAAAAAATCCCAAATTTTATTAACCATATTATTACATTCATTTTCATCTAATACAGATGGAATAATAGCAACACCATAATTCTCTATAGTTTCCTTTAAAGTTTCCTTTTTACAAACATACTTTTCAAATTCATTATTACTTTGATTATTCATTTTAGTATTTAATTTAATATTTATTAATATTATATATTATATAAGTTATTTAGTTTTTATATCAATTTTATAATTATAATTTTACATAAATTTTACATATATAAAATATTCAAGTTATATAAAAATAAAAATATAAATATTATCATTAAATTAATGATAATAATAAATTAATTATATTAATTACAATAATTACAATGATAATATAAAATTATTTAATATATTTAGTACTTGGATCAGGACTATTGCAAATTTCATTAACACCTTGCCATATTCCTTGTGTATTTTCAGATTGACTACATTTATTTACCCATTCACATCTACTCATACTATCATCATTTCCATCTATTTTTTTATTTAAAAAGTCAAATTTTTCTTTATCAGTTAATGATTTTAAATTATTAGGATTACCATATTCCCATGTTTTACCTGTTTCTACTGGTATAAAATACATTTCATCAGTACATTTAGATTCTTCATGACCATTTATTGGAATATTGAATGAATTTTTACATTTAATATTACCATCAACTATTCCCATATTAACCCAATAATCAGGACAATTAATACCAACATTTTGCATATAAGTAGGTGAAGGAAAAATTTGTGAAATTTGTTGTTCTTCATTCATTTTTTTAATATAATCATATAAATAATAAACTATATAAGTTATTAAAAATATTAAACCAATTGCGGCAAAAATATTTACAATTACAGACATTATATTATTTATAGATATTTTTTTTATTTAAAATATATATTATAATATTTTAAATATTAATTTATATATTTATTTATATATTTATAATTTAACTAATATAAATATATAAATAAATCATATTAAAAAGTTGTTGTAACAGAACGTAATGAACGTGTTCCTTTAGATGATAAATTGACTGGTAAATCAATTGGTTGAGGCATATATTCAATTTCTTTCATATAACCAATATATTGTTCAACTTCTGGTATAATTTGTGCAACAGCATAATCCATAACTAATTTATTTAAATATTCTATTTGTTCTTTAATTTTTGTTTGTAAATTTGGTGAATATTGTAAATAAGTACCTCTCATTATAATTTCTAATTCAACATCTGATTGTCTATCAATTATAAATCTTTTTTCACTTTTAATATATACATTATATCTAATCATATTTTGGATAATATCCATATTTTTTTTTGAAAAGAACAATTGATTTAAAGTAGATGTTTCTTGAATACCATATAATGCTTCTACTTGAAAATTATTCATTTTTTCATTTTCATGATTAATCATTTTAAAATCTTTAATGACTTCATTTTTACTTTCTAATGTTACTCTTCCATTTTTAAATTGATTATACATATCTTATTATATTTATTAGATTTTATTTTTACAAATTATAATTTAGTAAATAAATTTCCAGTACTATTTACGTTATTTGTTTTTGTATTTATTAATGTTTCTTTTAATATATCCATCATTTCATGTAATTCTAATGTAAAACTAAATTGATTTGATAATTCTAATACTTTAAAATTTGAATCTAATAATTCTATTGTTACTTCATTTAAATTATCCATTACAAAATCATAATTTATTGTATAACAATTATTGTTTATTATATTTGAAGTTATTATATCATAATTACCTGGTGTATTACTTACCATTATCTTTGCAAATATATTGCTATAATCTTTTGTAAATACTACTATATTTGCACATTCTTTTACATAAGTATAATCTTCTCCAATACCCACATTAAATAAATTTGAATTGATATATTGTTGATTATACAATAATGTATTATCTGATACAGTAGCCATATAATTATCAACTTTTAAAGTGTCATTTGTATTAAAATGTAATCTTATATAAATATATGAATTATTTACAAAATAATATTTTCCACTAATGTTTTGCAAGTTTAATGATATATTTGGTATTTCATTAGTTTTATTTTGATATACTATTATACCTTGTTGATTTGTTATATTTGCATGATAATTAGTATGTACAAAATTATATCCCAAATTTTGTTCTACAGTAAATATTTTATAAGTTTCATTTGCAATTGGCCATCCTAAAATATGTAATACAGATCTCTTTTTTTCACTTAATGTTTCAATCTCATAATTTATATAATTTAAATTATATTTATCATAAATCCATCTATATAATAATGCGCGACCTATTAATGGTAAAACACTAGTATCCAAAGTTCCTGTATAAACTAAAAATACTCTTAATGCAGTTATATATGTATATAATGTATTTGAATATATAATTGTTTCTGTTATAGTCGGTTTATATGCAATTCCATTTGGATTAAATGCATTTCCATGTATATTTCCACTTGATAATGATAATCCAAACCTTAAATATACATTTGATATTGTTTTAAATGAACCATTTATTGTTGCAGTATTTTTAATAGTAATTGTATCAATATATTTATAATAGGATATTTTACCAGCAATATCTGCCTCAGTATATCCATTGGTTAAATATATATTTAAATCAAAAAATGGCGTGTATGTAATTAAATTACTATCTATACCACCAATATTATCTACTATATTTGTTAATACTAATGGAAAAGGATTACAACTTTGTAAGCAATATATATTATTATAAAATTGATATGAACTATCTGTATATGCTTCAACTGTTACATAAATCATATTGGTATCAATATTATATATTGTACTACTCATAGATGAATAATAATAAAATGGATCAACATTACTGAAATTAGTTTCATATGGTGAAAATGTTTGAATAGCAACTATTTGTAATTCTTCTATTCTATTTGTAAATCTTACTATACTTGTTAATGGATCGATTTTACATGAAAATAAATGACATGCTCCAATTCTTTTTGGTTGTGATAAATAAGGTTGTTCCACTATCTTCAAATCAGTTTGTTCATAATTATATCCATGAACTATTGCCGAAGTATTTGATCTCAAATTTTCAATAAATGTATCTATTGAATAATATGCTGGAGTAATATTTGTTTGATATACCATATAATTATCTACAGATTGTACATAATTTGTACCATCTGTTGTAGTATATGAAAATACTGAATTTGGTAATGAACTATATGCTATTGTATTTGTACCAGTTACTGGTATAATAGTTGTATCAATATTATTTGCTTGTAAAAAATTTTGACTAGGATATTGCCATGATAAATTATTATTCGAATTTGTTATTGATGTATTTATATTTGTAAAATTTAAATCATTTATTATCAGTTTTCTTACATTATTAAATGTTTTTGATAAATTTATAGTAAATGAATTAGGATTAACATACAATGATAAATCTCTATAATTACTGTCTATTGATACTCTTGATATAACTTCTTTTTTATATCTATTTGTACTAATATCATTTATATATGTGTCAAATAATGGATAATGGTTTTTTTTGGAATCTACCGTCCATTTATTATTTAATGTTTTATTTAAATTAATTTGTGACTCTTCATATTCATCTTCTTCAATATATTTATTTAAATCACTTTTTGAATTTTTATCTTGATAATTTGTAAATCTATCATAATATTGTAAATCCTTTGTAATTGTATTTTCTGATAATACAGATGCAGATAAATAATTATTTGTATATAATAAATCTTGTGGATCTGACATTTAAATATATATTTATTATTTATAATTTATAAATTATTATAAATTATATTATTTTTTTGTTTTTATATATTATTAAACATAATATAATATTATATTTTATATATTATATTTTATATGTTAGATATTAGATATTAAATATTAAATATTAAATATTAAATATTAAATATTAAATATTAGATATTAGATATTAATTATTTATATTTGAATGATATTTTTTTTAATTTAGGAAATTTCAACATGATTAATTTTAATGGTTTTATTTTAGATTTTACTTTACTATAATTACTATCAATTGCTTTATTTATAGCACTACTTTTTTTAGACTTTAATTTAAATATAACTTTTTTAAGTTTAGGTATTTTATGCAATAATGTTAAAATATTTTTTGTTGGTTTTGGGTTAATAATTTTATTATTTTTTTGTTTAACTTTTAGATTTATATCTAATTTTAATTTAAGATTTTTATTATTTTTAATAACTTTATTATTTTTTTTAGTTATTTTAGTTGTCTTACTTACTATAGTATCACTACTTGATTTAATTAATTTATTTTTAGTATCAGTTATTTTAGATGTAGTAGTTTTAGTTTCACTTTTAGGACTATTTGATTTAATTGATTTATTTTTAGTATCAGTTACTTTAGATGTAGTAGTTTTAGTAAAAGTACTTGATTTATATAATTCATCTTCTATATTACTTATTTTTAATGATTTTTTAGAATTATTATTAGATTTTATATATGAAGGTATTTTTTCAATTACACTTGGTGCATTATTTATATTTAAAATAAAACGATCAAATCTTTTATATAATAACATTATTGAATTATTTATTAAATAATCATAACATCCACTTTTATTAGAACACTCTGATTTATAACTGTCATTATACATATATTGAACTAAACCATTATTAATTGTTAGATATATAAAATGCCCTTGTAAATCAACTATAGAACTCATTAAATAATATGTTTTATTATCGATATTTAAAAACATATTAGTATAAAATTTTTTAAAATTATCATAACGATTTATATATATAATTAAATGTTTATTATCTGGATGTATTTTATAATTATTATTGTATAATAAATTAGAAAGAGACATATTTATATTTATTTCGTCAATTATATATAATCCATTATTCATTCCATATTGTTGTAATATAAAATATGAATTAGACATAATTGTAGATTTACGTAACATTTTTTCATATTTAGTAAATTTATTATTATTTTCAATAAATCTAAAATATTTGTTTATCGAATCTATTTCTTTATAAAATTGTAATTTATTTATATATATATATACATCACTATTCATAATTGGAATATCTATAAATGGTACAATTACTGAATAATTTTGATAAATAGTACTATCGGGATTTGTTAAAATATCATTATACGTATTAAATATATCATTATTTAATAATTTATTTGTTATATTATTATTATATATCATACTCAATATATTAATATATATTTCAAATGAATTATTAAATGCTAATCTATAACTGTGTATTATTATATTTTTATTATATATATTATTTAATATATTTTTATATATTTCAAACATATATGTTTTATCATACAGCATTTTAGTATTTTTTGATCGTATAAAATAAAATATTATTTGAATATTTATTAATAATACAGTAAAGTCTTTTGTTAAATTAAGTTTTTTATCTATATCAGGATTTGGATCAGCATCATATTCCTTTTTTTTTCTAATATCTTCCTCTATTTTAATTCTATTTAAAGTATCAGTATCTAAATTAAAAATCATATTTCTAAATGTATCTATTGAATATAAGAATTGTAATATAACTACTAAAAAACATGAATTTAAACCATTATTAATTAAACCAACTGACTCAACAGGGGGTTTTGTTATATAGTCCATATCTATATTAAATTAACATAAATAATATGTTAATTTAAATTATTATATTATATTTTATATATTATATTTTATATATTATATTTTATATATTATATTTTATATATTATATTTTATATATTATATTTTATAT
>JACCEB010009784.1_pt1 | contig 13522 bp, 10 predicted proteins | sample 7454761 | NCBI WGS metagenome assembly JACCEB01 (sample SAMN15323454, study PRJNA562643) | freshwater metagenome | isolation source: river surface water | place: USA:Blue River Watershed | collected 2017-08-18 | reverse complement strand
GGGGTCTTGATATTCCACTTGTTGCCAAATCGTGTCTACCTGCTGATCAAATTACTCGTAGCCAGGTCCTCTTTATAACCGGAGATTCGGGATCTGGTAAAACGACATTTGCGAAAAGCCTTTTAGGTCTTTCGCGCGATACAAATATCTTTATCGACCGAGAGATTGAACTAACCCCGCCTTTAGTTAAATCTTGGCAAGAGGTTATTGGTTGGATTCCGCAGAATCCACATTTCGCTCCAGGTTCAATTGCAGATCAATTCCGAATAAAGAATACCGAAATTAGCGACCAGGAAATTGCTGAGCTTCTGCGTCGAGTGGGGCTGGATTTAATTGAACTTCCATTAGGACTGGCAACGCCGATTGGTGGGATCGGCGAAAAGTCAGCGGCAGTATCTGGAGGTCAACTCAGAAAAATTGCGATTGCACGAGCACTGCAAGCTAACCCTGCTTTGATCATTGCCGATGAACCAAGTGCGGATTTAGATGAGGCGAGCACGCGGTTAGTTATGAAAGAGTTACGTCGCGTTGTGCGAGAGGGCGCTGCGTTAATTTGCATAACCCACGACACCGCCATGATTCACGATGACGATCGAGTGATCTCTATTGTGCGCGCCTCTGCAATCGAAGCGGTGCAATCATGAAGAAATACCCAATGCGGATGTGGATGGCAGCAACTCTTGGCGCGCTGGCATTCATTGGGGGATCGGGTTTGACTATCTCAAGCGGATGGTTGATCACGATGGCCTCGCAACACCCACCAATTTTGACTTTGACAGTTGCCATCGTGATGGTGCGCTTCTTCGGAATATTTCGTTCTGTAGCTCGCTATGCCGAAAGAATTGTTAGCCACGATGCTGTCTTTAAGAAATTAACTTCAGTTCGCGTAGCCTTATTTAATTCATTCAGCCGATCTGGAGTCGAATTAGTCAGAGATTTGAATTCGGGCAAGGCGGTTAAAGCCCTCGTTGATGATGTTGAAAGAGCTCAAGAGTTTGAACTTCGCGTAACCCTGCCATTTAGATCGGCGCTAATCGCCGTTATCGCAGGGGTTGGTGTTGGTGTTTGGATTCGTATTGAATCGCTCTTCTTTACTCTTCCTGCGGCGATACTGACTTTGTGGGTTATTCCTGCGTTTGTGAAAAGAGTTTGCACCACGAGCGCGACGGAAATTGAAGAGCTAGAAAGTGGTTACGCCGAGTTAATTCTCAATTCTTCCAATGGAATTGCCGAAGCAACAATCTATGGATATCTAGACGCGACCCTTGAAAATACGCATGAAACTGAAAGATTGATAATGCGCCAAGAAATTAAATTAGCGAAAAAGAGTTCTCTCGCAAACCTACTCACCCTGGCGGTCGTAGGAGCTTCCATAACCGCTGCACTTGCTATCGCTAGAGATCTAAAAATTGAAGGAGACATTGTCTTGGTGGGGATCGCGATGTTGATCTTCCTTCCATTGGTTTTCTTTGAATCGATCATCACTTGGTACCCAAATCTCTTCGCTGCAGGAAAACTCTTGGCAGCGCAGGCGCGAATCGAAACAATGACAGATTCAGTCGCAGCGGTATCGCATTTTCAAGCCTCACTTCTGGAAAGTGTTAAAGAGTTGTCGGTACGCGATTTGCAAGTTTCATGGAGTGATACCTACATCAAGCCAGTCTCTTTCACTGCCACTCCGGGGAGTTCACTAGTGTTACGAGGCCCTAGCGGTATTGGTAAATCCACTCTGGCCATGGGTCTTATGGGCGCCTTGCAGTATCGCGGAAGTGCCACCATAAATGGTTGCCAAATTTCTAGCATTTCAAATTTAAGCGAACTAATTACAGGATGCCTACAACAAAGCCATATTTTCAATACAACAATTCGGGAGAATCTAAAGATCGCTGACCAATCAGCGTCCGACGCTGCGCTAAAGCACGTCCTTGAAATAGTGGAATTAAACGAAATATCTCTAGACACAATTGTCGGCGAATTCGGAAGGGCACTTTCCGGCGGAGAAGCCAAACGTCTTGGGCTAGCCAGAGCGCTAATCTCAAATGCAGCGATACTTATTCTTGATGAGCCAACCGAACACCTTGACCAAGACTTAGCTCAAAGAATTGAAGAGCGAGTCCTGGCGCGCTACGCGGAAAGAATTTTGATCATAATCACGCATTCCGGGTGGGGTAAAGCGGGAAGAACGGTAACTCTCGCGAGAGAATAAGCGCTATGACTCCGGCGCCTACTAGTTCAACTACCGGTCTAGGTGCCAAGTTGGTAAATGTTGTCGGTGATCGCACCGCCAAAGTATTAGACACGGTCTTCGGCTACAAAACTGTCTCAGATCTTCTTCATCACTATCCAAGACGTTATCTAGTTCGTGGAGAGCTCAGCGATATTGCAGAACTTAACGAAGGTGATGAAGTCACCGTTCTTGCTGAAGTTTTCTCTTCGAGTAGTCGAAAGTTACATGGCCGAAAGGGAAGCATTCTCGAAGTTATTGTCACTGATGGCAGCGCCAAAATGTCGTTAACTTTCTTCAATCAAGCTTGGCGCGAAAAAGAACTTCGGGTTGGTAGACAAGGTTTATTCGCTGGCAAGGTTGGAGTCTTTAACGGAAAGCGCCAATTGGCACATCCTGATTATGAAATGGTTCCAGATGGCAGTGATGTTGATTCGGCGGTCGCGGAATTCGCTGGCAAGTTTCTGCCCGTTTATCCAGCAAGTTCTAAATTACCTTCGTGGAAAATTGCACAGTGCATCAATCTTGCGATTGGCTCGCTGGACGAAATTCCAGATTTAATGCCGACACAAATTCTGGAAAAGTTTGGCTACCCATCAACGCAGCAAGCCCTCATTCAGATCCATAATCCTGTCGACCTAGATAGCGCAGAGAAATCGAAGGTGCGACTTACCTTCGACGAAGCTTTTCTGCTGCAACTCTTACTTCTAGAACGCAGGGCTGAACTTCGTGCGCTAAAAACCACCGCTCGGCCAGTTAAGTCAGGCGGGATACTAGAAGTTTTTGATAAATCGCTTCCCTGGAAGTTAACGCCTGGACAGTTAGAGGTTGCCAAAGAGATTGAGCAAGATTTATCCGCCGATATTCCAATGCATCGCTTATTGCAAGGAGAAGTTGGTTCAGGAAAAACTGTGGTTGCACTTCGTGCCATGCTCGCGGTCGTTGATAGCGGCGGACAAGCAGCGCTTCTTGCGCCTACAGAAGTTCTGGCTGCGCAACATCTGCGCACAATTACTAAATTACTTGGCCCACTTGCCCACGGCGGAATGTTGGGTGGCGCCGAAAATGGAACTCAAGTTACCTTGCTAACTGGTTCGCAAAACGCTGCAGAACGTAAAGAGGCGCTTTCGCTGGCAGCATCGGGTCAAGCCGGAATCGTTATCGGAACCCATGCCCTGCTTAGTGAGAACGTTAAATTTAATGATCTAGGTTTGATAGTCGTCGATGAACAACACCGCTTTGGCGTCGAGCAACGTGATGCCCTTAAAGCCAAAGCGGTTAACCCGCCGCATTTGTTGGTCATGACGGCGACGCCAATTCCGCGAACTGTTGCTATGACGGTCTTCGGTGATTTAGATGTTTCAACTCTGCGCGAACTTCCACTCGGTCGTCAACCAATTACAACTCACGTCGTTCCCACCATGGAGAAGCCAACTTTCTTGGAACGAGCATGGGAACGAATTCGCGAAGAAGTTGCCCAAGGCCATCAGGCTTACATCGTTGCACCGCGAATCGCTGCCGGAAATTCTGAGGATGCAGATTTAGATTTTCTCTACGGCGAACAATCACCCGATATCGCATCGGTAGAAGAGTTGGCACCTAAGTTGCATGGGGGAGCCTTGAAAGGTCTACGGATCGCACCTCTCCATGGTCGACTAACAACTGAGCTAAAAGATGCGACCATGCAGGCATTTGCTTCAGGTGAAATCGATGTACTTGTTTCAACAACCGTAATTGAAGTAGGCGTTGATGTGCCAAATGCCACGATCATGGTGATTATGGATGCGGATCGCTTTGGCGTTTCTCAGTTACATCAATTGCGTGGCCGCGTTGGCCGCGGAACTTCACCAGGTTTATGTCTTCTCGTTTCTGCGGCTCCAATTGAAACACCAGCGCGCGAGCGTTTAGAGGCGGTTGCAAAGACTCAAGATGGTTTCGAGTTATCACGTATCGATCTAGAACAAAGGCGCGAAGGAGATGTATTAGGCGCTACACAGTCTGGAAATAGATCTCACCTGCGTTTACTGCGAGTACTTCGCGATGAGAAGTTAATCGAAGAGGCTCGAGAAGTAGCTGGCGAAATACTAGAAAGTGATGGCGGTTTGGAACGCTATCCTTTACTTAAGCAGGAGTTAGAAGCGCTAAAGAGCGATTACTCTGCAACATTTATAGATAAGGGTTGAGAAAATGCGCATCGTTGCCGGTCTTGCAAAAGGGCGAAATATTTCTGCCGTAGCAAGTTCGACTCGACCAACTTCAGATCGTGCGCGTGAAGCGCTCTTCTCAACCTTGGCCTCTGAATTCGGTGAATTCGAAGGGCTACACATTTTAGATTTATATGCTGGAACAGGTGCGATCGCACTTGAATCTTTATCACGCGGGGCGGCGATTGTTCATGCCGTTGAAAAAGATGATCAAGCGCAGAAGGCGATCACGGCCAACTTTGAAAGCATTAAGAGCGCACAATGTCCAGGAAGTTTTCATCTATTTGGGATGAGCGTTAATCGCTTCTTGCTCGATAGGGCGACAGTTCAATATCACTTTATTTATATCGATCCACCTTACGATGTCGAAGATATTGATGTGATCGAGACTTTGATTCAATTACGCGAAGGTGGCTTTCTACATCCACAAGCGCTAATCGCAGTCGAGCGAAATTCGAGAGTAAAAGAAATTTCATGGCCGGATGGATACCAGCCACTGCGTGAAAAGAATTACGGTCAAGCCACCATTTTCTATGGGATTCCTGCCGAACTTTGAGCCTGTAAATGGATTACATAGCCGATCGTTGCTAGCGTTTACTCCATGAAGCGCGCAGTCTGCCCCGGATCATTTGATCCGATCACCTTTGGGCATTTAGACATTATCGAGCGCGCCAGCGGTCAGTTTGATGAAGTGATAGTTGCTGTTTTGGAGAATAGAACAAAAGCATCTCTATTTACCGTTCAAGAGCGCATGGAGATGATTCGCCAGACGACATCTAAGTATTCGAATGTAAAGGTTGATTCTTGGCATGGCCTCTTAGTTGATTTCTGCAAAGAGAATTCAATCCAAGCAATTGTTAAGGGCTTGCGTGCGGTGACCGATTTTGATTACGAACTTCAAATGGCGCAGGTAAACCTCCAAGGTTCAGGAGTTGAGACCATGTTTATGGCTACCGCTCCGACACATTCTTTTCTCTCATCTTCAATCGTTAAAGAGCTCGCTCATTTCGGTGGAGATGTATCCTCTATGGTTCCAGGCATCGTAAATGATGCTCTTAAAGCACGAGTAGCAGGGAAGTAAAAATGGATTCAATTGAAAAGCTCAGTACCGCAATCACTCTTATCGAAGAGGCCCGCGGCGTTCCACTTTCTGCTTCCTGTGTTGTGCACCGTGGAGAAATTCTTGAAATCTTAGATGGCGCCAAAGTTGCACTTCCGCAAGATCTATTCACCGCCGAAGGAATCCTTACTCAGCGCGATAATTTAATTGAGGAAGGCCGCTCATCTGCAGAGCAGATGATTGCTACCGCTCGCGAAGAAGTCGCGCGCATGATCGAACAAACTGCGATCGTGCAGGCAGCTCGTGATGAGGCGCAACGAATTCTTGATGATGCTCGCGCATTGGCTGCGCAAGAGCGCGCTGAGGTCGAAAGTTATATCGATGGCCGCCTAGCAACCCTTGAAGTAATTCTCAATAAGACTTTAGATGCAGTAGCGCGTGGACGCGAGCGCCTAGATGGTGCAAACGATAAAGATGTCCTTTCGCAACTTGCTGACGATAATTAAAAGCTAAAGAGAGTTTCCTAAACCATGTCTAAGGCCTCGCAGGTTTTTATTCTTAATACCCATGAACTCCCACGTCGTGCGGGGGAGATGAAGGAATATCAACTCGACCTTGAAATTTTGGAGCCGATAGGCGTACCTCTAGTTAGCGTTCCGGCTGGAGATGTAATTGAAGTTGACCTCCGCTTGGAATCGGTAACCGAAGGCGTATTGCTCAGCGCAGATTTATACGCTGTCGCAAAGGGCGAGTGCATCCGCTGCTTAGATCCAGTTGAAATTATCGTTGAACGCAAGATTCAAGAGCTCTATCGCTATGAACCAAGTAAAGAGAGCTCTAAGAAGGGTAAGAAAGGGAAGAAATCGGCTGAGGAAGATATCGACCTCGAAGAAGATGATGAACTCTGGATGGATGGCAACGAGATGGACCTTGAGCCACCGATCCGGGATGCGATTGTGCTCGATCTTCCCGTAAACCCGCTCTGCTCAGAAGATTGCCTAGGGCTATGCCCTGATTGCGGCCAGAAGTGGGCAGATCTGCCAGATGACCACCAACACGAGGCGATTGACGCTCGCTGGGCGGGCTTGGCTGGGCTGGATTTTAAGAATTCGGATGAATAAGGGATACTTACCGTCATCAGTTAGACCCGTTAGTCCAGTTAGACCCAAATGTTTTCAATAGATTAAGGACGATTACCGTGCCAGTTCCAAAGCGAAAGATGTCTCGTTCGAAGACACGCTCACGCCGCTCAATGTGGAAGACAACTGCAGCATCACTTGCAGCATGCCCACAGTGCCAGCAGCCAAAGCTCACACATACAGCTTGCCCAACCTGCGGAACATATAACCGCCGCCAGGTTCTCGAGGTCTGATCTGTTCGCTTCTTTAACTGCGCAACTCGGGATTACATTAAAGCCCGAATTGCTCGAGTTAGCTTTTACGCATCGCTCATTTGCATATGAGTCAGGTGCAAAAGAAACAAATGAACGTTTAGAATTTTTAGGTGATTCAGTACTGGGTTTAATTGTTACTGAAGAGCTTTACCTTCGTTATCCAGATCTAGATGAATCTCGGCTTTCGCCGCTTCGTTCTGGAATCGTAAATATGCGCGCGCTCGCAGATATAGCGCGCACCCTTGAACTCGGTAAATACATTCGCTTAGGTAAAGGTGAAGAAGTAACCGGCGGACGTGATAAAAACTCATTACTCGCCGATGCGCTGGAAGCCTTGATTGGTGCTATCTATCTTGAGTGCGGATTTGAAAGCACAACTACCGTGGTTCGCGCGCTAATTAAAGAGACTTTAGAAAGTGCAATGGCTAAGGGCGCGGGACTAGATGGCAAGACCGCTCTCCAAGAATTAGTTTCATCACTTGGAAAAGGCACCCTTGAATATTTAGTAACTGAAGAAGGCCCTGATCACGATAAGAGTTTTACCGCTGTTGCAATGGTTTCAGGAGAAGCGGTCGCACAGGGAATCGGTAAGAGCAAACGCGAAGCCGAGCAATCTGCAGCCCGCACCGCCTACGAAATTCTCTCAACCCTCAAGTAGTACTTCACTTGCGTCGCGTACATAAAGACGCCACCTAAACGGTAGGTTTACGCCGTGTATTTAAAGAGTATGACGCTGAAGGGATTTAAATCCTTCGCATCGGCAACGACGCTTCGCCTTGAACCAGGCATCACCTGCGTCGTCGGTCCAAACGGCTCTGGAAAATCTAACGTTGTAGATGCGCTCACTTGGGTAATGGGTGAGCAAGGCGCTAAATCTCTTCGCGGCGGAAAGATGGAAGATGTCATCTTCGCTGGAACGAGCGGACGTGCACCTCTTGGGCGAGCAGAGGTTTCGCTAACAATCGATAACACTGATGGTGCACTACCAATCGATTACACCGAAGTAACAATTTCACGCATTCTCTTCCGCAATGGGCAGAGCGAATACCAAATTAACGGCGAAGCATCGCGCCTGTTAGATATCCAAGAGCTACTCAGCGACTCCGGTATCGGACGCGAGATGCACGTAATCGTTGGCCAAGGCCAACTCGATGCGATCTTGATGGCAACACCGGAAGAGCGTCGTGGTTTTATTGAAGAAGCAGCTGGTGTTCTAAAGCATCGCAAGCGTAAAGAGAAAGCGATTCGTAAGTTAGATTCTATGCAGGCCAACCTCGCCCGCGTACAAGATCTAACTGTTGAACTTCGCCGCCAACTTCGCCCACTTGGTAAGCAAGCAGAAGTTGCTAAGAAGGCCGCAACAATTCAGGCAGATCTGCGCGATGCAAAGCTTCGTCTGCTCGCAGATGATTTCATCTCACTTTCAAAAACTTTAGATGCAGAAGTTGCCGATGAGACCGCGCTACGCGAACGCCGTTCATCGGTTGAAGAAGAGCTCGAGAAAGTCAGAGCACGAGAAGAGTCCCTCGATGCCCAAGCTGCATTTGAAAGTCCACTATTAGTTGCAGCGCAAGAAAATTTCTACGCCCTAAGTGCGCTTCGTGAAAAATTCCGCGGCACACAATCGCTTGCGCAAGAACGTTCACGTTTCTTGGCTGAGGAAGCTGAAGAAGCGCGCAGCGCTGGTCGCGATCCAGAAGCCCTTGATCAAGAAGCTGCAGCGCTACGCCAGCAAGAAGCGCAATTACGTAGCGAAGTAGAAAATGCTCGTACTCATTTACAGATGACTACCGCCAAACTTTCTAACGCAGAGCAAGCGCTCAAAGTTGAGGAAGATAAAATCGCTGCCGCAATGCGCGCAATCGCAGATCAACGCGAAGGCACCGCCCGCCAAGAAGGCCATATCAAATCTTTGGCCGCGCGTCTTGAGGCGATCGCTGAAGAAATCGCTCGCTTAGTTAAGGCACGCGATGAAGCACAGGCTCGCGCCGAAAGCGCACAACGCGAGTATTCAACATTTGAAATGGATATCGCAGGAGCAGATGCTGGCGAACTTGGTCTCGACTCAGAATTTGAAGTTGCCAAGAAGGCGCTAGAAGTCGCAAAGTCACAACTTGCTTCGTTAATCGAATCAGAGCGCGCCGCTGATCGCGAACGTAACGCCACTGAATCTAAATTGGAAGCGATGCAGTTAACTTCGCAATCACGCGACGGGGGAGCAGCGCTAGTTCGTGATTCGCGCGGGCTAACCATCCTCGGAAGTATCGCCTCACTTGTCCAAATTGATTCTGGTTGGGAATCAGCAACGGCAGCAGCGTTGGGCACTCTTTCGGATGCGATCGTTGTAAAAGATCTTAATTCTGCGATTAGCGCCCTCACCACAATGCGCTCAGAAAATCTCGGACAAGCAGATGTTCTTGTCTATGAACCGGGTTCACATAATTCAGCTTCAACTCCTGCGGGGTTAACTGCTTTAAGTTCACACGTTCGCTCATCTGAAATTTCAGATTTATTAGCTTCACTCCTTGCCAACACAGTTGTCGCCGACAACGCGCGTGAGGCAGAAGGAATCATTCGTTCCCATCCGGGCGTAACCGTGGTTACACGCGATGGCGATGTAATTACTGCAAAGCGGGCGCGCGGCGGTTCTGCCTCTTCCACCTCTTTGATCGAAATAAACGCGCTAGTTCAAGATCTACAAGCAAAACTTGAGACCATCACACATAACTGTGATCGCATCAAATTTGAGATCTCATCCGCGCAGGCCGAAGTTGACTCGAAACAGAGCGCCTTCGATATAGCACTTTCTAAGTTAAACGAATCAGATGCCCGCATCGCAGCGCTTACCGAACAGCTTGCAGTTGCTGGACAAAATATGAAGTCAGCTTCTGCTGAAGTAGAACGTCTAAACCTTGCAATCGCTGAAGCTAATTCGGCGAAGGGTCGCGATGAGAACGAACTCGCGATCGCATCAACGCAGCTCCAACAACGCGGAGATATTGGCGAGCCTGACCATAGCGCCGCCGAAACTCTGCGCAATGAAGTATCACTTGCACGTACCGCCGAAGTTGAAGCACGTCTTGCGGTTCGTACCAGCGAAGAACGCGTTGACTCAATCGCAGCTCGCGCTAAGTCACTTGAAGATTCAGCAAACGCCGAACGCGAAGCATCTGAACGCGCCGTGTCTCGTCGCGGTGCACGTGCCCGTGGCGCACTCATCTCTTCAGCTATCGCAGAGGCCGCATTTGAAGCCTTAATCCACATTGAGCGATCTATCGCTAAGGCAGCAACTGAACGTGCTCGCCTGGAAGCATCTCGCTCTGATCGCGAAGGTGAAACACTCACCGTTCGATCACGTGGACGAGAGCTAGCTGCTGAACTTGAGCAGTTAACTTCTTCGGTGCATAAAGATGAGATCGCTCGCGCTGAACAACGAATGCGCATCGAACAACTCGAATCAAAGGCAGTAGAAGAACTCGGCGTTGATATAACCACGCTCGTTAATGAGTACGGTCCGCAAAATGATGTTCCAACCTTTATCGAAACCGAAACCGGCGAGATCGTGGCGACAGAGCTCATTCCTTATCGCCGTGATCAGCAAGAAAAGCGTCTTGCAGCAACGGAACGTTCGCTTACTTTGCTTGGCAAGATCAACCCATTGGCACTTGAAGAGTACAACGCTCTAGAAGAACGCCTTAAGTTCTTGGCTGAACAGTTAGAAGATCTAAAGCGCACCAAGAAAGATCTGCTCGATATCATCAAGGAAGTCGATGATCGCGTTCAGCAAATCTTTATGGAAGCTTACGAAGAGACTGCAAAGCACTTCGAAGATATCTTCTCGCGTTTGTTCCCTGGTGGAGATGGACGTTTGATTCTCACTAACCCGGATGATCTGCTCAATACAGGAGTAGATGTAGAGGCTCGCCCACCAGGAAAGCGCATCAAGCGTCTCTCCCTTCTATCCGGTGGTGAAAAGTCACTTACCGCTGTTGCGATGTTGGTTGCGATCTTTAAATCTCGCCCAAGTCCGTTCTATGTTCTCGATGAAGTTGAAGCAGCACTTGATGATGTGAACTTGGGACGTCTACTTGTAATTCTGGAAGAACTTCGCGAGAGTTCACAGCTAATCATCATTACCCACCAGAAGCGCACCATGGAAATCGCGGATGCGCTTTACGGCGTAACAATGCGCGGAGATGGTGTCACTGAGGTAATTTCGCAGCGTCTGCGCGAATCTGATACTGCTTAAGGGCACTTCTTAATGGGAATCTTTAGCAAGTTCATCTCCAAAATAAAAGGTGAATCCACCGCAGATCCACTTGATTGGCAAGAACTTGAAGCAGAACTGCTTGCCGCAGACCTTGGCCCAACGCTTACTTCATCGATAATCAAGGACGCCAAGTCAATCAAAGGCGATGATGCGCTTGCCTCGCTTACCCAGATGCTCAACTCAAAACTTTCCAAGAAGTCGCGCGAAATAAGCCGTTTAGCGCAAACCTCTGCAATAGTCATTGTTGGCGTCAACGGAACAGGTAAAACAACATCTGTCGCCAAACTTGCTTCATCTCTAAAGTCTTCTGGAACATCTGTGATGTTGGCTGCGGCAGATACCTTCCGCGCCGCTGCTGTCGAACAGTTGCAGACCTGGGGGTCTCGTATCGGTGTTGAAGTTATTTCAGGTAAAGATGGCGCAGAACCCGCATCGGTCGTTTTCGATGCCGCACAACGCGCAGCCGGAGAAAAGGTTGAACTCTTATTGGTCGACACAGCAGGACGCCTTCACAATAAGAACGATTTAATGGCCGAACTTGGCAAGGTAAAGCGCGTTATCGAAAAATCCTTGCCAGTATCAGAAGTCCTATTGGTTATTGATGCAACTACCGGACAAAACGGAATCACCCAAGCAAAGATTTTTACTGAAGCTGTTAAAGTAACAGGTTTGATCGTTACCAAATTAGATGGCAGCGCCCGCGGGGGAGTTGCCCTTGCGATTGAGGCCTCACTCGATATTCCAATCAAATTTGTGGGCACCGGTGAAGGCGAATCTGACTTCGCCGCATTTGATCCAGAACGCTACATCGCAGGCTTAATCGCAGACTAAACCCTGACTTAAAGGGTGCTGCTGCGCGCGGCCGTAACACGTATGTAACAAAACCAGGGATTTTGTGACCCCGTCTTAACCTAGAAAACGAGCCTACGTAACGCGCGGCGAGCATCTTTACCCCATCTCAACGGCGAGGTTCACTCATTGTTTTCTACCTCTATAAAAAGGAAATAACTAATGGAAGAGATTGTTCTTAATTCAGGCGATACCGCCTGGGTATTAGCAAGTACCGCTCTCGTTCTACTTATGACACCAGGTTTAGCGTTCTTCTATGGCGGCATGGTTCGCGCGAAGAGCGTTTTAAATATGATGATGATGTCGATGGTTACCATCGGAATTGTTAGCGTGCTTTGGGTTATATATGGTTTTGAATTGGCATTTGGATACAAAGCCGACTCTGCTTGGTATGGAAATTTCTCACTTTCTGGTTTAGGCGGAGTTGTTAATGACTTCACAAACAATGGTGGAATTTATCCAATCCCAGTTCTCGTATTTGCAGCATTCCAGTTGATGTTCGCAATCATCACTCCAGCGCTTATTTCAGGTGCGATTGCAGATCGCACAAAGTTCACTGCTTGGGCGATCTTTGTTGCGATTTGGTCAACTCTGGTCTATTTCCCAGTTGCACACTGGGTCTTCGCCTTCGGAAATAAAGTTGGTGACACAATTACTGGTGCCGGTTACCTAGCGAGCAAGGGTGTTCAAGACTTTGCCGGCGGAACCGCAGTACACATCAATGCAGGCGCAGCTGGATTGGCGCTAGCGATCGTGATTGGAAAGCGAATTGGCTGGCGTAAAGAATCAATGCGTCCACACTCACTGCCTTTGGTGATGTTAGGTGCAGGACTTCTTTGGTTCGGTTGGTTCGGATTTAACGCTGGTTCATCGCTAGCTGCAAACGGAACAGCAGCACTGGCTCTTATCAATACTCAGGTTGCAGCAGCCGCCGCAGTTCTGGGCTGGTTGCTTGTAGAGAAAGTTCGTAACGGACACGCAACTTCACTTGGTGCAGCATCTGGTGCGGTCGCAGGTTTAGTTGCAATTACTCCTGCATGTGCATTCGTTGCTCCTTGGGCGGCAGTAGTAATCGGGCTGGTTGCCGGTGCAATTTGCGCGCTCTCTGTCGGAATCAAATACAAGCTGGGCTTTGATGATTCACTCGATGTAGTTGCAGTTCACTTAATCGGTGGAATCTGGGGATCACTTGCTATCGGCCTCTTCGGCTCATCAGCAGTTAACAGTCTCAGCCTCGACGGCATCTTCTACGGTGGCGGTACCGCGCTACTTGGCAAGCAAGCGCTGGGCGTTGGACTTGTTTTCGCCTACTCATTCATTGCAACTCTGATCATCGGTTACGCAATTGAAAAGACAATCGGATTCCGCGTAAAGAAAGATGCCGAAGTTGAAGGTATCGATCTAAATGAACACGCAGAAACTGCTTATGAAATGACAAGTTCATCACGAGGAGGTTCATTGCTATGAAGTTAATTACCGCTATCTTGAAACCGTTTAAGTTAGATGAAGTCAAAGATGCACT
>JACCEB011629049.1_pt1 | contig 13534 bp, 11 predicted proteins | sample 7454761 | NCBI WGS metagenome assembly JACCEB01 (sample SAMN15323454, study PRJNA562643) | freshwater metagenome | isolation source: river surface water | place: USA:Blue River Watershed | collected 2017-08-18 | reverse complement strand
TATTATCACCGGAATTTTTATCGTAATTTTTTTAGCAATTCACCCGTTTCAAGATGGCAATGGAAGGCTTTCACGAATTTTAACAAATCTACTTCTTCTAAAACTTGGCTACAGCTACATTCAATATAGCTCGCTAGAAAGTGTCATTGAGCACAATAAAGATCTCTATTACAAAAATTTACGCGATTGCCAAATCACCTTGGATTCCAAAAAAGCAAAATTTGAAAACTGGATTTTGTTCTTCCTAAAATCTCTCAAAAAACAAAAAGATAATTTAGAGAAAAAAGTTAAGACCGAAAAAATTCTACAAGAAAATTTTGATGCTTTGCACTTGGAAGTTTTAAAAATTCTCAAAAACCATAAAAGGCTTGCGGTGTCTGATATTCAAAGGCTTACGGGAGCTAATCGTAATACTCTAAAAGTTAAATTGCGTAACTTGGTTGAAATGAAAAAGGTTAAGAGTTTTGGAAAAGGAAGGGGTGTGGTTTATGAAATTTTTTAAGAAAAAATTATGACAAATGACGCAGACACATAGTGCCGAGTAATTTGCATAACCAGATAAACAAAAACAAAATTTGTTATGAATTTTTTACTCAATAATTTTACTGCGATAGCGACATTCATTACAGCTTTAGTAGCATGTGGTAGCTTTGTTTTTTCGCTTATAAAGTGGCTAGATTCGCGAAACAGAGAATTGGGGAATCAAAAATATCTGCAATACAGAGAGTTGATCCGAGTAATTTGTGCATGCGATGGAGAGGAAAAAACTTCCCCACCTGAACAATTGCTCTGTATCATTCTTTTGAAGGAGTTTAAAGAATATTATAAAACAACTGAAGAAGTATTCTCTAATCCTCAACTGATTGAGCGTTCAAATGGTAACTGGAAAAAATACATTCTGCCGGAAATACAAAAAGTTCTAAGAGAAATTGAGAAAGAGCAGAAGCGGTAATAATTTGTTGTAGCTAATTTCTCCAAATCTCCAATTCACCTGCACCGAAGTTTAATCAATAATATCAAAGCCCTAAGCAACACCGCTTACAAAAATAATTCTCTAAATTTCTCCATTTTAAAAATTTTCAACTGCACCTTGCGATAATCAAAGTTCGCAAAATGGCTCTCTTGCCTAGCGCTTACACTTAATTTCTAATTTTTTGGAAGTGCAGGTAGAGCCAGACTGGCTGCGGAGGTGTAAGAGAGTGGTTCGCAAAAAAGTTCGCAAAAATCATCAAATTGGCTGGAGCCTTATGGATCTAGTGTCCATTGGGCTTTGGCGGAGAGGAAGGGATAGCGTTCGCTTTGCTCTCTTGCAATCAGCACCACCTCAAACTTGAGACGCTTTTCTTCTTCTAAGTTTGATATAAAATCACCTTTTTAATGATTTATTTCTTGATAAATTGAATCGCGCCAATATTTTCCTCGGCCTTCAAAAATCCTATCGTAATAAACAAATCTTAAACACAATGGCTAATACCAAATCAGCTCAAAAGGCTCTTCGTTCAAGCTCGGCAAAAAATTTAGTAAATAGTGCAAGAAAAAGCAGAATTAGAACTTTCATTAAAAAAGTTGATGAAGCCATAAAAGCTGGTGATCAAGTTAAAGCTCGTGAAGCATTTAAAGATTTAGAGCCGGAAATTATGCGCGGCGTAACTAAAAAAGTTTTAAAATTAAATACCGCTTCCAGAAAGCTAAGCAGAATGTCGGCAGCAATCAAAAAAATCGCTTCTAAGTAATTTTTCCTCTCGCTTTACAAATTCCCTCTTGGCGGGCAAGTCCCGCCAATTCCCCCTTCAAGATTAATTGACAACCATAGTCATGCTTTCTTTTCTTCGCTCATTTTTCAGTAAAATTAAGATCAACTTTATGAAGTTTCATAAGATTGCGCTTGCGCTTTCTGTGATTTCAATTGTTGCTTCTTTTATTCTTGTTTTTGCCAAAGGCTTAAACTTCGGGATTGATTTTGCTGGCGGCATTTTAATTGAAGCCAGAGTTAATGAAGATTACGAAATATCTGACATTCGTCATTTGGTTTCAGCACAAATCAAAGATGTGCAAATACAAAATATCGATGGCAAAGACTTGATGATTCGCGTTGCGAAGTCGGAAGACGATCAGTCGGTTTTGATTAAAAAAGTTCAGGATATTTTAGCGCAGAAATTTTCTAAAATTGAATATCGCAAAATTGATTATGTTGGACCTCAAGTTGGCTCTGAGCTTGTAAAAAAAGGTGCTTTAGCACTTATCATGTCATTTATTTTTATCATGATTTACATCTGGATTCGCTTTGATTGGCAATTTGGAGTTGGCGGAATATTCGCCTTAATTCATGACGCTTTTTTAACTTTTGGTTTTTACGCCGTTACTGGTCTGGAGTTCAACCTCACATCAATTGCCGCAATTCTTACAATAATTGGCTATTCAATAAATGATTCTGTGGTTATTTATGATCGAATTCGTGACGACTTACGAAATCATAAAAAAATGGATTTGGCAAAATTAATAAATTTAAGCACCAATTCAACCTTAAGCAGAACCATTTTAACTTCCGGCGTAACTTTAGTTTCTCTTTTAGCTTTGATGATTTTTGGTGGAGAGGCTCTTTTTAGCTTCAGTTGCGCAACATTTTTTGGAATTTTAATCGGAACCTATTCTTCCATTTACATTTCAGCTCCAATACTTCTTTATTTTGATCCGCGTCAAAAAAGTGATTCAAAAAAGCCTGAAAATAACTAATCGCTACCAAATAAATTCGATTTTTGCACCCATCCTTTTTTGTTATTCACTTTAATTCCGCACCATCCATCTAGGCATTTTATATATTCACCAATCACATTATTTTCTAAGCGAAAAATAATTCGTGATTTTTCGCTATTCTTTCCATGCATATTAACAAAGCTTTGCTTAGTTCGAACCATTAAAGTTCGTTTTTTAGTAACCAAACTCTGACTAACCCAACCCGTTTGCTCTTCAAAGTCTTCAATTTCCAACCAATTATCATATTCACTTATTATTCGCACCGGAATTTCACGCAATTTAAAGGTAAATTTTATTGGATAATTTTGACCAGGACCAGCTCTAACATTGGTTTCGCTTGAACGAAGAGAAGCGAAGTAATTAACCTCTTGAATTTGTTGAGCAGCGAAAGCTGTTGAAGATAAAAATAAGACTATTGGCAAAAAAAATAATGCCCTTTTATTCGGCATTTTTACCTCGCGATTTTTCATTACGAAATTTTTTACCACCTTTTTCGATGTTGATTTGCTTGCTTCGCGCCACCGCCAAATCATCTTTTTCAACATTTTTTGTAATAACACTTCCGGCGCCAATTAAAGCATCGTCATTAATTTCAATGGGCGCAATTAAGGCTGAATTTGAGCCAATAAAAACATTTTTTCCGATCTTTGTTTTGAACTTATTATAGCCATCATAATTACAGGTAATTGTGCCAGCGCCAATATTGCTATCTTCGCCTATTTCGCAATCTCCAACATAGCTTAAATGATTGATTTTAACTCCCTTTTTCAATTGCGATTTTTTCACTTCAACAAAATTACCAATTTTTACATTTTCAGCAATTTCTGTTTCGGGGCGAATTCTAGCAAATGGCCCAATGGCAACTCCCGATTGAATATTAGCACCCTCAATATGAGAAAATGATTTTATCTCAACATTTTTTGCGATCTTAACTTTTGGCCCCAAAAAAACATGCGGGTGAATAATTACATCATTTTCAACTTTAGTATCGTAAGAAAAATAAACTGAAGAAGGATCTGGCATCGTAACTCCTAAATCCATCATTTTGCGGCGAATTTGATTTTGTTTTAAAGATTCAACTTTCGCCAATTCAAATCGCGAATTTACACCCAAAACCTCTTCGGTTGTAGTTTTAATAAAAGTGCGTTTTAAGCCCAATTCGCCAGCTATTCCAACAATGTCAGTAAGATAAAATTCACCAGCAGCATTATTATTTTTAACCAAAGATAATAATTTTACGATCTCCTCCCCATCAACAGCCACAACTCCAGAATTACAAAGGGTAATTTTTCTCTCTTCTATTGTAGCGTCTTTAAATTCAACAATGCGCTCAAGATGACCTTCAGAGTCAATAACCAAACGACCGTAAGCATTTTCTGAATCCTCTTCGAAACCCAAAATGCAAAGTGAGAAATTTTCTAACTTCTCGATCATTTTTTGCATTGTAACACAAGAAGTTAGCGGAGTGTCACCATAAAGAATTAAAAGCTTACCACTCAAATTTTGTAAATTTTCTAAACCGGTTGAAACGGCGTGAGCTGTACCTTTGCGCTCTTTTTGCAAAGAAAAAGAAATTTTAACTTCGGGATGAGATTTGATAATTTTTTCAGAGAAATTTTGCATTTCTTCCGAAATAACAATCGTAATATTTTGAGGATTTAGAGCTTTAGCTTCGTCAATTACCAAATTTAGCATTTCGCGATTGGCAATTTTATGCATTACTTTTGGCAAATCCGATTTCATTCGCGTGCCTTTTCCAGCAGCTAAAATCAAGATTGATAATCATTAGACATGTTTTTGTAAAAAATTGGGGAATTTTTTGTAAAATTAGTTTCTCCAGTCAATAATGGCGCTGTCGTAAATCAAGTTTTTCTAACAGATTTTTGCAATTGAAAATTTTCAAAAAAATCTTGTTTGAACTTGCGCAACTCTAAAAAATTTTGAATTACAAAAAGATTGGCAAAAAATTAATTTCCAATTCGGCAATGCCAAATACTAAAAAGGGCCTGACTTTTTAAGTCAGACCCCAATTTTTAAGAAAAAATTAATTTTTTAGTTAGTTGATTTGTTGACCAACTTATTTTTTGCAATCCAAGGCATCATAGCGCGAAGCTTTTCGCCAGTTGCTTCAATTGGATGATTGCGACCTTTTTCGCGAAGAGCGTCAAAATTTTTCTTACCAGTTTTATTTTCATTCATAAATTCTTCGACGAATTTTCCAGATTGAATTTCGCCCAAAATTCGCTTCATTTCAGCTTTAGTTTCAGCTGTAACAACTCTAGGTCCGCGAGTTAAATCACCATATTCCGCAGTATTTGAAATTGAATAACGCATATTTGCAATTCCGCCTTCGTAAAGCAAATCAACAATTAATTTCATTTCGTGCAAACATTCAAAATAAGCCATTTCTGGGGCGTATCCAGCTTCAGTTAGAGTTTCAAAACCAGCTTGAATTAAGGCAGTAACTCCACCGCAAAGAACCGCTTGTTCGCCAAAAAGATCAGTTTCACATTCTTCTTTGAAGTTAGTTTCTATAATTCCAGAGCGACCACCACCAACAGCAGAAGCGTAAGAAAGAGCAGTTTGCAAAGCTTTTGTTGATTTATCTTGCGCAACAGCAACCAAACAAGGAACGCCGCCGCCTTTTACATATTCACCACGAACCGTATGGCCCGGACCTTTTGGTGCAATCATAACAACATCTAAATCTTCTCTTGGATTAATTAATTTAAAATGAACATTCAAACCGTGAGCAAATGCCAAAGTTGCGCCTTTTTTAAGATTTTCATGTAAATCATTCGCGTAAATTTCAGCCTGCAATTCATCTGGAGTTAAAACCATTACCAAATCAGCCCATTTAGCAGCTTCTTTATTGGACAAAACTTCGAATCCTGCATTTTGCGCTTTTGCAATTGAAGCAGAGCCTTCGCGCAGGGCAATTTTTACCTCAGAAACACCTGAATCTCTGAGATTTTGGGCATGAGCATGAGCTTGTGATCCGTAGCCAATAATAGCAACTTTTTGCGATTTAATGATGTTTAAATCAGCATCGCGGTCGTAGTAAACTTTCATGATTTTTTGTTGTTGATTTTGAAGGAAAAGTGGGGCGCGCGAAAATATTTTTCGGATTGCGCTTGTCAAGCAGAATGCCGGTTGCATGGCTTAATAAATTATCCCATTTCTACAAATGCAATTTTTTCAAATAATTTTGAAAAATAGCCGCTTCCAAAAAGACAAAATTATCAAGATTCGCTCTCGAGGAAATGGCGCCGTTGCAAATTTATTTAGCGCCAAAATTGACAAAAAAATTAATTAAAATTCATCCCAACTTGCTTAAACAAGGATTTGCAGCAAATTAACAAGATGGCTTGTTAGCCTCTATCTAATTCTTTTGAAAGAAGGTTTAAGATTTGAATTGAAAAGTTTGAAGCGCGCTCAGAAAAATAATTAATTTTTGCACTAAAAATATTGTAAAAAAATACCGCTGGAATTGCCGCAAATAAACCGATTGCAGTTGCTAATAAAGCCTCAGCAATGCCCGGAGCAACAACTGCAAGGCTTGTATTTTTTGAAACCGCAATTCCTTGAAAACTACTCATAATTCCCCAAACAGTTCCAAACAAGCCAACAAAAGGAGAGATTGAGCCAACAATAGCTAAAAAATTTAGCCCATTTTCCATTTTCATCATCGATTTATTAGCAGCCACATTCATTACAGCACTTAAACGATCCTTTAATGATGATTTTTTTTCTGGAGATTCATTAATAATTTGCTTGATATTGCTTGATTTCCACTCCTTCAAAGAAGCAATAAAAATACGCGCCAACGGATGATTGTCATTTTCTTTCGCCTCCTTCAGAACCTCATCTAAATTTGCAGCGCTTTCGAATAAATCTTCAAACTTATCACTTCTTTTTTGCAAAATTCTAAATTTTATAATTTTATCAAAAATCAAAGCCCACGACCAAAGCGAAGCAAGAGCAAGCGTTATCATAACTATTTGAACAGTTAAATCAGCCTGAGCAATCAAGTTTAACAAAGAAATTGAATCAGTTTTTTCCATATAATTTAAGCTTAATATTATCGTTATTTTTAATCATTTTTAGCAGAATCTGCAGCCTTATTATCAGTTGAACCTTGATCGTCACTGACTACTTTATTTTCTTGAGATTCAACCGAATCTTTATTCTCACCACCACTTCCTTTTACTTCCTCCTTTGCAGCAGCAGAACTCAAATTATTATCCACTCCTGACGCAGAAGCTCCAACCCTATCAGCAACATTGGTTTCAGCAACTGATTTTCCCTTATTACCAATTGCCGATCCAATAGATTTAACGCCACTTCGCAACGCTTTAGCGCCTGACAATCCATGCTTCCATAAAGCAGAGGCGCCTCTTTTTTGCGCACCCCTAACAAAATTGTAAGCGCTCTCCATTTTTTTGCTCGCCCCCTTATCCCAATCAGGCTTAATATTACCCACACCACCAAAAAGAGCCTTACTCACATCCGCTATCATTCCCAAAAAAGACATGAATACAACCATTATTAGAGCCGCTTTAATTAAAGTTTGCAGCTTGGCTTTATTTAGCCCGACTAAAATCGGCAATCCAACACCAAACAATTCAAAACCATTGTAAGTCTTAATTTGAGCCACTTTAAAAATGCAATAAACGCTACTTTCCTGCGCTTCTTTATTGCATGAAATTTGCTTCGGCTCACTTTTTCCACTACCTTTAAAAGTAACATCATCTCCTATTAAAGCCTTATCCATAACAGTTATTAATATTGAGAGATAAGCGAATAAAACCATTGGCTGAAAAACTAATGCAAGTAAAGCTTTCTGCCACCCATCAAAAATACTTTTTGTTCTTTCAAACATAATAGAGACAATAATCAAAGGTGACACATAAAGGAGAATTACAATTGCTGCAGTTGATACTAAAAACATCTCCAAAGCCTGAATGGCAATCATTATTAAAGAAGCCGCAAAAACGAAAGTGGCCAAGAAGAAAATGGCGCCCAATCCTCCCGTAACTAAACCACTAATAATCATTAAAATTAGATTAGGAACATTGGCTCCGGGGGTGAAACCTAAAGCCATTGTAATTTTGCAATCAAGAGTATCCCAAACTCTCAAATAAGTGTTTTCTGGCGAATAAGCTGGGTTATCATATTTTGTCCTCACATTCGAATCTGCATAATTAACTTTTGGAAATTGACATCCATCCAGCTTATTTTCGTCTTTATTTTCATTTAATTTAAATGTGATGTCGGACAATAAACCAGAAGCGCTAATAACGCCTTTTGCAAAACCATCTTTCCAACCACTTCCAATCGCAAAATAAATCACCAAAACCATCTTCAGCACATAAGTTAATAACTTCTTTCTTTCTATCACAACACCCGGAACAGCAAGCAACATGCTATATCCCAAAGCAGTAATCGACACAACCAAACAAGCTTTAATAAAAAATTGTAAAAAGCGCTGGATTTTGGCAAATGGCCCTTCCGTTGGAAGCTCTTCTCCTTTCTTATATTTATAACCACTAACACAAACTCCATTACTGTCTGGATATTCCTTAGAATCGATACAAAGAGTATCTCCCGCTTTGTTTAAAAATATATTTTCCATCGTTTCTTTGAAGCACTGAGCTATTGGGGCTGTAAAATTGCGACCCTTAATTGGCGTCATATCAACGCTGTAACTGTAAACATTTTGCGCATCACCTTTCAAATCTTTACAAGCCGACGAAATAGCGCCACCTTCCAAACTACTGGTGCGGAAATATGGCGTAACCGGAAGCTTTGAGCAATGCTTCATGAACTGACAATAATTTTTAGTTTGACCTATTTTACCGCTCTCAATGCTGTAATATTTTTGCTCTTCGGTTCCGCCTCCAAGCAAGTGATCATAAGGACAAACTGAGTAAGTTGAAGCGCACACATAATTTGATTCTTTCTTACTTTCATAAACTGAAAAACTTACATTTGCGACCGTGCATTTTGAACCAATTCTACAAAATTTATGCTTGTACTCACCTAAAGTTTTTCCCAAACCCGCCCTATTTTCGATACAAATTGAATTTTTACTTTTTTGAATACAGCAGCTATAAGCCTTCATCGTCTCATCAGTTCTAGCCTTAGTTAAAAATCTTTGGCACGCATAAATTGGAGCAGCTCCGGGGCCTGTCATGTAATATCTCTGATAATCGCCCGTATATCCCAAAAACTCTTTTCGCTCTTCTTTTGTCCAAGGATTTTTACATTCGTCATCAGAAAACTCTTTGCCGCCATAAATAAATTCGCGGTAATATTTATTGCTTATTTCGGCAACCAAATCTTTTGGATCGCTACCAATTTCAACATAAGCGTCACCCAAAGTACTTTCAGAAGATTTATACCTGCAAGACTCGCCATTTAGAAACATATTTTCCAAACAAGTCCTGTAGTTACCCTTTCCTCTGACCATCTTTCCATCTTCATCTTCTTCCCATTTTTGCCAATCATGCCCACAAATTCTGGCACTTTTGTAAGTAATACTTGCCGAATCCCAAATTAAAGAAAGGGTGACCAAGGCCGCTGAAATAATAGCCGAATAAGCAGTATAGGCATTACAGCACCTAACTTGATCATTAATGGCACTTGGCAAGCCGCCGCAAAAATATGGCTGCGCTGGAGATGTTGATGGCGGGATCGGAATGCAAGCGGTATTAGATATAGCAACATCCTGACAGAATTTACCGCATTGCGTAAGTGAAGCCGTCAACCTTGAAAGACAAGTTGGTGTCAAAGTTGGTGGAATAGGCTGAGCTGTCTTTACTGCTAAAAGAGGAAATTCTTGTGCTAACCTTGGATTTCCAACCGTATTGGTTGGTGAAGTGATGCAAGTGAAATCAACATATTTGCCATATAACGCCAAAGAAGCGCCAATTCCTGAAGCGAAACCAGCGCAGGTTGGATTAGAAAGATCCCAATTCAAATCTACGTTATTTGTAAATGGATCAAATTTTAAATCTCCCGTATCGCAAGAATTTATAGAATCATATTTAATACCATCTCTAGCACCTTCATACATAGCACCAGCGCTATGTGAGAACAAAATGAGCAACAAAAAAAATCCACGCAAAAAACTCTTCGTAATTTGACTTATAAAATTGTGACGAAGGTCTTTACAGCGAAACATCAAAGGCATTTACAATTTGATTAATTTCGTGATTCAAAGTTTTAAAAGAGGTGCGATTTGCAATTAGGAATGAGCTCACATCCATGATTTTCAATAACTCAATCATGTCATTTTCAGCTAAAGTTTTACCACTACTAACCAAATCAACAATAAAATCACAAAGCCCAAGCTTTGCAGCAATTTCAATGGCTCCATTTAATTTAATTGCCTCAGCTTGAACCCCAATTTCTGAAAAATAATTCGCAGAAATAGTGGTATATTTTGTTGCCAAGCGAATGTGACTTTTCTTTTGCAACTCTAGTTCTGCGGTTTTTTTTCCAGCAATAGAAAGTCGACATTTGCCAATTTTTAAATCAAGTAATGGAAATATTTCAGCGGAAGGAAATTCTTGCAAAACATCCGAACCACAAACGCCAATATCAGCAGCGCCAAATTTCACAAAAGTTGCCACATCAAAGCTGCGAACCTTTACCAAATCAATATTAGCTCGATTACTTGCAAAAACCAATTTTCGCGAAGATTCATCAAAAAACTCATCTTCTGGAATGATGTTAATTTTCGTTAAAATTGGTTTTAAGTCTTCCAAAATTCTACCTTTCGGCAGAGCAAAAATTATTTTCTTCATAATTAAAAATTTTTCTGAAAACGCAGCAAAGCGCCCAAGCTATTTCTGGTTTCAGTTCCAGTAGAATAATATTCACGCTGATTTTTATAACCAAACTGCATTAACAAATGATCAAAAATTGGCTGTTTTTTAAATTCATAACCAAACGAAATTTCGCTCAAATTTCTTATAAATGTGGTGTTATTTTGCCTAGAATATCCAGTTGTTACATTCCAACTATCGAGTTTCGTCATCAAATTACTGGTAATAAAATGCTCATTTACCGCTGAATTCCCGCCCACATTGTGGGTTGCAACATATTCCACAATTCCATCTAAGATTAATTTTTCACCAATTGGACAACGATAAGACATTCCCGAAACAAATGAATTTTGATCCTTAATATTAAGACCAGACAAAGCGCTCGCCCTTTTATTAACCGCCAAATTTAAATAAGAAAAATGATAAGATAATTTTTCTTTTTCTGAAAAATCAAAACCAACATCAAGTGCCGCAACATAAGAATTTAAAGATCTAGAATCTCCCGCCTGACCTTGCGATTTAGAAGGCGAATCACGCTTTGTTATAATTGAATTATCAAGATTTTTACGATCATTAGTGAAAGCGGCATAAGAAAATTCATAACGACCATTTTTTTTGCTATCGCCAAAACGATAAACCCCGCTCGCACCTAACTTTTCCCGTTGTTTGTAGCTTGAAGCAATATCAGCAAGCCAAATTCCACGGTTCCAACGCCAAGCCAAGCCAAAATTCAAATTAAATTTTCCTGCGATAAAAATATTTCTCTCATCTTTGTAAGAAAAATTTAACTCTTCAAAGAAAGCTCCTTCATTTTCAAAAGATCGATCGCCTCCTCCGCTAGCTGAAGCGTTACGCCTAGCATCTTCAGAGACCTGATTCATTCTCTCAAACCTAACATAGCTATTCAAAGCCAATTTTTCGTTTAAATTATAGTTAGCAAAAACCCTGCCGCGAGATCTTGTATCTAAAAACTCATTACGCCTATCAGTGCTTTGATATTCATCATTCATGAAAATATCATAAACCACTCTACCACTCAAAAATGGCTTAAAAACCTTTGATTCTTTTTCTTTGCTTTTATCGCTTTTAACGGAGTCGTCATTTAAAGCTTTATCATCATCAATTTTTTGCGACTCAACATCATTGAGGCCAGATTTAGCGCTATTTTGATCAACTAGCTGAATTATAATTCCTGAAGAAATATCATATAAATCTCCGTAATCATTTGAATTATCAACCTCTTCAACCTCTTCTTCTTTTTCAGAATCGCTTCGCAAATCTTCTTTATCTTGCTTTGCGCCCTTCAAGGCAGAATTTGAAAGAGTTAAATCTTCAGCAGCACAAAAATTGCCAAAAGTAAAAAATAGCAAAAAAAGAAGGTAAAAATTTCTCATTAATAACTTTGCTTACTTGAAGATGGAATTTAAAAATTCGAGGGAATTTTGGCGGGAATAAGCTTGCAAACTGGCTCGCAAACAAACAATTAATCTCAATAAATATGTCAGCAGCACTCTTAATCGCAACAAGTTTTTCTATCGGCTTTTTTGTCGAAAGTATCATTGGATTTGGTGGCGGCCTAATTGCTTACTCAATATTAGCTTTTTTCATGGATTTAAAAACCATGATCCTTTCCGGAATATACATTGGAACGCTTTCAAGCGCTTATATTGCTTACACTGGAATCAAATCTTTTGATGTCAAAATTTTTACCTCAATAATTCCAATTTGCTTGATCGGAACGATATTTGGAGTCTTGGCATTTAGCCATTTTTCTGGTGATATTTTATCAATAATTTTTGGCACTTTATTGATCGCCTTAGCAATAAAAACCGCTTTTTTTGATAATTATGTTTTCCCAAAAATCTTCAAAACAAAATTGCTTTTTATTGGCGGATTGTCGCAAGGAACATTTGGAATTGGTGGGCCGTTTTTAGTTAATGCTCTAAAAAATGATTTTAGCAATAAATCGGCAATGAGAACAACAATGGCGCTATTTTTCGTTACTTTTAATATCGTCAGAATTGGTCAACTTTCTTTACAAGGAGAATTAAAACCAGAGCTATTTTATTCAATTTGGTGGGCGATAATTCCAGTTTTTCTAGCAATTCAACTTGGTTACCAAATTCACTTAAAAATTAGTGAATCTTTTTTCAAAAAATTAATCGCAATAATGACCGTTTTTTCCGGCCTAAAATTCATCTCAAAAATATTCTTTTAGATTTTTATTAAATAATGCGATTCAAAAATTCTAAAATTTATAAAAATAACTCAACATTGCACCAAGCATCGCCGCTTTTTTACCATCTTCACGAACATCCGCCCTACTAACATCAAGGGTTAAATTATTAGCAAATTTATAACCCACGGAAAGCTGCAACTGTCTTCCGTTATTACTTCCAGATCCTGTTGTGGTTTTTGAAATATCTCGCTTCAAATTTGCAACGCTGGCAGTCCAAGAATTATAGCGCAAAATTGCGGCAGTTGTTGCATAGAGAGCATCTCGATTCTTTTCGCCAGTAAAATTAGAAATTTTTACAACCTCAATAAAAGGCACAAGAGAAGTATTTTCGCTAATTTTGATTAAATATTCAGAACCGAAAACATAGCCCTTTTCAGCAGCGCTATTGGCAAAATTATCAACGCTCAAATTGCGATATCCGAAATTGTAATTCCAATTTTGAATCCCAAAAGGATCGCGTCCCTCAACTGAAATGGCGTAAGATGACAAAGTTCCATTATTTCCAGCGATTCCATCCTGCCTTTTGGCGCGACCACGATTGTTGATTGCACTTTTGCTTAAGTCGGTTGAGTCGTTAAAAAAAGTACTTACGCCAATTTTTACCTTTTCAAGAGAAGCAATCAAATTAGCACCAATTTTCTCACGCAAATTATAATCTTCGGCAAATTGCGCCGTAAAAACGCCTATTCTTTTGGCTTTATTGTAAGCG
>JACCEB011024329.1_pt1 | contig 13535 bp, 15 predicted proteins | sample 7454761 | NCBI WGS metagenome assembly JACCEB01 (sample SAMN15323454, study PRJNA562643) | freshwater metagenome | isolation source: river surface water | place: USA:Blue River Watershed | collected 2017-08-18 | reverse complement strand
AAGAAGAATCAGATGTACATATGATTTCAATACGAAAAACACCTTGCGCGACATATCCGTGTGTTATCGTAAAATTACGTTCGAATGCACTATACGATTGTGTATATACAACACCATCTGTTTGATTGATAGGTGTTAATTCAGGGAATGCGTATGAATTACTATTTGGATCAAATATATAAAAATATCCAAAATCATCAAAGATATCATTCCCCCAATCATCCCAATAAGATGCAGATGATTGTTCTGATATAATTGCTACACCATTTGGTGCATATTCAGATAATAACTCAGGACATAAACCTGTAGTCATATCTTTATCAACAGTTTCACCATATACATATAGATCACCTGAAAATGCAGTAGGACCTGTCATACGTGGTAATTTGAACGTACTCACACCATCCCCTACACCAAAACGTAGTCCTATGTATTCAAATAATTCAGGATATTCCGTACGACTTACTTCTGAACCATCACATAATAACCATCCACCTGGTATGGATGTACCAACAAATGCAGTTATAGTACCAGGTGGTACAAGTAATGCAGGAGAAGAAAGAGATGAATGTCTTTGATATACACGTAAGGTTTCTATTATATTCGCAATAACACGTCCGAATACATTCCTTCCTGAATTTACAGATACAGGAACAGATGTAGAACTCCAATTTGTACTAGGGTTTGACATTTTATTAATTTTTATTTATATCGAAAGAATATTTTTTTTATTTAAACATAATTTTCCAATGATCTTCATAAAACATCCATGAAAAAATAGAATTTACACCTCCGCAACTTCCATCACATGTACATGACATCGTACGTAAACGTTCGCGAAATAATTTAATTCCTTTACGCTGTGATTTATTCACAAGACTATTTAATGTTTCGTTTAAAGACACTCCTTTTCCATATTCTTTATGTAAACATTCTTCCAAACAAAATTTATAATGGGGATAATCATCAGATAATACTTTCGATTTCGTTGGATTATTCGCACGAGTTATCTCACGATATACACATGATGATACATTCGATGTTGATGATGTTTCATTTATATCGGGTTCATCTGACGAATCTGACGATTCATCTCCATCTGATTCTGTATCGGATGATTCGGACGAATCTACATCGGGATCATCTAACGTTTCAACAGCCGACATACCAGAACCTATAAAAGCACGTGCCATTAAAAAAGTATCTGCAAGATCATCTTGTTTACGTTTATGTGTTTCAAAAAATGTTAACCATCTTTGATATTTTGTTGCATTTTCTTGTAATACACGTCGTGTTTCATAGATACTCGCACGTTTTCTCATACGATATGCATTTGAAAATTCTTTTCTTGCTTGTATATTCTTTTTAAACCCGCGCCGTTTCTTATGAAGATCTTGTGGATTTACATCAGTAACACCTGCGGATTCGAATGCTTGTGATATATCAACATTTGCTAATTTATGACATGGATTGTAATATACAGGTTTCCATGAATATTTTGTATAAAAAAATGTTCCAATAATTCCAGATACAACACGCATCATAGGATTCATTGTCGGTTGATTTTCGATAACATTATAAACAATTTGTGTGGAATATCTGTTTAATTTTGTTTCACATAAATTTTTAAGATAATCAACTAATTTACGTACAATATTCGTAAGACCTTGCTTACGTCTTACATCCGTGTCTACAACATCCCATTCAATAATTTCATGAGTTCTCGTGTAAATAATGTAACTCAAATTTTTCACACCCACATCAAAATATATATTCATTTTATGTATAAATATTCAAACATCTTATAGTGTGTTTTTTGTTTGAAAAAGTACTTTTGTGTTTTGTAAGAAATCGAGAGAAATCGAGAGATCCCCGATTTTTTTTGAGTGTTCGAAAAATTAATTTTCACAAAAAAAAATTTACAAAAAAATAATTTCACAAAAATTTTTTTATAAAAACACAAAATGTTTATAAAATTCGGGGTTCGTCAGAAATCGTTTGAAGACACTTTTGTGTTTTGTAAGAAATCATTTGAAAAAAAACTTTGAAATTGTTTGAAATCGAAAGAAATCGAAAGAAATCGAAAGATCCCCGATTTTTTTGGAATGTTATAAAAAATCATTCAAAATCAAAAGAAATCAAATTAAAAAAATACAAAATAAAACAAAACAAAAATGAACACAATCGAATATATTCCCACGAATTTATCTGAACCCTTACGAAAGCGTTCACACAAAAATGTTATTACTGCTTTACATCCGGTTGTATTTTTTCCACAAATTATATCTGGAGGGCAAGTTGATTATTATTTAATTCCGATCGTACTTTTTTATACATTCATGTTCTCATTTTTTCGAAAGTATTTTCTTACGGACATCGTCGGAACATTTATTTACACCAAAAATTCTTATCCTGTTTTAAATATCGAAAGAATGGATATTAACAACAAAAAAGAATGTGTAATCATACGTACGGAATATTTCTATTTAAAAACACTCTTATGTATTTATTTCATGTTCGTTCGAAATTTTATGTATACTTTCGGATTTTTATGTATTCTTACAATATTCTTTGTGATTCAACAACAAAAATTTTATTTAAAAAAGAAATAAATTCAATTCAAAGATCATTAAATTTACGTTTTAAATTTACATTTTTATCCATTTGTTTCCAAAAAAAATCATATGTAAACTTTGGTATTTGTGGAATTTGTATGTTTTCATATGAATTCGGATATAAACATACATTTTGTGATGATACATGAACAGCATGTCGTATTGCATCGATTCCTTTGCGGAGAATATGTCCATCAAAATTATTTGCAGTAATAATAAAATTTCCACGTGGGTATACTTTAATGGATGTTGTTAACCCATTTTTTTGAAAACAAAAAATTGCACATGTCGTACGTTTACATCCGGATGTGTTCGAATCTAATGTTACTGTGATATTTTCAGTTTGACAATATTCTGAAATCAAACATACTTTTTTTTGTAATTCACGTATAATTAATGTTTGTTGGAAAAAATCAAAACTTGCATTTGCAAACACAGGTTTTATGTATGATATCGTATGTATATCTTTCATTACCTGATGTTTTCTTAATACACGTATAACACTCGATGCTAAACGAAATGCACACATAAGTGTTCTACATCCACATATATGTATTTGTTGATTATGCCATATTTTTACTGATGCATTAATAATTTCATTGTTTAACACGCCATGTTCTTGTAATACAACAAATTCAATTACATTATTAAATGCAATCCCTGTAACACTTGTTTGTTGTGATTTTTTTACTTTTGTAAATGATATTGCATCATGATGTTCACGTATGATTCGTGCGATTTCTATCAAATCAAATTCGGATGCAGATGATGATGTAGATGATACAGATGAGGATGATGATGAGGATAACTGTATATTCAATGACAATGTATTTAACCCTTGATGTAATACATTCGAAAATACATTCCATGAATCATTTTGTTGTAAGATATCTAAAAATTCTTGTAAAATAGGACGATCACGTGTGATATACAAACCATTTCTTTCGAAATACGTACGAATATATTCTTTACGTTCACTTGAAAAATGTTTTTTACAATAACATGTTCCTGATACTGTTTTTTTTAAACATGCAACCGGATTTTTCTTACGTTTTTTTACAAATACGCATTCTGATGTTTCTTGTTGAAATTTTTCACAAAAACCTTCATAAAAAATACGTCCGAGTTCTTTGTAATCTTTCGTGTTCACACCTTCTCCGTTCGATAACAAAAAAAACATTTTCGATCCACAAAAAAAGAAAGTATTCAAAACCCCAAAAAAAATGTTCGTGTAATTATAAAAAAAATATAAAAGATGTCATCAGCACCATCATCAGCATCCGATCAATTAATACGAGATGCAAAAAATTTAAATGTTGGATCATACGATCAAACACAAGGAAAAATTGTTTATAAAGATTCACAAGGAAAAGAATTAGCAGGACCAAGATCATGGATAATCAAAATTATGACTATGAGTCCTGTGTCACTATATTTTTTATTACTTAAAATATTCATTACTGTATCATTAGTGTCTTCTACTATTTATTACATTCGAAAACATAAGGATTCTATTAAATTAAATTTACCTGATTTTACTGGTTTTATTGCGATGTTTATTTTGTTTATGATTGTATTTTATACATTTTGGTTTTATTCTTTTCCAACACTCTTAGGAATGTCATAAAAAAATGTGGGCATATAAATAAAATAAAAATAAAAAATGTTAAACTGTACAACAGAAATATACAAAGAATTCGCACAAAAACATCAGATTCCTTTCGAAATCGAACGTATTCCTATTTTTTGTGATAATCTCGATTTTATTCAAAAACACAATCAACTAAATTCAAAATACAAACTTGCATTAAATCAATTCGCACATCTTACACATCGTGAGTTTGTTAATACATATACTTCCGAATTCAAACTACAAAAAGAATTTTTAACACCAAAAAATACAAATTTAAGAAAAAATCTACAAATTCCTGACGAAATCGATTGGGTTTCTTTAGGTGCTGTAACACCTGTAAAAGATCAAGGACAGTGTGGTTCATGTTGGAGTTTTTCAACTACAGGTTCCATGGAAGGTGCTTATTACATTAAAACACAACAACTTGTTAGTTTTTCAGAACAAATGCTTGTTGATTGTTCATCACCAATGAATCATGGATGTAATGGTGGGTTAATGGATCGTGCATTCCGTTGGATTTCAAATGAAGGTGGTTTATGTTCAGAAGATGATTATCCATATACTTCTGGTACCACATTAAAAGCGGGTACATGTCAAGAGAATTCATGTGAACTCGTAAGTAATTCAAAAGTATCCGGATGGACTGATCTTGATTCTACAGATATTGCTTTTGTTACTGCTTTAGCACAACAACCTGTTAGTGTTGCTATTGAAGCAGATCAACGTGCTTTTCAATTTTATTCATCAGGTATTTTACCTGCATCTGAATGTGGTACAAATCTTGATCATGGTGTACTTGCTGTCGGATATGATAGTGTATCATATAAAATTAAAAATTCATGGGGTGAAACATGGGGTGATCAAGGATATATTTATTTAGAACGTTCGAGTTCTGCAGAAAAACAAGGAGGTACATGTGGTGTTTTAATGTCTGCATCATACGTAACACTTTAAATTTATATTTTTGTTTCATTCGGATTTTCATGTCTGCATCATACGTAAATTTATAATTTTTTGCATTCGTTCGGATTTTCATGTCTGCATCATACGTAAATTTATATTTTTTTACATTCGGATTTTCATGTCTGCATCATACGTAAAATTATATTTTTTTGCATTCGTAACACTTTAAATATAATTTATATTTCCCATTAATCTTTGTTTCATTCGCATTCGGACGTATTTTACGATATAATCTTCCAAATTTCCCACGTGGTATAGGATTACCATGTAACCCTTTTTGTTGTTTCGTCGGAGGTTCATCTTCTTGCAAACCACCACTTTTTTTTTCTACACTCGGTATACAACAATAATTACTTACATTAGATACTTTATAACCACGTGGACATAAAACGTCATTATATTCTGATCCTGGAAGTGCTAATGTTATATCCATATTCGGATTAACATGAATAATATTATGTAATGATTCGCCATTTTGAACTTTTGTACGAATTTGTTCGAGTTCATATGGATACATAAGTTTATCAACATAATTTTCCATTTTATTTACATTTTAATTCATGTCTTTGTACAAAAATTGTATGATGGTATTTTTTCTTTTCTCTTTCTTTTGGTGGATAATAACACCCATTATTTAAAAGAAACTCACGTATTTCATTCGAACCTCCGAATTTATCTAACGCTTCTAATGTAAAATTGGAATATAAATATCCTAAAGATAATGCAAATTGAAAAGATTCAAAAGAATGGAGGTATAATCCTTTCTTATGAACCATATCATGTATATTCATAAAATGTCGGGGTCCTTTATTTTTTTCAAGAATGTCACCATATTCTTTGTTTGACAAACGTAAACCATGACATTCCGTCGGATTCAACAGATTTTCTTGAAATATGTGCTGAAGAATAATTTCCATTTTTTTGATCGTTTTTTTTTGATCGTTCCAAAAAATTTTTTAATCGGAAAAAAAATACATTTGTTTTTTTATATCGTATGTACGAAATCGTATGATCCCATGCAAAAATAAAAAACACTTTTGTAAAAATCGGGGTTTGAAAGGGGTTCGTACGAAATAGATAGATCCCCGAATTTTATTTCTTTTCAAGTACCACACGATCTCGTACACTTTCCGGAAGTAAACATCCGTATGCGTATATTTTCTTATTTATTTCATGAACACCACCATAAAATGTTTCTAAAAATATTAAAAATGCACGATACAACAATGGATTCGCACGAAAATCAACATGTGTTAATAATTTAATATCAAAAGGAGAACATTCAATTTTAAATCCAAACACAACTATTTTTATATTTTTTGTTCCATTTCGATCGATTTCATTCGAAACTGTAAAAAAGGATATCATTAACTTTTGTCCATTGTGATAAAATAATAATATACGGTTTGAAAAATCCATAATCTTTTGTTCTTCATCTTTACTAAATGTATATCCAATACAACGACATTCATTCCTTGCACATTCTTTTGTACACAAAGGAAATTGATATGTAATCTTATATTTAACAATACCTTCCGTTAATATATTACCAATACTTTCCCACCCACCTTGAATATTTAATACATCACAAAAATCATTTTTTACACGTGTTGATATCATAATATCTTTAATCGCACGAATTCCATTTACACTCGGTAAAAATGCATTTTCACTAAAAAAACGTTTTGATTCGTATAATGTTTCGACTGATAAATTTAATAATTCATACATTTTTGATAATTTTATTAGTACTTTCATACGTGGATCGGATGGTTTTATTAATTCCTCTCCTCGGCGATTTATTCTTGAAGAGGGGAGTGATAATCTCATAGATCCTAACACAATACTTTGTGAAACTTGTTCAATTAATGACATCATATACATTAAAAAATTACTAAAAATTATATATTCTTCCGATGTTATTTTGTCAGTTGGAAAACGATTTTCTTCCATTAATTTAAAAATTCGTTGGTTAATTACACTTTGTTTGTATGTATCCTTTTGAGTTCTTAAAAAACTACAAATTTCTTGATTCCTTGGATTTTCTTCACATGCTCCTGCCATTCTTGGATATATGATGTTTAACACCAATTCAATTAATTTTTGAAGTTGTAATGGATTTGGAACCTTTGTGTTTACATAATTTAATATATCTTTTAATATCTCAACAAAATTATACGTATTCAATGGATTTGAATTCCTTTCTAAAATTTCTCGTATACCTCGTCCAATTTCTTCCGATAATCGTCGGATTTCGTTTATATCCATGTCATTGATGTTATCATTTGCATTATCATTATCATTCATATCAAAATCAAAATTCACATCATTCACATCAAGATTGAATTGTACAGGAGGTAAACCGAATTTCATACGAAGACCACGTTCGTATTTTTGAACAACATTTTTTCTGTTGTATAATTTCTTAAAATTTCCAAAGCTCAACATTTTTATTTTATTAATCCTTTTTATAAAAAAAACACAAATGTTCTTAAATTTCGTTTTAATTCTGATATTATTAATTTCACTTGTTGAAGGATTCGGACAATACTGCTTACGAAAAGCAAAAAAGAACGAATGTAGAAACTTTTTATTCTACGGAATTCTTGCGTATATCATCGTTGCTACTTTATTATTTGGTGTATATCATCAGAATTCGACAGTTGGTCATACAAATTTAATTTGGTCATGTGTTAGTATTATTATTGCATTTTTTGTTGGGTATGCATTTTTTTCAGAAAAAATTAATCATTGGACAGCTTTATCTTTGATGTTTGCATTCTTGTCCATTTATTTCGCACAAAAACATGATAGTTTTCAAAATGTTGTAATTATTTCCAACGAAAAAATATAAAAAAAGAATATATAAAAAAACAAAAAAATGTGGATATTCTTCTATATTTTCATATTTATTCTTATATGGTTCTTGATTGTTTACACAATACACGGGTATCATCAAAAAATAAAAAAACAAGACAACCATGTTATCCATGTTTTTAACCATATACCATCAACATCATCAACAACATCAACATCATCATCAACATCATCATCAACAAATGATAAAAATATCCCACAAGAAACGTGTTATGAACGTGCAAATCGTATGATAAATCAAAATACACCTGGATGTGGGAATGATATCATACAACTTCTTATGAGATCGATTGAAATTGATCAAGATCCACGTGCGGTTATCGTGATTGCATCTTTATATGAAAACGGGTTACATAATGAAATTAGTCCGAATAAAATTGTTGCTTGTCGGATTTATCAAACTATACAAGAATTTCATACGAAATTTCCACGACACATCGTACAAACAGCCAAACAAAAATTTACACAATTACTTGTCTATCAAAATACAGTTGATACAGATCATGATCCAAATGCTACACAATTATCTACTGATTTTCCATTCCAACTTGCAAGAATTCTTGTGAATTATCCTTCGAATGAAAACACACAAACACAAACACAAACACAAACACAACAACATACACAAACACAACAACAAAGAATGTTTTATCATCATATGATTCCTACATTAGAACAACATGTGTTTGAAAATGTGGTTGTTCCGACTACGATGATGATGATAAATGATGCTGATGATGATAATGATCATATCGATGATAATGATAATGAACATATCGATATCCAACGTGTATTACATAATGATATCCAAGAAATCGCACATGTTCAAATGCGTGTTAACAACGACGCACAAAATGTACATAGTTCGAGCGTACTCGGAAGTTCTCAATTAATTCTTGAAAAAATTGAAAAAAATACAAAATTATTATCATTCGAACAATGTCAACAATATATGATTGACACCTGTATTGAAAAAAATAGAAATATAGATTACATTCGAAATGTTATATCAACATTCAATGATACACCACATTCACGTTTTCAATGTTCAGACAAACATGTATTTATTGTTGTCGTTAGTCATGTACAAAAACAATCCGAAAATACAAAAAATCAACTCATGGAAATCTTATGTCAACAAATAGAATCTGCTGTTGAACGTGGACATGTTGTTTGTAATACAGGACGAATTGTAAGAATGTTAAGTATATATGATGGTATGGATATAAAAGATTTGAGTATTGTACCAGAATGGGTTGTTGAACAAGAAATTGCAAACACTGCCGCACGTATACAAAAGGAATTATATGATTCTGCATCTGAATCCGAAAGAAATGAATATAATAATCCTTCAAATACAGAATCATCCCTTCGAAAATCTATGATCAAAAAATTCGAAAAGGATGTTGAAAAAGAATATGCAGATCTTTTCAAGGGAAATACAAAATTATTATACGATAAAATAGAAGTGTATAAAGAAGGTTTCTAAAAAAAAGGGTGTAGATCATTCGATCATCGTACATAAATCGAATGATCATTGCATGTGGATCGTATGATAATCAGATGTGGATCGAATGATCATCGCATGTGGATTGAATGGAGATCGCATGTAGATCGTATGCGGATCATACGATCATCGCATGATGGATTGAATGGAGATCGAATGATGGATCGAAAGAAGATCGAAAGAAGATCATATGTGTTTTTACATGAAAAAGATTCGTATATTACTGGCTGGTTCTTTTTTAATTTCAACTTCACCGGATGTTGAAATCGATAATCTGACGGAGTTATCAGGATCGGGTGTGTAATGTTCTTTTAAAAATTGAATTGCAAATTGTATAATTTGTAATTTTGATTCACGTATTTCTTTATTCATAATATTTGCATTTTCCATGTAAATAGGATGTAATTTCGTAAGAATACGTTCGGGATATACATTTTTAGGTACATGCATATGTAAAACAAATTGTTGGGTTGACATCTTAAAATTATATTTTTCTTTATCTTTTTCATCAAGAAAAAAAGTATCAAAAAAAGGTTTTTGAAATTTTGAAAAAAAAATAATGTTAAAAAAATTCGTCTCAAAAATGTGAAAAAAAAATCTTGCGGATATAAGTAAAAAGAATTTTAAATTAACAAAAAATAAAAAATGGCAGGCGGTGGTATGATTCAACTCGTGGCTTTTGGCCCCCAAGATGGTAACTTAACCTCTAATCCCGACACTACTTTCTTCAAGGCAGGATATGAAAGATATTCAGCTTTTGCTCTTGAATCCATTGAACAATCAATGAATGGTACTTCTGATTTCGGTAAGAAGACTACTACAACTGTTTCAAGATCAGGTGATCTTATGTACAAGACTTACCTCCAAGTTCAACTTCCTTCATTAGTTAATGCTGATGGTTCTACTTGTTTTGGTACTCCCGCACAAATGGCTACTACTTTCGGTACTAACCAAAATATTAACATTTGCTGGACTAACGCACTCGGACATGCTCTTATTCGTTATTGCGAAATTGAAATTGGTAACACTGTTTATGATCGTCATTATGGTTTATGGTTAGATCTTTGGGATGAAATCTCAAATACTGCTGATAAGATTGATGGTTATGGTCAAATGGTTGGTAAATTTGGTTCAGATCTTGCTTTAATTGGTAATGCTAATGATTCAAAGATTTTGTATGTTCCTCTTCAATTCTGGTTCTGCAGAAACTCTGGTTTAGCTATTCCTTTACTTGCCCTTGGTTTCCATGAAGTACGTCTTATTATTGAATTACGTTCTGCTCAAGAACTTGTTGTTGCTTTATACGATGATGGTACTCGTATTCCTACCAACGTTACTCAATTCGTTACTACTCCTTCAATTGTTAACTGTCAATTCTTTGTTGACTATGTTTTCCTTGATCAAGCTGAACGTGAACTTTTCGTTACTAAACAACATTCATACCTTATTGAACAAGTACAATTCTCTGGATCAGATTCAGTTGATACTCGTACTTCTGCTCAAAAGGCTCGTTTGATGTTCAATCATCCTGTTAAGATGTTACTCTGGGTTCTTCAAAGACAAGATAATGCTGCTCAAATTGGTTCTGCTTACAATGATTGGTTCAACTATTCAACTGCTTTACCTGGTACCCCTAACCCTGATCAAGCTCTTGATTTACTCCAAGATGCTAAGTTAGTTCTTAACGGTACTGATCGTTTCGCTGTTCGTCCTCAAACTTACTTCCGTCTCGTACAACCTTACCAACATCTTGAACGTATCCCTGCTAAGAATATTTACATGTATTCATTCGCTCTTCATCCTATTGAATGGCAACCTAGCGGTACCTGTAACTTCTCACGTCTTGACACTGTTCAATTACTTTACAATCTTACTCAATGGACTACTGCTCAACGTAATGCTCTTGGTCTTACTGACTACGCTCAAATGCAAATGTTTGCTGTTAACTACAATGTCATGACTGTTTCTAACGGTATGGCTGCTCTTAAATATGCTTCATAAAAAACATATGGATGACATATGGATTAATAATAAAATGGATAAAAATATAAATGGATATACAACGATAAATAACATGAAAATGAAAATGAAAATGATATACATTTTTCGTACGATTATCTTATGATAATGATCGTATGAAAATAAAAATGAAAATAAAAATGAAAATGAAAATGATAATGATCGTACGATTATCATTATGATAATGATCGTGTGATGATGAAAATGAAAATAAAACACGTTTCGTTAACAAAAAAAAGAATAGCCAACATTAAAAATAAAAAAAAATATGGACACCCCTAAAAAATCTGAACTCGAAATTCTTCGTGCGAGAGTTTTATATCTCGAAAGAAAATTAAAAGAATCAAAAGAAAAATACTCAAAAGATGTCTCTTTTTTAACAGAACAAAATGAAAAACTTACTTGTCAAGTTTCACAAATGATTGTGAAAAATTACATCAAATCACATGTTGATCAATAAGATCACACACGATCCACATATGTTTATCATCCGATTTTCGCACGATCCACGTTCGATTTTCGTTCGATCCACATATGTTTATCATCCGATTTTCGCACGATCATACACACGATCATACATACGATCCACGTTCGATTATATATAATATAAAAACATATATAAAAACAAACATAAAAAACAAACATAAAAACAGATAAACAATATGAACACGAAATTGTACTCCGCAAGAAAAATTACATTCAATGAACTTTTGAATTTGAGTATACCTTCGTTTCAACGTGAGATTTCAAACGAACGTGTACAATATTTTTTAGATATTTTATCAGGATATTCTGAAGAATTTGATGATATATACGAATTTCCTCCTTTATTAATCGGACAAATACAACAAAATTTATATGTTATTGATGGTCAACATCGTTTTCTTGCATATAAAACTTTTTGTGAAACATTTGATATTGATCAAAGTCTTGTTGGGTCGTTCGAACTCATTATCAATATAAGACATGTTGATAATGAAGAAGAATTAAAAGAATTGTTTGGTGTCGTGAATAATCATTGGATTACACCTAATTTAAATACAAATGTAGATTTCATGGATGATATCACAATTCTTAAAAATGAAATTAAAACACGTTTTCCTTTGTTTATATCCGATGCAATGAAACCAAGATTCCCAAATATTAATCTCGATTCGTTTGTTTCTTTCTTATTCAAACATAATATTAAAAATATCGAACGATTATTATTATTTAATGAACAAATTAAAGGACACATTGATCCAGAAAAATATAAAAAAATACAAAATAAAGGTACATTGTATTATTCATGGGTATATCATGATACTTTACAAGAACAACAACAAAAACGTTCGATACCCCCACAAATACGTCGGCAATTATGGGATACATATCATCAAGGTCTTTTAAATGGAACATGTTATACATGTCAATGTACGATTGATTATGATCATTTTGAAGCAGCACATGTGATACCACGTGCGAATAATGGAAAAGATACTTTAGAAAACTTACGATGTACATGTCAAACATGTAATCGTTTTATGGGTACAATGAATTTGTATGAATTCAAAAACAAATTTTATGGTAATTAAAAACAAATTTAATCAAGTTCTTCCATTTTCTCTTCATCCGAATCCAAATCGAATACTTCTTCAGGAGGATCACGATCACGTGTTGAGGATGAAGACGATGTTCCAGATGATGTTCCTGAGGTTGATAACATTGACATTTGTGAAATAATAAAACTCATTGGATCAATCTCACGATGTTTAAAGTTTCCGAACAAATGCTTTAAATTTTGAGTGTTACCACCATTATCTTCCGTTTCGGATTCAGATTCATTATCATCATCGGATTCATCATCATCAGATGTTAAATCAATTTTTCCGATTTCAACTATTCTTGTTAATAATTCTTTAATTTCACCTTTGTTTGTTTT
>JACCEB011485476.1_pt1 | contig 13537 bp, 9 predicted proteins | sample 7454761 | NCBI WGS metagenome assembly JACCEB01 (sample SAMN15323454, study PRJNA562643) | freshwater metagenome | isolation source: river surface water | place: USA:Blue River Watershed | collected 2017-08-18 | reverse complement strand
GGCCATTTTGTCACGTTGGTAAATAATGTAAACAACACGTGTTTATATGATTTTGGAAAGGATACCGACAACCCGTTTCGATCGAGTGACCTCGTGGTTATGAGCCACGCGCGCTGCCTCTGCGCCACATCGGTAAAGTAAAAGAGATATCGGAGCGTTTCTGGAAAACACACAAAAGATAAAATACCGGAGGTAGGTTTCGATCCTACGTCCTCGGAGTTATGAGCCCCGCGCGCTACCCCTGCGCCACCCCGGTGAATGTTATGCTGCGTTTATAGCGTCCAGCTTGACAAGTTACCACTTGTAGGTATCGATCCCACACCGTTCTTGTAATGAATAAGAAGATAACCATCCGACTTTCGTACCACGTGTTAGGTAGTAAAGTAGGTGTCAGACGATAAAACGTCCGCCATGGAAGTGGTTTAAAAAGTTTGTGCTTTATGAAAGCGGTTTCATTTCTGAACCCTCCAGTCAAAGCTGGGAGGGCGGTGAGAAATATCTCAATAAAATGAAAAAATGACGACCCAAACTGGGTTATACCTCCTGATGGTTTTGATCCGATCGACCTCGAGGTTATGAGCCTCGTGCTCTGCCTCTGAGCTAAGGAGGTTTGTGTTGATTGCTCTGGTAGTGCCTGAAGCACCGGTGCGATGTGATGATAAATACCGGAGGTAGGTTTCGATCCTACGTCCTCGGAGTTATGAGCCCCGCGCGCTTCCTCTGCGCCACTCCGGTAAAACATATGCTGCGTTTATAGCGTCCAGCTTGACAATATTCCGGCGGTAGGTTTCGATCCTACGTCCTCCCGCTTATAAGGCGATAATCATTCGTAGACCGGACCAGTGCTGTTCGTTCAGCATTAGTAAAAAAATAACAAACGACGTTTTAGGCGCTCTTCCTCTGAGCTACACCGGAGATAAAATCAAGAATAATAACAAGTCTTTATGTGATCATCAAACCTTAACTAATGATAATCATCGCTTCGCGTACCGTTATAGAAGTGTAAACATTTACTTCTATAACGGTCATAGATGTAGCGACGAAAGATATTTGATTTATCACAAAAAACCTGAAATCCTTGAAGTGAGAAAGGAAGCTACCCTCCTTCTCATAGTATACAAAGAAAATATCTTTAAGTTCTTTTCGCGAAAAGAACGCGCGGGTTTTCCTAAATATTCCGCATTCCGTATTCCAGTCCATTCCATTATTCAATAAGTTCCTCAATTTCCTTTACCGCGTGACAAATCCTAAATTTATGAAACCATCGTTTTGAAATCAATGGCAATACTTCCAATTGGACGAGTTTAAAACTTGTGTCTAAAAGGCCTATCGCCATTTGTTCCTCTTCACCTTTTAATGTAAGCGTAAACACAGATTTGAGGATAAAATGAAGAAGAATCATAACGTGCTCGCGTGAGACATAAAACCGATATACTTTGCCTTTATTGATATTGTTAAATGACTTGATAATAAAATAGACGAGTTGATTGAATTGTGGCGCGTCATTAATATCAATCTTACCGTCGGCCAATATTTTATTAAACCCCGATTCAAGAATGAAATTCAATTTGTCGCGTATCCCGTCTTCGCAAACATACTTTTTAATACTCTCTAAATTCTGTCTATTCAAAAGGTCTTTGAATTCATCAAAAACCCGCTCAATTTGATTTATTGCTAAAGCCGGATCTTTGAGAATAGAGTTAAGTTTTGTCCGCAGGAACGGGATTGTAAATATTAGGTTAAATGTAATATCTTTCGCGAAGTGAAATAACGATAGTTTGGTTTTTTTGATTTCCGGGTCATCATCGTCGTAATCAATTGCAGTGTCTTTGTCCTCATCTTCGATAATCACTTTGCTTGCCACGGTGCGATTATGACGCAATGGGGCTGGGACGGGGGCCGGATTAGAAACCCGTTTATTGATTGGAGAACTCTCGTTGTGTCCTTGTATGGATGGCCCCGCCTTATTCAGAATATCGCTGGTTTTTAATAGCCCCGAGCCACGAACTGGAGATGGCAAATTCGGCAATGCTGGCAATGCCGGCAATGATAGTGATATATCCGATATTTTTGTTGTAACAGACGGCGGTGCTGTATTCTGCACGACTTGTTTCATAATAGAATTCATTGCATTATTATTGATGACTCCTACATCCATAGGGATATCAAATACATCGCCTGCATCGCTTGCATCGCTTACCTTGAGTTGCAGTGGCTGTTGAATATTTACGATATCTGCTGTAACATATAAGGGCGGTCCTTGATTCATTTCCTATATATATCATTTAGGTATTTAGTTATTTGAATAATGCTGCTTTGTCTGACACCTGTGTCATCGCGATAAGTTTTCCAATGTCGGCGGGGGCGGCTGCGATGGGTGGCGCAGTCACCACCGATTCGGTCATTGTAAATACGCGATGTTTATGTTTAATATTCCCCAACTTAAATGTGCGTATATATTCTTCTAATGAGTCGTTTTCATCGCGACGAATCGTCTCTTGTAAATCCGGTGATACAAAGTCAAGAGGTAATTTCAATACGGATACATCGGCCTCTACTTTAACTTCAATCAATCCGAATCGGGACGGCACGTCTTGCGTAACACTAAATGGATGGACGTAAAAATAACTATCCGTCATTTCATCTCCATATAATACCATCATATTCTTACCGTTTTCGCTTAAGAGCGATTGAGATATAAACACGATGGGTATTTTGAAATACAACGCAATGATCCAAATATCAACATTTGTTAAAAAGTAATTCTCACTTTGAATGATCTGTGGTAGCGTTGCGCGACCTTCATTTACGATATCCGCGTATTTCTTCATTCCATAGCCGTTTAGTATCATCGTCAATTTCTTTTCAAGACCCTTGTCCGCCAATTTTCCATATTCGGTAACGAGAATGCTCTTAAGTTTGGGTATTGACATCTCGGCCAATTGGTCTACGTGCTGAGTTCGGCAGTGTTCGCACACAAAATAATTACATTGACGACAAGCAAATTCGGTTTGGTCGTGTCCGATGGACGTGCGACATTTCTGGCATAGCTCTGATTCTGGTTCTACGGCGGCGGCTGCGGCTGTAGCATCGCCTTTAAATGTAAACGCCTGTTGTTTTTGGCGCACACAACTATGCCCACTAGGGCATTTTGATGCAGTCTGTGCGGTGATGCGCAATATTGTCAAAATGACATCAAACGAACATTCATTGCTTTCATTTGAAAATAAGATTTCAAACGTATTCATTTTCGGAAAAAATAGTTGTTTCATTTTTTCGGTTATTTTACGTTTGGATACCTCGCGACAGAAATCAAGAGCGTGGTTGATTTCATTGAGTCGGAGTGAGGAAGGGGGGGCAGCCGCCTCGGGTGCCGCGGCAGTGGTTGGGGATACTACTGCCCCTTCCCCCGTAATTCCCGATTCCAATTCCAAATATCGGTCTACATAATCTTTGCGATACACTGGGTCGTATGTTTGGATCGCACGGCTCCCTGCGCTACTTGGCGCAACAGTATAAAAATTCGTCTGGAATACATAAGGGTTCGCATCCGCGGGTTCCATATTTTCAAAATACTCTTGGGTGATAAACGTCTCCAATAAAATGATTTCGTCGTCACGAAGGTCGTATTGTATATCTTGAAATGACATATATTTTGTCGGTTCAAACATAAACAATTTCACACGCTCATATCGTATCATTTCGTCGGACAGTTTGCCAAAATACGCGATTTCGTTATCTATCTCCGGATACATTAAATTTCGTTGTGGAATTAGGAGCTTACAGAATCCACCAGCTTCTTTTAAACAGTAACTCTTCTTTCCACACGTTTCATCGTCGCTTGTGATACATCCAGATATTTTCCCGACCATTTTCAATGTGTCTTTGCTATATCGGATAAACGACACGTATTTCGCAAGCATTCGCTTCATATGCGCAATGATTTGCGAGAGCTTATTAGAATAAATCATAAATGGCGATGCGATCATTTTTTCAATATCATCTTTGACAGCCTTGTTTTCAGGTCGGTTCAGGATATTCCGCGCGGTATTACGAAACACATTATAGAAATTGGTCTCTAGGCGGATATTTCGCACATATCTCTCGCGCGTCTTGTCCGCCGACCCTTCCGACGTCATTGCGATCTCTTTATCTGCGACGAGGTGGTTGCTTTCCGTTATCGTCGGAATTCCGTCGTCTTGATTCAATTGGGGGTCCTTCTCAATATTTACTTGAATAAATTGGTTGGTTTCTGTTATGACACCCACAACAAGACCGTCTTCTACGACCTTCACTTTGGTGCGACAGAAAATGGGCTTTTTCGTGACCTTCATCACGTGACGTGCAACGGTTTCCAAGAACTCTACCGTTTCGTGATAACTCATCGTCCAAAGTTCGTCGTTATCGTCCATTAATATCGTCGGATATGCAGGCAGTGGTGCCGAAACCGCGGTAGGAATAACACCCTTCCACATTTTACGCGTGCTTGATTTTTTGACGACGGCGGACGGGTTCAACCGCGTAACCGTGATTGCTTGAGAGATTTGTAATCCGATGACCTTTCCATTGAAATTGAGAACTTGTGCGTTAATTTCAAATCCCGATTCTTTCACTAATTTCGCAATGACCGCTGCGGGTTTATTCATTTTGTATTTATATTCACGGGGCTGGCTCGCGTTAAGACGACAGTAGGAGAAATAGAGGTCGCGGATATTTTCAATAATATGCCGGATTTTCGGCATCAGCGTCTTGCTTTTCATTGCGAACCGGCCTAATACGCTGAATTTCCCGTTGGTCTTACTTTCAAACAAATAAATCGGTTCATAATACACGTCGCGTTTCATCAGGATAATCGTTTTGCGATTAATGTCAAATACTTCGCCAGAATATGCGTTTGTAGGGCAAACAACCTGGACGTTATTGGTGATGTCGTCGTCGGGGATATGGATGAGGATTATATTATTGCCATTCTTGAATAGTTTCTCATTTGGGCGAGAGACGATATCCCAGAGATATGTATGGTCTATGATGGATGAGTCGTCGTCAAGATACGAGATGAAGTTTTCATAGGCATTACACATCCTTGCGAACGTTTCGGGGGGGACCGTGCGAGAGATTTTGGCCGTATTATAGGAGCTTGTATCTCTCACTTCTTTATTTGGGTTATAGAATACATCTGTCAATGTCCCGTTTTGCAATGTTATAAAAAGATCAAGGTTGAGAGATTGAATAATAATGTTTCGCATCTCTCGGATGGTGGGAACCGTAGCGTAAGACGGTTGTTCGGATTGCGCCCGGGGGGTCGCGGCGGCGGCGGCGGCGCTTGGACGAGGTGTCATTGCAAGGGGAGTATCGTCGTCTGAATTATACTCCTCATATTCGGGTGCGGTGGCGGTGGCGGTGGCGCTGGCGGGCGCGGTGACAGTGGCGGTGGCTGCGGTAGATATTTGTGCCGATTGTTTCTGTATACTTTCCGCAATTGTTTTAGCGATTCGCTCCTTAAGAGAGATTACGCCACCGCCAGCGCCACTGGACACATTATGTTCAACCGTCGCCCTGCTTATGGATGAAGCTACCGATTCTCTCATACCTTGCTTCATCGGTTTCGCCATTCCAGTGACCGAGGTAGTCACTGTTGTAGTTTCAAGGCCAATGCTTTCCTTATAATAATACGCAATTGCCGATACAAATGATTGATGGTCGTTGGTTTCCACACCGCGACGAAGCAAACACGGAGTATCCTTTTTTAACGTGGTATTTTTAAGACTCACCTGACAATTCCGACTATCTGTAAAGAGAAATTTCTGCACCTGGGTTGGCAAATACCCCCAACGATTATTTTCAAGAGGAAACTTATCCGATCCTAAAATGCGGTCATCTTTCATTTCATTTATTTTCACGGGTTCTGATGATGACGGAGGGGGGGCGACAACTTCTGCTACAGATTCCATCATAGACTCGGCGGACGGGGGATGCGCTTGACCTGGACCGATTGACGCGACGCGCTCTCCTGCCGCCGCCGCCGCCGCCGCACCCGATGCCTCACATTCCTTTCTTCGCGATGTTTGGGATGGCTTATCCCATTGGGCGAAACAACAAGGAACACATAACCCCTTCGGGTGCGCATCCTTTTTCAAAAAACCGGGATAATGTTGTTTGTAATTTCCTTTATCATCTACGTGATACTTATCGTCTGTAAATTCAAATATATTTGCGACGGGTGGGAATTTCTTCGCTTTTTGTGGAATGACGCTACCATACTTGCCCGATTTTACCTCGTCCTCTGTCAAACTCGTGTTATGTTTCAGACTCCAATAACGCGGACAGATATAGTGATACTGCTTACTGGGATCTGAACCATATGTTATACTATGCGAATATGAGTCGGGATGTTCGCGATCAATTCGCGCCTTTTCTTCGCTGGTCAAAATCACCGGTTGGCGACGCACATTCCAAGGACAACTGCGAGAATACGCATTGAATTTACCAACATCTTCGTTTAAATGAATGACCGGGTCTCGTTCCTGGATTCGCTTAGAAAAAGGGTTCGGATTCGCCAACTCCATACCGGTTATATCGGATAAATCTTCGTCATCTCCAGCGGTGGCGGCGGCGGCGGTGGGCTTATGCTTCGTGGCAGCGGCTGCGCCTCCTGCTCCCCCGCCTTGTGCGCTATCAACTGCGTCACCGCCATTGTCGTCGTCCTCATCCTCGTCTTGTAATAAATCAAATAAATCAATCTCTTCTTCTTTTTGAGCTTCCGCTTCAAACCCAAAAACCAATGGCGCAGTTATACTCGGGCGTTTTATAGATACAACCGGCACGATTTCAGCCATCAATTCAATTGATTCCTCTCTATCGGACGGGCGCGTGTCTCCGACCACCGCCTCTGTGCGAACGTCTTGTGCGAAGCTATCAATGGTGCTTTCAGGCACAGGACGATCCAGGGCGGCGGCGGAAAGACTACTGGACGAGGACGAGGGCGCGGCCGTCGCCGCCGCCGCAGCATTGGCGCATAATTCCGCGATTTTATCATAAGGAACATCCGTCGTGCTTGGGTCCTGGTAAATACGAATAATTGAATCCAAGTAAATATGAAGCATCGGTAAAAATAATATATTATTGATATTCGCGATTTCAATCGTGATAATACTGTTGAACGCACCCTTCGTTATTTTCGTAAGAAACCCAGGATTGTTCTTGATGCGAATATTACCGCCACGAAACCGAGATACGTGCTGTGTTTGTAACGAGGATAACATCGCTGATAGTTTGGCGCGCGCGTCCGTCTCCGACATCATATAATTGTCTCGCAATCCTTCAATAATATCACGGTCACTCTCGCGTTTATTCATCATTTCAGTGATATACGCGTCTTGACTTGACATATCATTATAATTACTCACGCGCTTATACCGCAAGATAATCCCCTTCTTCAAACTTCCCTCTATTTCATTGAACGCACTGGAGATACACCGAATCATTTGCTTGATTTCAATATTCCGCGTTATTGCGAGTTGGGTGAAATATTCTATATTAATGAGTTCAATTTGGGGATGGTATAATTTTGTGAAGAGTCCCATATGAAACCCGCCCTGCTCTACGTGTTCTTTGATTACCCGCAGGACCGGATTTACAGTAGCCTTGATGATGCTTTCTATTTCCGCCGTCGTAAACGAATATTTGACGAAGAGTTTGATATAGATGGAGCCGTCGGGGTAGAACTCGCATAATATCGGAATCGGTAAATGCGTTGCTTTATGGTCGGGTATTTCTGGATTAGAATACGTATAATGGATATACATCGCGACACTCTTCTTGCGTGCAGTTGTTTTAATAAGACGGAATATATCACCCTTGGGTAAATATGGGATTTTACGCCCACTACGACTTACACCCGAAATATATAATTTATAAATGTTGTCGCGCTTCTTTCCTGGATTGTATTTGATATAGGGGATATACTCCGAGCAGTGTATTAGTTTGAAGACCGTGCCGAGAGATTGATGATAGGGTGTTTCAGGGTGTATCATAAATTCTACCCCGCGGATCCCGCCGTCTATATATTTATGTTCGGAGTTGCGTCTCTCGTAAATGTCATAGAGCAACTTGATATTCGCAGTCTGGCGGAGGAATCTCTCGTTGAGTATCTTTTTATCCGCGTCAAAGAGCGCGTTTTTGTGAAGAAGGAGTGTATTATGTGAATGGATGGTGGTGAGATCTATTTCGCCAGAGGCTTCCGCGGATCCAATTTCTAACGCGGAACGGCGCGTGTCGTCGCGATATGCCGAGAGATATGGGAAATAAAGTTGGACGATATAGGATTCATAGATGGGCCTCGTGGGGGCGGTGACTGCGCTAGTAGGGGCGTCGGGGACGACGGGGGGCAGGGCGAATTCTTTCGCATATACCAACGCGTCTTCCGCGGATACCAAATAGATTGTATTATGAAGGAACACACCGTAATCTACGAGGACCATTTTATTCGTCGTATTTACGATTTCACCTGCGTGGATTTCTAAAAAAGGGTCGGCGTTCATCGCGTCAAATGGGTTTACCGCATACGGATACTCATAGGTAGACGCGATGTTTAACTCTTGGCCCATTGCTATATTGATAATACGGGGTTTCTCTTCTAATTTTAAAGCGGAAAGGGCGGCGTAACCGAGGCCACCACCCGTCGTAGGTTGATTATCTATATTCAGCAAATAATTCTCCACCCGAACCGGTGTTATTTCCAGTTTTCCATTGGAGGTTATGTGATCGTGTGCCATTTGCGTGGTGATTGTTTTCACCTGCTTACAGAAAAAATACAACTCCGCATACGAGAGACCGACCTTGTCGCGCGTCAAATATAGGAATTTCTTTTTAATGGTCTCTATGGAATCATCTGGGTATATTCTCTCGGGAAGAAACACAACCTTTATGTCATTTTGCCGGATAGAGTGAAGCTCGTAATCACTAAATATTGTTCGGAAGAATGGGTTCTCCTGCTCTTGAACGAAGACGTCATTGATATTTACGATGTGTCCTTGATCTGTTGTGAATTCTACGTTGCCGTAGAAGACGTATAACACATTATATTCAGGGGACAGGGACGATACTGCCGCGGCACCCGCCGCAGCACCCGAGGGTTCGGCGACCTCATCGGGAGACCGTATATGACATATTTTATAAATAGGAATTTCCGATGCCGGTTTTTCCATCTTATGTATACTACTATTATATAAATAGAAGATTTATACGTATGCGCGCAGTAAATATATAATAAAGTGTTTTCATTCTATATTTTAACTCGTATTCATATTCATATGACCCCTCGCCCCGAATTCAAAATGATTGTCGCACTTTGCCGTGGTGGTGGCATTGGATATGAAGGGACGCTTCCGTGGCCTAAACTGGAAAGGGACCTTCGGTTTTTTTCGCAAATGACGCGGTCTTCCGTCTTTCCTTATAATGTCGCGGTGGTGATGGGGCGAAAAACGTGGGAAAGTATTCCGGCAAATGTTTGTCCTCTACCGTTCCGCGACAATTTTGTTATTTCGGCATCGTATGACACTGGCACTGGCACTGGCACTGGCAGTGCATCCCCATCCGGCGTTACATTTCTTCGCCATCTCTCGGAGATGTACGACCACGCGTCAAAATACGACGTGGTGTGGTTTATCGGCGGAGCGTCCATCTACGAACAGGTTCTCACTCCTGTGTCATCTGGCGCTGGTGCCGGTGCCGGTGCCGGCGCGATGTTATTTCCAATCAATGATATTTTCATTACATTCGTTGATGAGAACTATGAACACGATACAGCGTTTCCATTGATGTATCAATATGAAACGACCGACGAATGGCTGCTGCGTCGCGATGACCCGACCAACCGCGCGATTTGGTGCTGGACGGGTATTGCGGGAATTCCGTCATTTGTGTCTTTTTTTACAGAAGGTGCGCGGAGCAACCATCTTTATCACATCGCGGACGTTGACACGGATATGATAGAAAGTATAACGCGTCCAGCGGATATGAAGGCGATACGGGATAAACGGGCACCGAATACGATCTTTTTACATTTGCGAAGGATCATTGAGATATAATACCGTGTCCAAGCCGTGACCCACAGGTTAGACGTAGATTCCATTGCGGTTCCGACCGGTGGTTCGTGGCCAGACGTGGTTAATTATCATAATGCGGGTTGTCGTTAATCGTCATTCCGCAATACTCTTTCGGTCGGAGTTTATAATCCTCCGGCGAATACACCTTAATTTTCTGCGCCTCGTCAATCAGAAACCGGAAATTGTTCCAGAATTCGTCTTTGTGTCCGACACTCTCCGTCATAATATGGCTCAACTCGTGGAGTGCCACAAATGTGAGCGTATTTTCGTCGATGAGCTTATTCCCCTTCTTCGTTGTATTCACGCAAAATGCCAGTTTCTCACCCTTGTTCTCACTATATGCGGTGTATTCGCTCGTAGGGAGCGTCTCGCTCACTTTTTCGGGGCGGAAGTTTTTAACTAAACGTTTCACATTCTCTCGGTCGGGGAATGTCGCCTCCATATGTTTCACGACCGTTTTCATTTTCTGGGTGACAGTGGCGAGGAGATCGGCTGCGAGTTCCAGTTTCGCGCGTTCACGGACGCAGTATTTGTTTCCATCTACTTTAGAAACAATACATTTCAACTGAAATGCGTCGGATTCTTGGTAGATTTTGAGGCAAATGACGATAATGAAAATAATAATGATATATCCGAAAACACTGGTTTTGAACATAAATTATTTTGTGGGGTATTTATATAACAGGAGAATTTAAAGTTTTTTAGTCAATATATAATATGGCACAAAATCTACAACAGTTACTCGACGCACGTAATAATGCTGAGAGAACCTACAACGGTATGCTACAAGACCCAGAAAATGCTTTGGATAATTATCCGGAGGGTCTTACGCCCGACCAACAGGAGAATCGTCAATATGAAATATCACAAAGGCTATATGCTGCGAATCAGGCGTTTATTAACGCTGCGAGGGCGTATGCAAACGCAATACAAACCGACAATAATGCGACTCCCGAAGACAAGCAACAAGCTCGGGATTATGCTAATCATATTGATGTACTACCCCAACCACAATCACACGAACCCGACGGCGGTCGCCGTCGTCGTTCATCAACTCCCCGCAAATCCTCCTCTCGTCGCCGTCGTTCCACCAAACGTCGCACCGCGTCACGCAAGCAACAGAAGCGTCGTCGCGGTTCCCGTCGCGCGCATTAAATCGCAATGATCGCGCGCGATATCATTCTACTACACTTCACTCTGTAACATTTGGAAACACCCATTTATCCACCGTTGTGCGGACACAGAACGCGCGGTGGGATAGTATCCCGATGATAAACAGCGCGACGAGAGATTTCCAGAACGAGAGACTGAAAATGCGAGCGAAGAAGAAGGCGACGAATACGGTCGCTGCGACATCCACTACGGCGATATCAAAGATTCGGTAGGCGTGCGCGCCTTCTCTCGGGTGCCCGAAGATATCCTTATAACGACAGAGGTTGAGAGATGACATTGTTATTATATACATATATGCTTATAATAACATTTTTTTTCAACGCGGTGTTCGTCGTCGTCGCGTGTATCGTCGCGTTCGTCGTCGCGTGTATCGGTTCCTGGTGCGCGTGTTGCGTTTTCGCGAATATTTCCGTTTTGCGCCACCCATACCCATACCCGTATCCGGAGAGTCCATACCCTCACGTGGCGAGAGAAGTTTGTGGGGGTCTCTCGGTGTAGGTTTCGGTTTTAATGATACTACTTTCCCTACCCCCCGCCGTGTGGCCAGTACGCTATCACTTTTATTTACTCGCAGTGTTGGTTTCTGTGAGCGTTTTTTCCCTTCGCGGCTCTTTCGGCGCTTCTTTTTCTTTGAGCCATTCTTTTTTCCGTAGACCGGGTTCGTAACAGCACCGACAGCTCGCGAAGAGGGTGTTTCTTCCTCCACCGGTTCCTCCTCCCATTCATCGTCACCACCATTTCCAGTGATCCCCTCCTCCTCCTCCTCCACCCATTCATCGTCACCACTTTCGGACATGTTCTCCAATTCAACACCAGCCCTGTAGGGCGTCTCCTCCTCCCCCCGTTCACCATCATCATAAAATTCATCATCCTCCTGCACTTCAATTGCGTTATTATACACCTGCGTAGCCTCATCTCCATCCGGCATAGCCTCTTCTCCATGTCCGGATTCTTCCAACGCTGGGCCTTTGGTCGTTGTTCTGTCGCGGAACCACTGATTCGTCGTAAAAGAACCGGCGGAGTCTAATGTCCTTGTCGCGGGAACTAATGGGATATTCGGATCTGGTGGATCTAACTCGCCAATATCTGTCCTACATGTTATATCAATTGTCCTTACTCTTATTGCGGGTACACCCACCATCATTCCAACAAGGTTAAATGGGGTGAATATATCTAGAATATCGTGTAAATTTGTCAGTCGCGTTTTCCATAAATTATTCAATGCGATTAAGGCCCGGATCCGCGATGTCTTAATCTCATTGTCAGGGGTAAGACTGTCGTATATCTCCAAATCCCGAATTGCATTCATCCAATAGCGCGCGCCGATCGGCGTTCTATTTTTGCGTCCTGCCATATTTATACGGTTCATTATTTGTGGAGGTAAAAATTGATGCTCTCCGAACTCGGGAAGACTGCGAATATATGTCATTGATAGCTCTTTAAGTACTCTAATATTAGTATACAATATCCATATGCCATATAGTTCCGATTGCGAGAACCTTACATCCCCAGCAGCGAATCGCATCGGTCGTCCTGTTTCGTTTCTATCGTTTTCTCCTGGATTTGCAAATACTTGATAATAATGGTACAGCGTAGGGGATGTCATTGGTTGAAACCCGCCTTTCGCAAAAATTGCATTATACAGTTCCGAGCTATGATATAACTCTATAACTTTTATTTTTGCAATTTCAAAACATTTCTCTTGATCCATACCACCTTCTTCTTTTTCGCAAGCCAATAATATTGATGTTAACAACTCTGGTATGCAATAATCTATTCCTTTGCCGTTAAATTCGCGATGTGGATAACCGTCAGGGAGTTTTACTACACCCATTAAACCGCATTGATTTTTATTACCAGCAATAGCAAAACCATCAACCCGCATGAGGGTTTGTTTTCTTTCGTGTTTGTGTTTTCGTTGGTTCTCGAGATTGTTCATCGCTCCGTGCGCATTACCGTGCCAAATGATTATGGGTTCTTTCCCGTCAGTAGTCCAGGATTTTCTCACATCCTCAAGACGTTCCTCGGTCGAAGACATCCAATTGGGCGGCGGTCCCCTCGGCATTGCCGCTTCCCCCCCCGATGGTTGTCTTCCTGTCAGAAACGAGAAGAAACTCGCCATTTTACTATTATATACGTATACAATTATTATTCTATACGTTCATACTTCCATTCTCGGGGTCTCGTTTTCTATGTAATATTTTTTATGTCTGGGTGGCAAGTTTACACACGTATATTCTTGTTTATACGCGTGTAAT